>Ga0307963_1002977_pt1 | contig 13412 bp, 10 predicted proteins | sample OrgLakmetagen594_FD_201829 | JGI IMG/M metagenome (GOLD analysis project Ga0307963, IMG submission 201829) | Saline water microbial communities from Organic Lake, Antarctica - #594 | ecosystem: Environmental > Aquatic > Non-marine Saline and Alkaline > Saline | place: Antarctica: Organic Lake...
ACCAAATGTCAAAACTCGTAGCTCAGACAGAGTCGTCTCTTTTTGAGTGTGTATCGGGTCACCAAATGTCAAAACTCGCAGCTCAGACAGAGTCGTCTCTTTTTGAGTGTGTATCGGGTCACCAAATGTCAAAACTCGTAGCTCAGACAGAGTCGTCTCTTTTTGAGTGTGTATCGGGTCACCAAATGTCAAAACTCGTAGCTCAGACAGAGTCGTCCCTTTTTGAGTGTGTATCGGGGCACCAATTGTCAAAACTCGTAGCTCAGACAGAGTCGTCTCTTTTTGAGTGTGTATCGGGGCACCAATTGTCAAATTGAGTGTGTATCGGGTCACCAAATGTCAAAACTCGAAGCTCAGACAGAGTCTCTTTTTGAGTGTGTAACGGGTGCCAACTTGACTGTTCACACTTCACACAACAACACAAAAGGTGTGCACTCCACACAACAAGACTCCACACAACTCCACGCAGCAAGACAAAAGGTTTGGCTGTTTAGCTTCAAGCACGTTTATGAACTCTTGAGTTCATAGTGTGAGCACCAGCTTGCTGCTCCATCACTAGTTTGGTGCTCTGTCACTAGTTTGGTGCCCTTCCTAACAAACACTGATCCATTCCAGCAAACAACACAAAAGGTGTGCATCGGTTGCCAACTGGACTGAAACACAAAAGGTGTACACTCCACACAACAAGAGAAGACAGACAAGATGCCACAGAGCAAGACAAAAGGTTTGGCTGTTTAGCTTCAAGCACTTTTTAGTTCTCCAGATTGTGTGAGCACGAGTTTGCTGCTCCGTCACTAGTTTAGTGCTCCAGCTTCTCTGAGCACCAGCTTGCTACTCCATCATTAGTTTGGTGCTCCGTCACTAGTTTACTGCTCCGTCACGAGTTTAGCGCTCCAGCTTATTTGAGCACCAGCTTGTTGCTCCATCATTCGTTTGGTGCTCCGCTTATTTGAGCACCAGCTTGTTGCTCCATCATTCGTTTGGTGCTCCGTCACTAGTTTACTGCTCCATCACGAGTTTATTGCTCCAGCTTATTTGAGCACCAGCTTGTTGCTCCATCATTAGTTTGGTGCTCCGTCACTAGTTTACTGCTCCGTCACGAGTTTAGCGCTCCAGCTTATTTGAGCACCAGCTTGTTGCTCCATCACTCGTTTGGTGCTCCGTCAGTAGTTTACTGCCCCGTCACTTGTTCAGTGCTCCAATGTAAGTTTGGTGCTCCGTCACTAGTTTGGTGCCCTACCTGACAAACACAAATCCATTCCAGCAAACAACGCACTTGCTCATACACACGTTAATCTGATCTGCATACACACACGCGCACACACACGCGCGCACACACACACATGCGCACCTGCTCGGCCAGCTGATGAAGAGCGCACAGCACCGACGCGCGTGCACCCACTCCTGCAGCCTTCAGCTCATCGATGAATGCACTGCCAGCGGGGGACGGCTCCTCCTCAATGGCAGCCCGAGGGAACACAAAGCCTTGCTTGGGCGATGGTGAGCCCCCTGTGTGATTGAGCACGTGATTTAAAAATGTGATGGCAGAAACAAAATGTTACCAAGCCAGAAAGACCACTCCCCAAACCATGTGTAAACATGCCCATGGTCTAAGAAGCAAGAGACAATATAATAATACGGCATGCACATGGTTTAGAAAGAAGATGAAAGATGAATGAAAAGCAAAACAGCTCTACATGAACAGCGGACCTGCTCCCATTATAGTAAAGAAAGAGGTCGAACTGGGTATTGGGAACAATACAATTTCTCCACTGGTATAAAGTAGCAAGAGGTAGTGTGTGTGTGTGGTTGTGTATATATATGTGTGTGTGTGTGTGTGTGTGGTTGTATGTATGTGTGTGTGTGTGGTTGTTTGTGTGTTTGTGTGTGTGTGTGTGTGTGTGTGTGTGTGTGTGTGTGTGTGTGTGTGTGTGTGTGTGTGTGTGTGTGTGTGTGTGTGTGTGTGTAGCCGTAAGTCATTTGGGATCAAGGTTGTCGCAGGCTCAGCTTGTAGCCAACTTCTGGGCTTGTAGCTAACTTCTGATGAGAGTGGTAAGCGCGGAAGTTTTCTTGGTGGAACATTTCATGAGCAAGGTGCCCATCTTTGTCCTTTGCATGCATATGCACAATCTGGTGACTGAATGCTGTGCACATCGTGTGTGTAGCAGAGAACGTGGTAGATATGCACTGTGTGGGATCTAGAGGGCCGTGTGGACGCGAGCTTTGTGCTATGAGGACATGGTACAGCGTGTGTCCTAAGGAAATTACTCTATGCGTAAATACCCCCTTCTCCCCCCCCCCCACACACACATACATACACACACACATCCACACACACACACACAGACACAACGTACTCTCCTCTGTGTTATGATTTGACAATTTACAGAACAGGGAAGGGCAGGGGGTAGGCCAACCCTACTTAGACCAGATACTCACAAGCTTCAGACTGGCCATTGCCACCATAGAGTAGTATACGCTCCAGCTGAGAAGTGTAGGCTTGGGCCAGGAGTTGAGGATTGACTAGAAGAATGGATGACAGATGGCTGGACAGCAAGAAGAATACGCGTGGGGAGGGGGAGCTCTGCAACAAATGTGTGTGAATGTGTGTGAATGTGTGTGACAGTGTGTGAATGTGTGTGACACAGTGTGTGTGCAATGTGTGTGTGACACAGTGTGTGTGCAATGTGTGTGTGTGTGTGTGACACAGTGTGTGTGCAATGTGTGTGAATGTGTGTGTGTGAATGTGTGTGACACAGTTTGTGTTTGACGTGCATCGTGCCTCGGATGTAAGCAAGAGGGAGTCGGTCCTGTGAGGAACAAGTGTTGGAAATAGTGAAAGGGAGTCGGTCCTATGAGCAGTGAGTTGGAAATAGCGAGAAGAAGTCGGCCCGATGAGTAACAAGTTTGAAATAGCGAGAGGGAGTCGGTCTTGTGAGCAACAAGTAGTGAGAGGGAGTCAGTCCTATGAGGAACAAGTGTTTGAAATAGCGAGAGGGAGTTGGTCCTATGAGCAGTGAGTTAAAATAGCGAGAGGGAGTTGGTCCTATGAGCAACAAGTACTGGAAATAGCGAGAGGGAGTCAGTCCTATGAGCAGCAAGTACTGGAAATAGCAAAAGGGAGTTGGTCCTATGAGCAGTGAGTTGGAAATAGCGAGAGGGAGTCAGTCCTATGAGCAGTGAGTTGGAAATAGCGAGAGGGAGTCAGTCCTATGAGCAACAAGTACTGGAAATAGCGAGAGGGAGTCAGTCCTATGAGCAGCAAGTACTGGAAATAGCGACAGGGAGTTGGTCCTATGAGCAGCAAGTGCTGGAAATAGCGAGAGCGAGTTGGTCCTATGAGCAGCAAGTACTGGAAATTGCGAGAGGGAGTCAGTCCTATGAGCAGTGAGTTGGAAATAGCGAGAGGGAGTCGGTCCTATGAGCAGTGAGTTGGAAATAGCGAGAGAAAATTGGTCCTATGAGCAGCAAGTACTGGAAATAGCGAGAGGGAGTCAGTCCTATGAGCAGTGAGTTGGAAATAGCGAGAGGGAGTTGGTCCTATGAGCAGCAAGTACTGGAAAAAGCGAGAGTCTGTCCTATGAGCAATAAGTTGGAAATAGCGAGAGGGAGTCGGTCCTATGAGCAACACGTGCTGGAAATAGCGAGAGGGAGTCGGTCTTAAGAGCAAAAAGTGCTGGAATAGCGAGAGGGTGTCGGTCCTATGAGGAACAAGTGCAGGAAATAGTGAGAGGGAGTTGGTCCTATGAGGAACAAGTGCTGGAAATAGCGAGAGGGAGTCAATCCTGTAAGCAACGGTTTTATGAGCAATGAGTTGGAAGTATTACAAATTTCCAGCACGCCATGAGTAGGCAGGCCCTGTTGTTGTAAAGGTGTTTGAATCATCGTGTCTAGGGTTGGTCATAACTGTATATTTACATTGTATACACGGTGTATGACCGTGTATTTGGTAACCTCCCTTCCAAAAACACCTTACGTGCACCGTATCTATATGGTCATGGCCAACCCTACTCATGTCATATTACTCAAGCAAGTGGGAGAGTCAAGGTTATAAGACGCCCGAGAAAGAAACCGCAAGAGAATTCCCAAGTACGTCCCATGAGCAGGCAGGCCCTGTTTTTATAGTGTTTGGTGAAGGACTGAAATGAAAAAAGGAAAAACTACGCAGGAAGTAAAAAACCGCTCCCCGCATTCATTCAAGGAAAGAGAAGAGGAGAATGACTTGTTCATCATTTCAAAGCAAGTGGGAGGGCTGCCATCAGGGTTACCTTACAATCAGCGTTACATTACCATCAGAGTTACCTTCAGAGTAAGCATCAGAGTTACCTTCAGAGTAACCATCAGAGTTACCTTCAGAGTAACCATCAGAGTTACCTTCAGAGTAACTATCAGAATTAACTTCAGAGTAAGCATCAGAGTTACCTTACAATCAAGGTTACATTACCATCAAAGTTACCTTCAGAGTAACCATCAGAGTTACCTTCAGAGTAAGCATCAGAGTTACCTTACAATCAGGGTTACATTACCATCAGAGTAACCTTCAGAGTAACCATCAGAGTTACCTTCAGAGTAAGCATCAGAGTAACTATAAGGGTTACCTTAAGAGTCACCATCAGAGTTACCCTCAGGGCTACTGTCAGAAAACCCTCAGGGCTAACTTCTGAGTAACCATACTTTCAGAAAAGCCTTAGAAAAGACGTTGGTACAGACAGGGAGGGGGGTCATCCAGGAGACGCAAAGAACAGACGGGACAGACTGAGTCATGCCAACACAAAAGCGCGCAGGATAACACGCACTAACTCACATCAAAGGTGTACCAGGCTTCGGGGGCAGCTGACGTGACCAAGGCTCAGCAGTAGTGCCAAAACTCTTGGTCACACATGTATACGGTCACACATGTATACGGTCACACACGTATACGGTCACACATATACACGGCCACACACGTATACGGTCACACATATATACGGTCACACACGTATACGGTCACACACTTATACGGTCACACACGTATACGGTCACACACTTATACGGTCACACATATATACGGTCACACACGTATACGGTCACACACGTATACGGCCACACATGTATACGGTCACACATGTATACGGTCACACACGTATACGATCACACATGTATACAGTCACATGTATACGGCCCTTACCTGCGACTCCAAACCGTACGTATTCCTTACATCTGAGCACCTGCATTTCAGAGCCATGCTCGATACCTTCTTAAAGTTTCATACCCCCGCTACAGCTTAGGAAGCTTGGTTAGCTGATATATGTCACTGTGTTCTTGTGCTGCCGGTCAATGTTTGTCCTGTTCAATTTAAAGGCATCGGCAGTTGCTACAAGGCTGCAGGCAGGAAGGCCTCTCTCCACAAAAAATGTGCGTGTGCCAAGAATTAAATCACCACCCACCCAATCCAAGATGCAATTCAAGGCCCAATACACAGGACCGTCCGACCCATGCAGACAGCTGAACAAGCTGCCGTCGTCCAAGACAGATGGCCCAGCCGCTGCAGATGCTGACGGCCTCCCAGATTCATGGTGCACGGGGCGTTTGGGGTGCTGGGGTAGCTGGAGGGGGATGGCACTGGACGAGGGAGAGAAGAGCTGGGGGGGCAGCAGGGTGTGGATGAACGCTGCATCACAAAGAATGAGAAGCAAAAGGATCTTGAACTGTCATTGGAGGGTGAGTGCATCGTGGTTGATAGCAGCAGCGGGACAGCGAAGCAAAAATTCAACAATCAATCAATATGACGTTGAGTTAGTTGAGCGGAGCCTGGTGTATCCCTGTAAGCTGGGCCATTGTAACTTTGTATGCTGGGCCATTGGCACTCTGTAAGCTGGGCACATTGCAACTCTGCATGCTGCGCCATTGGCACTCTGTAAGCTGGGCCATTGCAACTCTGTGTGCGGCGCCATTGCATGCAGGAATGGCAGCTACAGGCGTACCCCCTCTAACCACACACACACATACACACACACACACACAAACATGCTCGCACACACACGCACACACACACAAACACACACACACGCTCGCACACACGCACGCACGCACGCACGCACGCACGCACACGCACGCACACACACACACACACAACACACGCGCGCACACACATACACACACATGCACACACACACACACGCGCACACACATACACACAGCGGCTGAACTGGGGGCAGTGCAGGATAGAAAACTTACCCTATATCACAAAAGAAGGAACAAGGAAAAAGCATGCAGACGACGAGCAACATATCCTTCCTTTGTATATTTTGGTCGAGTCCCTTATATTTGACACTTCTTGGTGGAGGAGTTTTACGATTCCCGGTACCAAAGTGGCTCCTTTTCCTTAATTGAATGTGGGGAGTGGTTTTCACTGCCTGCATAGTTTTTCCTCCTGATACACAAATTTCCATCCCAACGTGTGTGACACATTTGCCAGGCCCAGAATAAGCCAATATACGCCTGAACGCCACAACATTTGTGCATATGATCCGGACTGGTTTTTGCAGCGGGAATTAATACCTACCAGCGCATAAGGCAGCCTGGCGTTTGCTGCAGGACTTCATTGCGGTGCATACGGTTCGTACAAATTTCCACGTGAGGCCCAGAATTGTAGGCTGGTTTGGCTCTGGGGACAAACTCAGTGCCTGGCACACTTTCACCTGCATGTCATGGGTTGCAATGCGGACATATCTAGTGCATGGTATGCTTTTTTGTTAATGTGTGTGTGTGTGTGTGTGTGTGTTTGTGGGAGCATGCGTTATACACACGGTGTACAGGACCTGTACTACAGGGGGTCGTGCATGTTGTGGTTAAGTGATACAGCACTTAGGGTAGCTGCCCTGAAAGCCTAGTGGCCCGTGGTCAGCCTAGACTCTTCGGGACCGCGGGTTCAAATCCGCCTGGTAGCGTGAGTACTTTGCTGTTTGACAACTCCGTCTCCGTTTCCTTGATCCATGCTTGTGGTGGTATCACCCCTTGCATATAATTTTTTGATAAATTGTGTACAAGTGGTCATGCATGTTGTAGTTAGTGAAACAGCATAAAATAACTGGTGTACAGGGGGTCGTGCATGTTGTAGTTAGTGAAACAGCATGAAATAACTGGTGTACAGGGGGTCGTGCATGTTGTAGTTAGTGAAACAGCATAAAATAATTGGTGTACAGGGGGTTGTGCATGTTGTAGTTAGTGAAACAGCATAAAACAATTTATGTACAGGTGGTCGTGCATGTTGTAGTTAGTGAAACAGCATAAAATGATTGGTGTACAGGGGGGCGTGCATGTTATAGTTAGTGATGCAGTATAACATAAATGGTGTACAGGGGGTCGTGCATGTTGTAGTTAGTGAAGTATAAACAGCATAAAATCAACAGTAGCAATGGCCCACGCATCGACTTGGCTCAGAAGTGAAAAAGGGGTGTCTGTTGCATCTTGCTGCTATATCACACAGAGCTACCAAGAACAAAGGCATCAACTGGTTTCCCCTCGCGTATTACTGCCCTGTATCATTCGTAGGATTGGCCAGAAGCGTATGTATACACCATATATGTACCGTGAATTTGGGGGTTTTCCGGCGAAAAATACCGTATGCACACCGTATATCTAGTGTTCTGGCCAACCCTAAACATTTGCGTTGTGACCTTTTGACCACAGTCAGTCAAGTAGTCTAGTCTAGTCTAGTCTAGTCTAGTCTAGTCTAGTCTAGTCTAGTCTAGTCTAGTCTAGTCTAGTCTAGTCTAGTCTAGTCTAGTCTAGTCTAGTCTAGTCAGTCTAGTCTAGTCTGGTCTAGTCTAGTCTAGTCTAGTCTAGTCTGCTCTAATCTGGTCTAATCTGGTCTAGTAGTTTGACCACAGTCAGCCAAGTAGAAAGTGCACGTGGCGTTAAGCCTGGGGAAGCGTCGCCCATAATCGTGACTACAAGCAGCGCATGAATGTGACTATGAGCAGCACACAATTGTGGCTAGGATCAGAACATAACTGTGGCTAAGACCAGCACATATTTGTGGCTAGGATCAGCACATAACTGTGAGAATGAGCAGTGCATGATTGTGGCTATGACCAGCACATAACGGTGACCATGAGCAGAGCACGGAGCAATTTTCCTGGCAGCTTTCGTACTTGCACAAATGTGAGGCATGACATGCCTGGACTCAGGTTCAACTATCCTGTTATATCGATGTATCGATGCAAAAAATAAACAGGACCAGGACTCTCCCGCCGCTCTGTCATTCGGTTTAAGAGCCTAGAAGCTGAAAGACGTGTGCATAATAAAGATTACTGCACAATTTGCATTGACTACACCAACAGTGCGTAAACAAGCGTACCAATTGCGCTATTGTATGGGCTCTGACTAGTGTGAGCACTAGTTGAGAGCCTTTCCTTCAGTGCACGCTGGTGACTTTCAGCGTAGACTTTTACTTTTACTTTTTTATTTTTTAATCTTGTATTTGTTGAATGTAACGATTTGCAAGCACTCTACGCTTTTGAGTGCGGATGTGTCTCTTGCTGCCGTACCTGAAGAGCTTCGTCTCCTGATTGCTCCAGCAGCATCGTCCATGCACGCCTGAGCTCAGGATAAGCAAAGGAAGATGATTAGGGTTTAGTTTTCTTTAGATTTTAGGGTTTAGGATTTAGGCTTTAGGTTAGGCAAGCAAAGAAAAATGATTCCATGAGCAGCTACTTCAATGATGTACGGCCAATGTGCGTTCAACCAGGCCCTCCCGCATTGCTAACTGCACCTCCTATGATCACCAATGTGTCTGAGCAACTACAATAATCGAGGACTTCAAGGCATGTCCTGCAAGTCACTCCAAAGGATAATGTGCTTCTGTGCTTATTAAATGATGTGTGGCAATTGTGTGGCCGACAGCCTTAGGAACACGTTGGGTACAAGGCATGCCTTGCAGAGTTTAGGTTTTAGGGTTTTGGGTTTTGGGTTTAGGGTTTAGGGTTAGGGTTTAGGGTTAGGGTTTAGGGTTTAGGGTTTGGGTTTAAGAATCTCTGAATATGATATCGTCCAGGAAGACGTGGGGCTGGCAACCATATGGTGTGACACCTATGCCTGTCGCACAAAAGACCTCAAGCCGCAAATAAATCTGGTTCCATCATGAAACAGACGTTAAAATTATGACACTAGAATGCACAATATGTGAGCTCAAATGATAAGGCCACTGATCTTGCAGGCGGGCAGGTAGCAGGGAATACAAAGGGTTTTTGACCGCATTTTGATTAGATGGAAGGTGGGCAGCGTGCTGATGTGGCAGTGTAGAGAGTTGTCAACCGCATTTTGATTAGATGGAAGGTGGGCAGCGTGTAGATATGGCAGTGTTGAGAATCGTCAACCGCAAATTGATTAGATGGAAGGTGGGCAGCGTGCTGGTATGCTGATATGGCAGTGTTGAGAATCGTCAACCGCATTTTGATTAGATGGAAGGTGGGCAGCGTGTTGATATGGCAGTGTTGAGAGTTGTCAACCGCATTTTGATTAGATGGAAGGTGGGCAGCGTGCTGGTATGGCAGTGTTGAGAACTGTCAACCGCATTTTGATAAGATGGAAGGTGGGCAGCGTGCTGGTATGCTGATATGGCAGTGTTGAGAATTGTCATCCGCATTTTGATTAGATGGAAGGTGGGCAGCGTGCTGATATGCTAATATGGCAGTGTAGAGAGTTGTCAACCGCATTTTGATTAGATGGAAGGTGGGCAGCGTGCTGGTATGCTGATATGGCAGTGTTGAGAATTGTCATCCGCATTTTGATTAGATGGAAGGTGGGCAGCGTGCTGGTATGCTGGTATGGCAGCGTATAGAATTGTCAACCGCATTTTGATTAGATGGAAGGTGGGCAGCCTGCTGATATGGCAGTGTAGAGAATTGTCAACCGCATTTTGATAAGATGGAAGGTGGGCAGCGTGTAGATATGGCAGTGTTGAGAATCGTCAACCGCAAATTGATTAGATGGAAGGTGGGCAGCTTGCTGGTATGGCAGTGTAGAGAATTATCAACCACATTTAGATTAGATGGAAGGTGGGCAGCCTGCTGATATGGCAGTGTAGAGAAATGTCAACCGCACTTTGATTAGATGGAAGGTGGGCAGCGTGTAGATATGGCAGTGTTGAGAATCGTCAACCGCAAATTGATTAGATGGAAGGTGGGCAGCGTGCTGATGTGGCAGTGTAGAGAGTTGTCAACCGCATTTTGATTAGATGGAAGGTGGGCAGCGTGCTGGTATGCTGGTATGGCAGTGTTGAGAATCGTCAACCGCATTTTGATTAGATGGAAGGTGGGCAGCGTGCTGATATGGCAGTGCCGGCGCAGCTAACATTGTGGCCACTGCGTATATACCCATGCCGCACAAACGATGCACAAGTAAATCAAGTCAAGGAAAGGAATAATACTCGCCTCAAGCATCTGAGCAGCGCAGTGGCCTCTGTGCGGGCAACCTCTCTTCCCTCCAACGCTGACAGAGCAGCACACATCAGATGAGGAAGCAGCTTGTAACGTAGCTTGAAAAGCGGGCCGCAGTGGCCTGCGCATTGGTGTAGGCACAACATGGGTTTCAGAGAAGGTGACAGACCACCAAGCAATGTCCCTTCCAAGAGCATGAAGAGCATGAGAGGTTGGCGGCAGTGGTTTTGGTTGTGTTGTTATGGGCATGTCTGTGACAGACCATCAAGCAATACCCCCTCCAAGAGCATGAGGAGCATGAAAGGTAGGTGGCAGTGGTTTTCGTTGTGTTGTTGTGGTCATGTTTGGAGCAAGCGGTCACAGCATCCAGGACTCACATTTATTCCTAGATACATTTCCAGACTATTCTTACACTCACCTTTACTAACATTACAAGCACAACCACACACATACACTCACACATTCACACACTCACATGCGCTTATTATCAATTCCCCCCACTGCAATTGCCAACATTCTCCTTCGCACACAAGCCCTCCCCCTCCCCAACCACCCTCAACTTTTTTAACCACCATTAACTTGTTTAAGCTTGCTCTTTCAAACCAACACGTGTGGAAATAGCTCCACACCCACCCCTCTCCAACCACCCACAACATACTCCGACCCACATGTGTGGAAATCGCTTCACTCCCCTTGCCTTTAACCATCCGCAACATACTCTTTTTCCGACCCAAAGGTGTGGGATTCAGCTCCACTTTCCTCCCCTTTATCTACCCGCAATTTCATCTTTCCGACCTACAAGTGTGGAAATGAGCTCCACTTATCTCCTCTTCTTATTCATCCGCGACTTTCTCTTTCTGACTTACAAGTGCGGGAACCAGCTCCACTCCCCCCCCTCCAACCATGGCAACTTGCTCTTTCCAACCACCTGATCCCCGTTGTAAAGCTTTTCCCTTTTTCATCGTTTTAGGTGGGATGATGTTAGCCTCTGCATACATTGGGCGGTGCAGAACACAAAATGGCGCCTCTTCCTTATCCATGCCAATCAAGGTGTTTACACTACCGTACTTTTCTTTTCACACCCACATTTGTGGGAATCAGCTCACCCAAAGCCTTCCCTTTCCTCTCCCCGATAAGTCAAAGAGCAGACAAGCAAGGCGGTAAGTATTGGAATGGATCCGGCACGCCCCCACTAAGGCTTCTATTGATTTCCACAACAGCGTCATTGATGTGATCAGTCTCCGTGTGGGGAGTGTTCATCAACAAATCCCATCGCTTTCTGTGCCAACTGCTTGTCTGCTTGTTACTACTTACTACGCTTGTTACTACTTACTGCTACTAGTGCAATCCTCCTCTCTTGAGCTCACACCTGTGCTGGATATAATGGAGGCACACCTAGGCTGAGGCTCATCACCCATGCTAATCAAAGGCTGGGTCCTGCCACTATTTGCTGCAGCAGTACCAAATAAGCTGAGCAGGGCGTCCAGGCAACCCCAGTACTTTGATGAGGTCCTGCAAGGCATAGAAGAAGGTATAGGTAGAAGAAGGTTTAGAAGAAGGTTTAGAAGAAAATATAGAAGAAGGTTTAGAAGAAGGTTTAGAAGAAGGTTTAGAAGAAGGTTTAGAAGAAGGTGTAGAAGAAGGTATAGAAGAAGGTATTGAAGAAGGTATCGAAGAAGGTATAGAAGAAGGTATAGAAGAAGGTGTAGAAGAAGGTACCGAAGAAGGTTTAGACAAAGGTGTAGAAGAAGGTTTAGAAGAAGGTATAGAAGAAGGTGTTGAGGGTATAGAAGAAGGTATAGAAGGTGTAGAAGAAGCGCCCAAAAAATTCGAGTACTTTGATGAGGTCCTGCAAGTTATTAAAGAAGGGCGTCCAGGCAACCCCAATTCTTTGTTATAGAAGTATCCAGGCAACCCCAGTTCTTTGTTATATAACCCCAGTTCTTTGTTATAGAAGTATACAGGCAACCCCAGTATTTGTTATAGAAGTATCCAGGCAACTCCAGTACTTTGTTTTAGAAGTATCCAGGCAACCCCAGTACTTTGTTATATAACCCCAGTTCTTTGTTATAGAAGTACCCAGGCAACCCCAGTACTTTGCTATAGAAGTATCCAGGAACTCCCAGTACTTTGTTATAGAACCCCGGTTCTTTGTTATAGAAGTATCCAGGCAATCCCAGTACTTTGTTATAGAAGTATCCAGGCAACTTCAGTACTTTGATGAGGTCCTGCAAGGTATGGAAGACCCAACAGTTCAGCAGAAGGCCATGCAGTGTGCAGAAGGGGGTGGACTGCTGTGTTGTCAATCAGGCTAAGGCATAAGGTTGAGTGCAATGCCCTTTGACAGCACATGCATGGCACAAATTTGATACTGAGACAAGCACACACACACACACGCACGCACACAAGTCACAATCACCTAGGGCAAATATTTACACGCAGACTGTTTGTTTGAAATGTAAGAAAGTGCACTGCTCTGACATGAATCGTAAGAAAGAGCACTTGCTCTAACATGAAATGTGTGAAAGAGCACTTGCTCTGACATGAAATGTAAGAAAGAGCACTTGCTCTAACATGAAATGTAAGAAAGAGCACTTGATCTGACATGAAATGTAAGAAAGAGCACTTGATCTGACATGAAATGTAAGAAAGAGCACTTGATCTGACACACATCCCTCACTCACACAATTAATGCATGCGCCACTATCACCACTTGTGCTCAACGTCTTTAAACTCAACATTTTTACGCACCCCTCACATCCCTTGATCCTTTGCAGCACGGCCCACAGCACTTCCTCATCCTGCATCCCACCACAAACAGCCGACGCCACCGACGCATCACATGCAGCTTCAGCAAGCGCATGGCATGCCGCCTGCGCTGCAAACACTAGCTGCTGCTGTGCAAACACATGTGCAGCCAAGGTTCCAGAGCAGGAGGAGGCGGCGGAGGTTCTTGGAAACGGCAGGCCATGTGGGTCGGATGGGGTTTGA
>Ga0307963_1002981_pt1 | contig 13404 bp, 8 predicted proteins | sample OrgLakmetagen594_FD_201829 | JGI IMG/M metagenome (GOLD analysis project Ga0307963, IMG submission 201829) | Saline water microbial communities from Organic Lake, Antarctica - #594 | ecosystem: Environmental > Aquatic > Non-marine Saline and Alkaline > Saline | place: Antarctica: Organic Lake...
GCTTCAGAAATTGCGTCGACCAAATCTGACTGGCATACATGCCAGCTGACAATGCATATGTCTTGAAAAGCCACAACATCGCATGAGGCCTGTCAGAAATCGTCTTTTCAATACCAAATTCTTTCACTCTACGTAAAGCTGCATTAAAAGGCTTCAAAGCATGGGTCACAGCATGGTGTAAGTTCATGTGCTTATCAAATAACATTAACAGGTAGGTAAAAGAATCTCTCTCTTCAAGCTCCTGATTGTAGAGACGAAAAACAGGAACTGTGGAATTTCGGTACGCTTTAAAATTTACTATGTAGGATTTCTGCACATTTACTGTAAGTCCTTTCCTGGCAGCATACGATTCCAGTTGTCTCAACATTTTCTGCAATTGGACTGGGTCATTAGCTGTCAGGGTCAGGTCGTCAGCATAGAGCATGTGAGCTACCCTGAGCCCCTCAGTGCCAGTAACAGCACCCATAAAGCCAGTCCCAAACTCATCATCCACATCATTGATAAAAAGGGAAAAGAGGAGAGGAGATAAAGGACAACCTTGTTTTACACCTCTTCAAGGCGCAGTGGAATTACCGGTACTGGTAGTTTTGGCACCATCAATCAAAACATACTCGTCTCCATCGTACATTTGTTTGATAACATTGACAAGGTGAGTGGGCATCCTGATATTAATTAAGCGACAGCAATTGAAGCAGCCAGCTAGCTGGCTGTGTCACCACTACCAGCGGAATCTTTTCTTTTCTTTTCTTTCTTGACAGAATGAACAGGAAGCTTGGATGCAAGCTTCTTAATTCTTTGAGAATGAGCTCCTTAAAAGGCTCCAGCGTGTGATTGTTTTTGATGTGCCACCCACTCCCAAAAAGATAGTGTGGAGGGTAACGGAGGCTCCTTGAAGAATGGTGCAGAGGCCTTTATGCTGTTCATGTGCGGCGCTCAGCTGGTTCTGCGATCTAGTGTCCTCACAGTACTTAACTCGAGGAGGTGCATGTCACGTTGAGGAATGCTGATAAGATCTTTGGGTCGATGCTGTCTGGGAAAGGTGGATCTGCTAATGGCTGTCGGTGCTGCTGAGGTGCTCCTGGTCTCCCTCGGTTGCCCCCTGCCACTCTCAAGAACCCACCCCCCTTCATTGCTAGTCTGTTGCTTTTTGTTTTTGCGGAGATGGGAGCAACCAGTACAGCATCCGTACGGCTGGAAGTAAACCTATTTAAGTCTGAGACGCGGGGCTTTGGTATACTCCTAGTATCACCTGTTTTCTTGGGAATCTGAAGATTTTGCATAGCTAGCCGTTCGCTGCTACCTTTATCCATGCTGACAAAGCAGGATTCTAGGGAGCATGTCTTGCTGAGGGCTTTGAAGATCATGCTGCATGATAATTTGTGTCTCTCAGTGATCATACTTCTTATTTGCGTCCAGAAAGGATATGCAGGGCACTGTCTAGTTAAGGGCAGAGGGGACAAGTTAGGCTTATTGAGTGCTTAAACCATACCGCATGCTTTTGGTTGTACAGGGTTCCTGTTCTGTACTTCATAATGATGCACTTGGTTTTAACAGGGACATAGGACGCTGTTAGGTAAGCGTTGCTAGCGGCTCCATTGGCAGAGCCAATTTTAATAAGGGTCGGGTAGTATTCATGGTAGTTTGCAAAGGTATTGGCATTTCCTAATTTGTGGAGGGGTTGCATGTGTGCTTGCAAGGCATCATAGTAATTGGATAGGTACCAGAGCCTTGAGGTAGGTGACTGGGCTGTGTTTGGGTGATTTGATTGAGAAGAAGGGCTTGTGGTTTGCTTTGAACAGTGGCTTGCTTTGAACAGAAGGAAGCGCTTGTAGCTTGCTTTGTACAATGGTGACAATGAGGGGTGACCTTTAGCCAGTTTGTTTGGCTGATCATCTGCTGATTAATCTCAGCCAGCCACAGATAAATCCATTAGTTCAGAAAGGAGCGCTTGTAGGAGGTCGGAGGAAGGAGGTACAGAGGAGCAGTTCAGAAGGGTAGGAGGAAGGAGGAACAGAGGAGCAGTTCAGAAAGGAGCGCTTGTAGGAGGTAGGAGGAACAGAGGAGCATTTTATTGCTTCGAACAGAGGGCTGTCTCTAAGGTAGCCACTGGGGCAATTCCTTCCCCCTCTTGTGTGCACGTGGACAGAAAAACAACCTTTTGTGCAATATGTTGGAATGCCAGGACGGGGATTGTTTAGGGCTAATGAGGAATTTAGAGATTTCAGAGGCGGTATCACCTTCCAGCGCACTACCTAGTATGTGCCGTACTATCCTGCAAAAAGCTCAATTGGCTGATTTATGCTGGGAGTGCTTGTTCACCAGCTGCACGCTTTTATGTTCGCTTGTTGGCTTTGCTTGTGGCTTTGCTTGTTGGCTTCGCTTGTTGGCTTGTATCCGAGCGCTTCCCAGGGTCAGCCATGTTGTTGTCAATAATGGCATAAATACCACATAAATACGCAGGTGGTAATGAGGCCCGAACTGCATGCAGGTTTATTTCAACACATGAGTACGAGCTGTGTTCTGAACTTCAGGTGTAGAAATGCACAAATGTACTTTTGTTGGGCCCTTCGTTGTTTGAAGAATCTGGGTGGTGGCACATGCACGGAATGGTGATTAATGCGTCTAGTGATGTTCACCGCCTGTGCAGTTATTTCTTCCTGGTACAACAGGCAGTTCGTACTTCACTTTTTTTGCGTATGCAAGCCACCCCTTTTATTGGATGACAGTGTAATAAATGGTTACGAGGGTAGGAGGGGGTAACCTTCAGCCATTTGTTTGGCTAATCGGCTGCTGACTGGTCTCGGCCAGCCACAACCTGGTTAAACCATAGGCTCAAAAATAGGAAAGACAAAAGTTATAGTGTTCTGCTGAGAAAGGAAATCAACAGAGTTGAATGAGTTGATAAGCAACAATTGCCGGGCTGCTGAGAAGTCCTCAAAATAGGTGTGAGGTTTACAAGGCTTACAGAAATTACAAATTAAGCCATCAGACAAAAAGTGCATCTGCTAGGCTGCGTATGTAAACATTTTAAAAATTGCAAGGTGTTTGTTGTAGCACCAGACATGTAGCACCTACAAAAAAATTCTTTTGATGGGAAAAAGGCACAAAGCTGTTTGTGACATTGCAGCACTGAACGAAGCCATTAAAACCAATCAAGCATCTGCCAGGGCCAACCGACCGTACTAAATCAAAGAAGTTTACAAGGTTTACAAAAAAGCCTTCAGTCAAGAAGTGCAACTGCTAGCCTGCTCATAAAAAGCGATTTGTTCATAGACAGAAAAATAAAGCTTATTGTTGTTGTTACAACCTAAAAAAGTAGACACACTGTGAGCTTTTATTTGGGGAAATTGAGTTGCATATTTCCTGCGGAGAAGAATCATGTGGGGATTGAAGCAGTGGAAAATGTAATACGCCCTAGCTGCAGCGCAACAAGTTAACTGCCACAGCTTCAGGTGAAGAAGTGTCCCATTTAACTCAAGCTTTGGTTAGAATAATGTGCAAACAAGGCAGGGAGGATGCCTATATCCTTTCCTGATCAGCACGTGTTGGTCACGGATCAAGTGGAAGGAGTGAAGGGAACAAAGTTTGTGGGGCTGCAAGCCAAGAAGGAATAGGACGCAGAGATGTGGGCCGACAACAAGACCCTTGCATTCGTGCGCACCAAGCAGCTGCCTGAGGGGGTGGCCAAGCTGGAAAAAGACAGGATAAAGACGAGGAGTGAAGAGTTGGGATTTAAGGAGGACTAATTGTACAGGCTCACGGGAGACATGGACAAAACCCACCACCACAGGAAAGAGTCAGAATCATCAACAAGTGGCTCAATGCTGGGGGAAACTTCGGTGCAAAACGCACCTGGTCACTAGTGGAGCCCCACTTTTGGTGGAGAGGCATGGTTGGACGAATTAGCGTGTCGTCAAATCTTTCCGGCTGTGCGATCACTCCAACACCTCTTTCAGCGCCAAGGCCCTGCAACTGCAGACCCTTCCAATTTGTGGCATGTTTTATCGCTGGGGAGTAGACCTATCAGTACCCATGCTCACCACCTATTCAACTGGCAACAGGTACCTCGTGATTGCGGTGGAGTACATGTCAAAGTAACTAGTGGTGGTACCAGATCATGACAAAGTAACTAGTAAGCAAGGTCATGGCAAGTAAGATCATGTCAAAGTGAGTTGGTGGTGGTACCAGATCATGACAAAACAGCAGCCACCACCACACGAGCGTTTTTGCAACAGGTGCTCACCGAATTTGGCAGCAGAGCTAAAGTGCTCACAGACCAGGGTACAAAGTTCCAGGGGAGTTTGCAGCCACGCTGTCCATTTGACCACAGATTCCGATCAGCCAAACAGTCTGGCTGAAGGTCCCCCCACATAAATCTGTGCAGTCAATCTTTGCAGCCATGCTGTCCAATCGACCACAGAGTGACGACACCCAACCATACACAGGCAGATGGCCTTGCAGACAGGCAGTGCAAACATGAAGAGGCCCTTGAGGAAGCCTGTAGACTAGGGCAGGTGGATTATGGTCAACAATCTGGTCAACTGCGCACCCTTCCACCTGCCCGGGATTGACCCAAGCACTAATCACCAGCTCACCAGCTCAGATGCCAACCTAGCGTGCAAGATCTGGCACCTCACGAAGCCGGAGGAGACTTTGCTGCTATGCGACGCGTGCAGCACCGGCTGGCATATGGTGTGCATGGATAAGGAGATGGAAGAAGTCCCAGAGGCATTTGGATCTGCCCACAATGTGGCGCAGACGGCGTGGAGCCTAGCCACGTGGAACAAGTCAACCACGAGGCGGCGGCCGTCACAACCTTGCTGAAGCAGAAGCATGGCTCATGTGATGTTGTGGGTTTTCAAGACGTACGCGTTGTCGGCTGGAATGTATGCCAGTCAGATTTGGTCTACGCAACTGTTTTCAGCAATCCGTTGCAGGTCGCACACATGGCAATTCATTTATATATATATATATAAAGAATTTTGAGAGTTGAATCTACTTCTGCAAACTGGTGTATGCTTTGAGAAGAGCATGCATGAACCCTTGCAATTTTACTGGTTCAGGTCAGCTGCCAATTTTGGAATAGGGTGGTTGATTCAAATAGCAACACTTCATGCGAATATTTCCCTTTGGATTTCTGGGGCTAATTGTTGGACTAAACAGATGAAGGATGCCTTTGGTAATTTGCAGAATAAGCGAGCTTTTTAATTGAAGCAAATTGAGGAAGTCTGGTTTTTTGTTGGGACTGTCACAACGAATCATGGCACCAGCTTGAGCGGAAAATCACACGATTCGTCCATGCCACTTATTTAGCATTGGTTGAGCAGCCATGCCAAGCTGATGTTTTTATTTTACCAAGCGGAAGCTGGCTGCCCATCCAACAAGTTGTGGAGGCATTTGCGAGCCCAAAAGGCAACCATTTTCTTTGAAACCAGCCAAGTATCGTTGATTTGTGTAGCGTAGTTGAGGGACCTTTAGCAGAGACAAGGTTACCGTGAGAATATAACTTTGCAAAGGGGGTCAACTGGGGAAATGTCCAAATACGTGCCTTTTTTGCACTCAGAAACCGGCCATTCACAGCCCCTTCATCCGATTGGAACCAATTTTGCTTTGAATGAAAGCTTGCATTATGAGCTGTACGATGACGTGCTTACATCCATGTAAGTCACAGTGTGCGTAATTTGACAGGTGTTCAAGCTCACCCTGATCACCAAAACCCTAATGGTGTGGCTTTCTATGAGAAAACTGCATATATTCGTGTATATCACCAACCACTTCAACGTTTGATTTATTTGTTACAAGGAGTCCACACCACCTAAAATCATGTAATTTGGTGGAGTGGGTGAAAAGCTGTGAAGATTTTGTGGTTAAAAGTGGGGTTCATGCCGTGGGCAATTAGGTATGTGCACCACAACTGGCAGTTTTGAAGCTCAGGTGTAGCCAAAATCACCTCTGGGTGCCAAGTTTAGAAACTGCCAGTTGCGGCGCACATATTTGATTCACATTTCAAAAGTACCCCTGTTTAGGGCCTCAGTTGACCCCCTCTGGCAACTTTGTGAGATTATCTGTCATGCCATACAAGTAACCATCTCGTTCATTGCTTTCCAGGAATATCTGAGACAGGTATATCTGAGATAACATGGTTGCAGAGAGATTTGTAGATGCCTTTCCTAACGTTGTTGTTTGTTAGGACATGCATTTGGGGGCAAATCCTTTCTGCTTTGTGTGTACATTAATCTAACTAGCGCTTAAGATGAACACAAAAATGCAAAAAACTCCCCACAATAAAAGCGGTAATCACATTGTTAGCGGATCGAGTTTGTTACTTGCAAGTTTAGCATAGACTCCAGCACACCTGCAGCAATCAGCGACACAGTATTTGGACAACTTAATGAAATCAGCTAAGGTTCCCTTCTTCATCCTAATTGTCATAATCTCCATCTTCCCCTGCTTCATCCAGCTCATCCTGCTCTGGTACCTCTGGTGGGTCTTTCTTTGTGTAACTGTGAACATGTGTGTGTGTGTGTGTGTGCGAGTGTGTGTGTGTGTGCGTGTGAGTGAGCGTGCGTCAGTAATTGTAAGTGTGTGTGTATATATGTGTGTATGTGCGTATGTTATCACATATTCATACACCAAGCACTAAATTAAATGCAAGCAAGATGAGCCAGCATAGAAGGAGCAAGGCGGGGGGTGGCAAAGCATTGCGAGTTGACTGCAGGGGTGGCTGCAGCCTTGTGAGCGATTAGGTAGGACAATACGTCACAATAAAGCACAAGAATAAAAATTCAGGACAAAGCACCGTCACCACAAGGTATATGGTGCAGCACATCAACATCACTAACAAAGCATACACCCTGGCCGAATCTACGTACGCTTCTGGCACATACACAATCATCACGCACATACACGTGGGTCTAAACGCACAGCCGCAAAAAGATGTCACAGGTACGCAGATACACATAATCCACAAATCACACACACTCACACACACACAGCCGTTACAAAGATATACCAAAGGTCGCCCACGATAGATTTTGTCACACACCCACCCACCCTTCAGGCGTGTCCGTAAAAAAGGACGGAGGCAGAGACTGGGATGAGCCTAGCATGTGGAAGGCCTTGAAAGCTAAGCGAATGGAGACTGTCAGAATGAGGGGGATCTCCACCTGGTGTGTGTGTGTACGTATGTACGTGTGTGTTGTGCATGCTTGATGTGTGTAAGTGGGTATGCATGCTTGTGTGCTTACGTTTCATTTACTGTCCTCCAGTTGTGGCTACCTCAGCTCGTGATGCACGTGCTAGAAAGGTAGGGTTTTTCCCGTGCCTAGATCACAAAGACACTATTTCTTACCACCTGTGGGTATTACACATTCACAGGGTTGGCCAGAACCATACATTTATAGGTATATACGATGTATACACGGTACTTTTGGCTGGGAATTCACCATACACACGGTCATATACGGTGTGTGTACATACGGTTCTGGCCAACCCTACACATTCACCAGATTCTGTCGTGCATCACTGACAGCGCACAGGCACTTATGGAACTGCTGAGTACTCTGCAGCATGCAGAAGTACTCTAGTTCTTGTGTGTGCGAGTGCAACCGGACATCAGTTGCTACTCTCTCGGCACAGCTTGCGCTGTGCAAACCATCCTTTCTATGCTTGAGCCTGAGATAGTTTGCAGCTGTGTTTATGCTTGGTGTCGGCACGAGTGTAGTTTCTCCCTCCAGCAGTTCGGTGGATACGAGCCAGAATAGAATTGTAAAAGGGGCTGCACATGCCATTCAAAAGAGCCTTCCACATGCATACCCATGCATAAATGCAAAAAGGGCTGCACATGCCAATCACATGAGCCTTATTAAAGACTATTCTTCGATTTGTTGTGCACTTGTGTAAGTCCTTGCACTTTGTTGTGTAAGTCCTTCTGCCAGTTGCACTGCCCTTGTGTAAGTCCTTGCACTTGTGTAAGTCCTTCTGCTGCATCCCAAGATGGTGCATCATTAGGGTTGGCCAGAACCTCATATATATATGAACCGTATATTACCATGGTATATTACCGTACATTTGGTGATTTCCCTGCCCAAATCACCGTATATACACCGTGTGTATAAGGTTCAATCTAACCCTACGCATCGTTAACAGCGCACAGGCACCTATGGACCTGCAAAAGGGGCTGCACATGCCAATCACGTGAGCCTCACTAAAGACTAAAGCTCGTTTTGTTTTGCACTTGTGCGTTTATTCTGCTGCATCCCAACATAGTACATCGTTAACAGTGCACAAGTACCTATTAGAGTGCAGAAAGGACCTGCGCACGCCAATGCTTTTGAGATTGAGCCTTTCAAAAGACCAGCTCAATCTCGTTTTCTACAACAACAACTATCACAAATTTTACATGTTTCACGTACGCAGCCTAGCAGTCGCACTTTTTGACAGATGGCTTTATCTGTGAATTCTGTAACCTCTGTATAAGACCAGCTCAATCTCATTTGGATTTAAATGGCAGCAGAAGAACTTATAAGTGCAACACACTCAATCTCGCCATACATTGTTCAGTTGGCCAAAAACATGCGACACAGCAGGACTGGACAGTGTGCAATTGACTGGACAGTTCGCATTTGACTGGACAGTGTGCATTTGACTGGACAGTTCGCATTTGACTGGACAGTGTGCATTTGACTGGACATGGTGTGCGTTTGACTGGACCGTGTGCATTCGACTGGACAGTGTGCATTTGACTGGACCGTGTGCATTTGACTGGACAGCGTGCATTTGACTGGACAGTGTGCATTTGACTGGACAGTGTGCATTTGACTGGACAGTGTGCATTCGACTGGACAGTGTGCATTTGACTGGACCGTGTGCATTCGACTGAACAGTGTGCATTTGACTGGACAGTGTGCATTCGACTGGACAGTGTGCATTTGAATGGACAGTGTGCATTCGACTGGACAGTGTGCATTTGACTGGACAGTGTGCATTTGACTGGACAGTGTGTGCATTTGACTGGACAGTGTGTGCATTTGACTGGACAGTGTGTGCATTTGACTGGACAGTGTGCATTTGACTAGACACAGTGCAAATTCATGGCACGCTCTGGCTGGGATGTTTTGAGATATATGGTCACACACTTGAGTGAGCATAGTGTGTGTTGTTTATCACTCCACACTGAAGTCAGCAGCTGGTTTGTCTTTGGTTTTGTCTCGGGTGATATACACAGCGCACGGGCATCACTACACACTGAAATTGGCAGTTTTCTGTGATGGTGATACACAGCGCACGGGCGCCTATTAGAGTGCAGAAAGGACTGCACAACCCCATTTTAACACACACACCACCAGTCTTGATAATACCTTACCAGACAGACATTCAATCTCTGTCGCTTGTATCTAGGGAAGGTAGTTACCATCAAATTAACTAGAAACCAATATACATGTGCTGCACAAATAAGTGGCCTGCTGTGTTACTCATGACTAAATACTCATACCAAACTCTGTCTGACACTTTTGTGAAACCTTTGTGTGGGAACCCAGGTTTTGCAAAAAAGTGCACACACACACACACACACACACGCACACACACACACACACACTGTGTGGGCACCCAGGTTTTGCAAAATCTGTATATGGCTACCCAGATTTCACAAATTCTCCGTACAAGTACCCAAGGTGTATGCTACCCATTTGACGCCAGCCTGATGCCCACACAATAACTCCAACAACAAAGGGGCAGACGGCTCCATACGATCAGCGGCTTGACCGGCTGTTCCCTAACAGCGTGCATTCCGAGAGCGTGAACGCCTTGTTTGTCCTCGCAGGGGAATCCACACAGACATTGTTTCGTTCGATTTCCACGCCTATCTATTGATGTCACCACCTTCCTATAATTACAAACCACAATCTCTCAAACTAACTACCTAGCTCCTACCCACCTTTTCTAAAAGTTGCGAAGCTACCTGCAACTATCTAGCTCCTCCGTTACTCACCCTTACAGCTAGCTAGCTCCTCACCCTGACAGCTGGCCAGCTAGTTACATACATCAAGCTAGCTACTTACCTTGATAGCCGGCCAGCTAGCTCACCACCCTTACATCTAGCTAGCTCCTCACCCTGACGGCTGGCTAGCTAGTTACATATGTCTAGCTAGCTACTCACCCTGATAGCTGACTAGCTCGCTACACACCCTGACAGCTGGCTTGCTAGCTACACTCGCCCTGACAGCTGGCTAGCTCGCTACACACACCCTGACAGCTGACTAGCTCGCTACACACACCCTGACAGCTGACTAGCTCGCTACATACCTCGACAGCTGGCTAGCTCATTACTCACCCCGACAGCTGGCTAGCTCGTAACTCACCCCGACAGCTGGCCAGCTCGTTACTCACCCCGACAGCTGGCTAGCTAGCTGCATATACCCTGGCAGCTGGCTAGCTCGTTACTCAACTCGACAGCTGGCTGGCTAGCTACACATCCTTACAGCTAGCCAATTACTCACCCTGACAGGGAACTCCTCTCTATCAGCGTAGTTGGCCATGAAAGACTCCACCTGCGTGTGTTTTGTTAATTGCAGCAGGTGGTCATTGCATTGCAGCAGTTGCAAATTGCAGCAGCTGATGCAGACGAGGTGATTGCAGCAGGTGGTGGTTGTACCAGCAGTTTAAAATTGCGGCAGGTGAGGCAATTGCAGCAGCAGTTGAAAATTGCAGCAGGCGAGGTGGTCGCAGCAGCAGTTGAAAACTGCAGCACGCGAGGTGATTGCAGCAAATGGTGGTTGTAGCAGCAGTTCACGATTGCAGCAGTTGAAAATTGCAGCAGGCAAGGTGATTGCATTAGCATTTGAAAACTGCAGCACGCGAGGTGATTGTAGCGGGTGGTGTTTGCAGCAGTCGGAAATTGCAGCAGGCGGGGTGATTGCAGCAGGTGGTGGTTGTGGCAGCAGTTGACAATTGCAGCAGTTGAAAATTGCAGCAGGCAAGGTGGTTACAACAGTTGAAAACTGCAGCACGCGAGGTGATTGTAGCAGGTGGTGATTGTAGCAGCAGTTGGAAATTGCAGCAGCTGATGCAGGCGAGGTGGTTGCAGCAAGTGGTGGTTGTAGCAGCAGTTGACAATTGCAGCAGTTGAAAATTGCAGCAGGCAAGGTGGTTGGAGCAGCATTTGAAAACTGCAGCACGCGAGGTGATTGTAGCAGGTGGTGTTTGCAGCAGTTGAAAATTGCAGCAGGCGAGGTGATTGCAGCAGGTGGTGGTTGTAGCAGCAATTGACAATTGCAGCAGGCGAGGTCATTGCAGCAGCATTTGAAAATTGCAGCAGGCAAGGTGATTGCAGCAGGTGGTGGTTGTAGCAGCAGTTTAAAATTGCAGCAGGTGAGGCAATTGCAGCAGCATTTGAAAATTGCAGCAGGCGAGGTGATTGCAGCAGGTGGTGGTTGTAGCAGCAGTTGAAAATTACAGCAGGTGAGGCAGTTGCAGCAGCATTTGAAAATTGCAGCAGGCGAGGTGGTTGCATCAGGTAGTGGTTGTAGCAGCAGTTGAAAATTACAGCAGGTGAGGCAATTGCAGCAGCATTTGAAAATTGCAGCAGACGAGGAGGTGATTGCAGCAGGTGGTGGTTGTAGCAGCAGTTGAAAATTGCAGCAGGTGAGGCATGTGCAGCAATAGTTGAAACTTGCAGCAGGCGAGGTCATTGCAGCAGGTGGTGGTTGTACCAGCAGTTTAAAATTGCAGCAGGTGAGGCAACTGCAGCAGTAGTTGAAAACTGGAGCAGGCGAGGTGATTGTAGCGAGTGAAGTAAGCAATGACTGGTGAAGTAATTAGAGCGGCCTTGGTGATTGCAACAGGTGGTGGTTGCAGCATGTGAGGTGATCACAAAAAAGTAAAACAGGAGGAGAACGTGCGCATCACAGGCGCTTCATGACGGTGCCACTGCTGCCCCGTCTTTCCCTTTCGTGGGCACAGAGATGCTTTTTGATGAAGGAGACAGAAACACTGGACAAGCGTTGGGATCAGCTCCACATTGCTGGAGCAAAGAGGCAAGGCTAGCGCTGAAAAAATAAGTGTTTTTAGGCGGTTTAAATTAGTTAGTGTGCCAGCAGGTGGTGCCAGCAGATGGTGCCAGAAGGTGGTGCCAGTAGGTGGTGCCAGCAGGTGGTGCCAGTTATAATTTCTTTCTTTGATAATTTAGGATGGCGCTTACTTAGCAACAATGTAGCCCAAACAATATCTTACAACTCACACTCACCTCTTCAACTTAGTCACACATGTGTGTGCGCGAAACCTTGTCACAATTGATCAAAACCTTGCCACACACTGTTCAGAATCCAAGTGTTTAAGACCATGTCACACAACGATCAAAACCATGTCACACAATGTGGAAAACCTTGTCACAATTGATCAGAACCCTGCCACACACTGTTCAAAATCAAAGCGTTCAAGACCATGTCACACAATGTGGAAAACCTTGTCACAATTGATCAGAACCCTGCCACACACTGTTCAAAATCAAAGTGTTCAAAACCATGTCACACAACAATCAAAACCATGTCACACAATGTGCGAAACCTTGTCACAATTGATCAGAACCCTGCCACACACTGTTCAAAATCAAAGTGTTCAAACCCATGTCACACAACGATCAAAACCATGTCACACAATGTGGAAAACCTTGTCACAATTGATCAGAACCCTGCCACACACTGTTCAAAATCAAAGTGTTCAAACCCATGTCACACAACAATCAAAACCATGTCACACAATGTGCGAAACCATGTCACACAATGTGGAAAACCTTGTCACAATTGATCAGAACCCTGCCACACGCTGTTCAAAATCAAAGTGTTCAAAACCATGTCACACAACAATCAAAACCATGTCACACAACGATCAAAACCATGTCACACAATGTGGAAAACCTTGTCACAATTGATCAGAACCCTGCCACACACTGTTCAAAATCAAAATCTTCAAGACCATGTCACACAACGATTAAGACCATGTCACACAATGTGCGAAACCTTGTCACAATTGATCAGAACCCTGCCACACACTGTTCAAAATCAAAGTGTTCAAAACCATGTCACACAACGATCAAAACCATGTCACACAATGTGGAAAACCATGTCACAATTGATCAGAACCCTGCCACACACTGTTCAAAATCAAAATCTTCAAGACCATGTCACACAACGATTAAAACCATGTCACACAATGTGGAAAACCTTGTCACAATTGGTCAGAACCCTGCCACACACTGTTCAAAATCAAAGTGTTCAAGACCATGTCACACAACAATCAAAACCATGTCACACAATGTGCGAAACCATGTCACACAATGTGGAAAACCTTGTCACAATTGATCAGAACCCTGCCACACGCTGTTCAAAATCAAAGTGTTCAAAACCA
>Ga0307963_1002984_pt1 | contig 13395 bp, 12 predicted proteins | sample OrgLakmetagen594_FD_201829 | JGI IMG/M metagenome (GOLD analysis project Ga0307963, IMG submission 201829) | Saline water microbial communities from Organic Lake, Antarctica - #594 | ecosystem: Environmental > Aquatic > Non-marine Saline and Alkaline > Saline | place: Antarctica: Organic Lake...
TATATGGCCATATATTTGACAAAATCTCTGCGAAATACCGTGTTTACACCGTATATATGTATATATGGTTCTTACCAACCTTACATTTCTGAGATCCGTGTGGAGCACGGAACTCCAGTTCTTGCAGTCTAATCAATTGCTTACTATCTGTGTTAATCCTCTATGCCTCCATGTGTTGTCTCCTTGTTAATGTGTATCCTACTTAGTGCATCCAACGAAAACAAATCATAGTTCAGCTCGATAGAAAGGCAAGGGAGCTTGTAGGCATGCGTCCACCTTAAAACCAGGGCTAGAACACGTGCCATGCCACGAGGTAAAGCTCAAGCTGCTGGAGCTGCTGGAGCTGCATTGGGCATTGGCATTACCTATAGCATCGGTATACAAAGCATTGAATCAATTTATCATATGGACACAACTTTGTACAGATGCCTTCCTTTCTCTCACATTTGCTAAACAGATTGAGCTCCAAAACGCATCTTTATTCAGCAACCTTCAGTCAGCTTTGAAGCGTCTCCAGGGAGACAATAAACATCAGCAGAAAGGTGGGCTGTGTGAATGTTTGCTCAGATTTCTTTTGATGCAGTAAGCACATTCCAATTCACATTAGTAATTTAAGATATGCTGGTCTGAGCCTTTTAAACCTATAAAGCCATAAATATGCAATTACTGCTCCACACAGAGGCATTCCCCTCCACTTTCTTAATTCAGCTCAGTTCCCCTAAGTTACGCTGGGTTGCCCCCCTTTTTTCCTATCCGCCCAAGCGTTACCTTCTCTCGTGCCCTGCTGCCCCTCTCAGGAGACGTGTCTTCCTCGTCAAGTCTGAGTCATGCCTTGAGCACAGGCAGCCTTCCCAACCTGGCCCTGGGCTCCTGCAATCATCCCCCTGAACACTTGTTGGACGCCGCACCAACCCAGTCCTCCTCTTCTCATCATGCGTCGAGACATACAGAGGGTTCAACAGAGGCCGTACCTGCAGCTGCAGCAGCAGCACGGGCAGTGGGCGTGCATGGGTTGGGCAATGAGTACGAGGAGGAAGGAAGGACCAACAAGGGCAGCAGCAGCCACAAATCACACATGCATCAGGTACAAATCGCAGAGGGTGCAAAAAGTTGACAAATGTAATGTAGTTTTGCTTCCATTGTGTTGCCCTTTTTGCGGTATTTTCCCGTTTATCTTATGCCAATGTCAGATTTAACACTCCGATTTCTCCAAGAGTGGCAGCTGATGGGACCTACTTTTTATGCACAAGCAAGTTCAATACCTATGCCTAAGTCCATGCAAGTTAGGGGTCATGGCAAGGCCTCTGTGGCATCATGTTCTGATGTTTGGCAGGGACTTCGAGCATTTGGCTCCGAACAGCCAACCTGGGAGCTATTTTTCTCCCGAACATACATTTGGGTCCCTTTTTAATATCAAATCACACTGTGAAAACACAAGTATGTGTTGGGAGGGCTTGGTTGTCAGCCTTCTGGCCGAAGTGAAATTCATGCTGCCCATTAAGCCTCTTCCCACCTTATTCTGTTGCAATGATCCAGTTATGAAACAGTTGTCATTGTATTTGGGTTGCAGGGTCCGTTAAGGCTGGATTTATGAGAAAAAATCTCCATAATATATTTATATTATGTACCATAATCGATTGAGAAAACACTGACTGTGACTATATACGCTGCTGAACAAGAAAGGCCTAAACTTGTCGAAAGCAAAGGGGGAATACTTGCCAATTGTTCAGTGGAGATTACATTTGTCTCCAAGGGTTTGAGTACTTCTGCATGCTGCAGAGAACTGAACAGGAATTTCTTTTGGTTTATGTTATGTTGTAAGTATTATTCATGGTGTGTACCTCCCTTCAGAACTAAAGTGCCGCACTGTGACTTGCACAGAAATCTACTGGTTCCCTGCGGAGACTCTTTGTTTTGCACCAGACATAAATTTTGCTTATCCTCGATCTAATCTCGTTTGAATGCTGCCTAAATCGAGCAGTCGAATCCTTTCAGGCTGCAGGCACTTATACTATGTTATGCTTTTCTATACAGCAAATGTTTAAGCGACTCTGTGTTAGTTTATTCCAACTATTGTCTCAATTTGTTAGCTTCTTTGTACCTCGTTCTCCCTTGCATACTTACTCAAATTACTTGTGCTTGCTATTGTCGACTGTTACCTTTCTTGTTTTCTGCATTGATGTGCTAGGGCCTTTTGCTCTCCAAGGAGGAGGAGGAGGAAGACAAGGAGGCAGCTGCAGCAAATGTTGGCAAAGGAGGGGGGGGATTTTTCAGTTTGAGTGGCATAAAGCGGGCAGCTGCCAACAGGTGTGCTTGATACTTTGCATTTTTTTGTCTTTGGCCATTGGAATAGCAATATAAGGTGTAATGGGAAGTCTCCCACCACGACTTGCCTGCAGGGCACAACATCTGACCAACAACTTCACAGAGAGGCTTGCTCGCATGCCCGTGGAGCTAGTCATTGACATCACTCACATTGAAGGCACACTGATGATGTGGGTTGCACCCCCTCCCAGTGACAGGTGCGTTATCGTACCTATCAAGACCTTGCGCTGTAGATGGGCCAGACCAACTGGTCTGACAACTCGTTAACGTTCTGCTAATCAAGCGTTTGCTTGTAAATTAACTGGGACTGAGTCGTTGCTTAGGTCATTAAAGACCTCCCAGTCTCTGAGTGCTTTGCCGTGCATTCAACCTGTCTGCGTAAACCCTTCCTGCACAAGAAATGGATTTTTAGTCTCCTGATTTACACCTTTCAACTACCGTTTGTACATGTACTCACCGCCCCCTTCTAGAAAATGAAAATTTATCGTTATAAGTCGATCACCGCCCCACCCAAAATCCTGTAAAATCTGGAAAATTGTGTGAAATTAATATTTAACAAGGATTCATTCGCTTGCTGCCCCTTCCCCCCAAATCTTTAATTAGAGGCGGTGATCACCTTCACGTACCGTACACCATAAACTGCTTCCAGGTTCAACCTAAATACATGAAATTGAACAGGTGTTTGTCCAACATTCTGTCAGTCAAGTACACTTGACGTACGCCTAATTGTTATAAAATGATTTACATGCTTGGCCTCTAAAACTTTAACATGCTGCAGGCTGTGGTACTCCTTCCTAGCTCCTCCCAAAATCGACCTCTCAGCAAGGCCATTGCTGGGTGGGCGCGTGCTACAGTATGGGGGCATCTTGAATCGAGTGTCTGCCCTTTTGCGCAACAAGCTGCTGAAAGCGGTGCACAAACAGCTGGTGAGTTGGTCAACTTCAAGTGCGCTGTGTACACATCAATTGCCACCACGGTGTTCTTTGTGCCGTACGCAACGTGATGAGGTCGACAAGTAGTGCATGGTGCTGATGTGTAGTTTGGACCCCACACATTACGCATGCATTCCTCCCTACTTTGCTTATTCAGGTGTATCCCTGCTGTGGTGACATCCGCCTGGGGATCTTTGCCCCTGCTGAATCCCCTGCGCAGCAAAGAGATCAGAAGCAGACCCAGCACCCAAGCAAACCTCCACCACAAGACAGCTCTGAGCCTCCGTTACACTTGCCACCTGCCCCTGCCCCATCAGCTACTCGTCCTCTCACCCCCCCTTGCACCAATCCTCCCTCTCACAATTGTCCCCCAAAAGTGTCTCGCTCCATTTCCAGTAATGCCCTCGCAGGGGGTGTTGAGGGGGGAAGAGGTCTTTCAGCTAGCCAGCAAAGGAGAAGAAGCGGGGGACTGGAGCACCACCAGCTAGACGGTCCCCCTCTTTTTTCCTCTCTTCCCCCTGCTTCGAATCCAGCTCCGACCTCTCCTTCTCTGCTTTCCCAACGGCCCTCGTATGCCCAGCATCAGCAGCAGGATCACAGCCATCACCCTCAGGGAAGAGGTCTTTCTGTAGGCTTCCGCATCCCTCTGGACGTCCGCAACTGGGGAGGACGAAGGTATCAGCCAGAGCCCCAGCAGCCAGCACCTCCATCCTCTACAGCGCTGCATGTCTTGCAACAGGGCAACCCTGGTCAAACCTCTGTCCCAGCACAATCCAAAGAAAGATCCCTGGATGAAGGTGCTGTAGGAAGAGCAGCAGCACCAGCGGCAGGGGTGGATGCCCCTCAAGCCAGTAGCACTCCTCTGGAACCATACTCATCGCCATTGCTAGAGCCTGGCACACGGCAAGAGTCTTTTTTGTCAGGGGAAAGGCGGCTGGGAAGGCTCTCGATAATAGGTAAAGGCACTGCTCTGGCAGCAGGGGGCCTTAGGAGGGGAATTTCATGGATAGGGCAGCGCTTTCATGATCACCAACATCAGCAGGATCACCAGCAAGATGATCAGCAGGATGTTCAGCAGGATCACCAGCAGGATGGTCAGCTTGCAAGGCCGGTGTCATCAAACTTGGTGTCAGCAGATGCTCTGGCAGTGAGTTTAGCTAACGCACCTGCAGCTATCTGTGGTAGTAGTATTGATGAAGGGCAGGGCTCCCAGGGCTCCTCGACAAGGATCTGCTGTGAAGGAATGGAGTGGGGGGCACAGGAGCCCCTAGCTCCCATCCTCACTCCTACCATTCAGGCTGCCGACAGTGACCGTGATGGTGTAATGCCTCAGCCAGTCGTTCCATTGCCTGCTGGGTCTGTGCGCCACCACCCCACAGGCTTTCCCCGCCTTGCTGATTCCGCTGAGCAGCAGCAGCAGCAGCAGCAGCAGCAGCAGCAGGGCTCTGTAGAAAACACGGCATATGAGAAAATGGATGGCGTTTTAAGTTGTGAAGCTGGAAGTCACCCAGGTATCTATGGAGACTCAGATGACGATACAGAGGGGCCAGGGGGGGAGGGGTGGAGTGAAGATGCAACAGAAGACTTGGATGATCTTGTAGGTTTTGGTGTGCCAGGTAGTTAGCATGCTCTGTTCATTAAGCGATTTATTGCATGCTTTTGGAGGTTTGTGGACTAGAGCAGATGAAACGTCAGGTTTACAGCGAATGATTGAACTGGCATAGCATGGCAGGCATTTTTTCTACGCTGTTTTAATTAAACGGAAAAAGTAGACCACAAAAGCAATACTCTACACCAAGGAAGGCTGACTTCTTCTGAAGGGCAGGTAATTTGAGAGCATTTAGCAACAAGTGGGCTAGAACAGAACAGCTGTAATTTGAAGGTGGACTGAAATCCACATGATTCCAATCTCTCTAGTTTGATTTAGTTTAATTTATTATAGTTGGCTTACAAAGGCATTCAGCCTGGGATGGCTGCTCAATCTGTGAGAACGAGGTAAAACCTCAAAACAGGCCAAACGAAAGCTGTGGTAGTAATAAAATTGAAAATAGCAAAATGTCAGCTGTCAGATCAAATCATCGTCACTGCAAAGTATAAGTCTCAGCACATCTACTAATCTGCGGTGCAAAGCTTCAAATAGTGCTGGGCATACAAGAGCCTCCACCATTGAGTCATATTGATAATTTGAGGCGATGATTTTTGGCAACGCAAAGCATTGAGTCGTAGAACGACAGGGCGATATTTTGGGGCAACGAAAAGCAGCTGCGTACAAGGTTTACAAGGAAAGGCCTTCAGTCAAAGCACGCAACTGCTAGCCAGCTGCATACAAATGATGGCGTATGATGGTATTAAGCAGCAAGGCAAAACCTAAGACGTAGGGGATTGATGGAAAGCCATAGCAATTTTTTTCAACCCAACTTGAAGATGACCCCACATTCCATTCGTTTTCTGGATTATAAAAGGCATTCGACCTGGGTTAGCTGATCAACCCCACTATAAGAAGGAAACATCAACACAGAGGGTCGGAGGTCGTGCGACTCAGCAGTACACATAGGTGCTTTTTTTGTGCTCTTTACATGTTGATGCTACGCTACAGCAGCAAAACACAAAATAACTATCTTTCCTGATCCATACAAAGGTTACAGATTAAGCCACTAGTTCAAAAAGTGCGACTGCTAGGCTGCGTATGTAAATGTCACAAACAGCGTCGTGCCTTTTTTCCCCCTTTCCAAGGATTTTTTTATAGGTGCTGCAAGTCTGTGGTGCTGCTTACAACAAACAATCCTCATAATTTTTACATTGTTTTACACATGCAGCCTAGCAGTCGCACTTTTTGACTGATGGCTTATCTGTAAACTCTGTATGTAAAGCGCTGCAAACATTTTAGGAGGGTTCTATGCTACAGTTCGCTGTAGGCGTTGTCATTACACCAAGCTGCCGTGGAGGGAGATCAAAACCAAAAATGGGCTGCAGGCCCTCACAAAAGCAAAACAACGCAAAGAAGCAAGTGCCAAGTCCGTAAGGCCAACAAAGCCCATAAAACTGTTCAGCCAGCAAGGCCTCTACAACGCCCGGCCACCAAAGCTACAACCAAAAATGGGCAGCAAGCCCTCAAAAAAGCAACACAACGCAAAGAAGCAAGCGGCAAGTCCATAAGTCAGATCCAAGCGAGCTCAGATGGGAACACCCACAAGTCAAAGCACAAGCTGAGGGGGGGGGGGCGGGAAAAACAACCCGAGCAAGAACAAGGCATAAAAAGAATGCCTAAAACGAGAGTACACAGCACTTTATGCAAAGTGCTCGCCAGATCTCAGCCTACGCTCACTACGCAAGAACTCCAGTTCTACAGCTGAAGCAGAGAACTGATGATTTTGTCGTAGCACCATAGACTTGTAGCATCTACCAAAAAATACCCGTCGGGGACAAAGGCACAACGCTGTTCATGACATAGCAGCATCAAATAAAACCAATACAAACAATCAAGCATCTGCCAGAACCAACCGGCCGCATCAAAGAGAGGGAATCATCTTCTGCATTTTGGGTATGGACTGTCAAATTGAGGAAATCAAGATTGAGGGAGGAGGCAAATATAATCAAACATGAATCCCATGTGTCCTCAGCAGCACATGCACAACGAGAGGGTCTGGGACATCAAACATGGCTTCCAACTCTATTCCCTGATCCATACCAAGTGTACCGATTGTGTCTGGCTAATTCACTTCATTCTTAGTCAAGCAACTTGGCTGGTTGTTGCAGCAGCTGTGAGGGAGCCCACTTCCTTGATAGTTACTATCTTGTCATGAATTTGGTGATCGATCACCAAATTTATGACAATCAGGATCGATGGCCTTCTTCACATCTTCCAAACGTCAACCAGAGAGGGGGCCGTGGCTGTCATTGCTGTAGGCCGTGCTGCTGTGGGTGTGTGTGATGCTGGGGTGGGGCTGGAGCCACGGGGAGGGTTGGGGAGGTGCCAGGGGGGCGATTTGGTGGGGTGGGAGGAGGGTACAGGCAGGGGGTAAGGGCAAGGGCTGCAGCAGAAAATTTGTATGAGATGTTGAGATGCGTGCTCGGGTACATTTCTCTGTGACACTTTCACAATTTATATGAGAGGTTATTTTACACAAAAATATGACAGGTGATTTACCAACCCTGGTGATTTACACAAAAATATGAAACATGAACCACAAAATTCTTCCCCATGAACGACAAAAAAGCTTTACTCAGAAGCACAGGGTGAGGATGCGACAGGAAATAAATGTGGCCTCAAAAATATGAAGGACGCTACCGAGCCGCTGGCGGCCTACTGGTATAGCAGTCAATAACTTCAGGTGTGAAAGAGCAAGCAAGAGTTAAAATTGCCCATGCTCATGCACATCAAGCAAGCTTTGGCAGGTCCCTTGACTAAATCCTACTAGTAACTCCAAGCGCAGCGTCAACATTTGAAAAAGCTCCTAACGCTCATGATGCCTGAGCCTTAGCTCTAATAACATGCAAACAAAACATAAAGTATATCAAAGCGGCTCTTTTTCCTTTATTATTGTGGGGAGTGGTTTTCACTACCTAGTTAATTATTCTCAAATTTGAAAGGCATTTGGAAGCAAAACAGAGGGGAAAAAGAAACAAAGCGCTCCCCATGTCGAGGAAAAGAGCCGATTAATCATCATTGAACCGCATAGTTCCACCATTGTTCAGACAAAAGGAAAACTGGTCGATTGGGTATTGCTTTAGCTGCCGGGATTTGCTGTGCCCTGCTATCCCCTTTTTTTTTCTGGCTTCGGTCGGTTTTCCTGCAATCGTTTTAGGAAGAAGCAAATTCAGTATTTTTTGTTGTATCGTGAGATGCAGTAAGCGAAAACAAGAAAAGGAAAGTCTGGTAAGTCTGGAAAGCCTCTCACAACTTGCTTGCGAGGAACAAAGGAAAAGAAACGACCAAGGCACCTTAGTTACGAGCAAGTTGTGAGGACTAAAGTAGAAATATTGGAAAACAACAATGAAACACAGACAAATAAACAAGAGGGATAAAGTAGCATTTCACTTGTTGCACTACAAAAAGTGGAGCTCATGTGTGTTACACTCAGCAGTATAACTCTTGTATTTTAGCTAACAAGCATTTACCCAAACCCCTACCTGCAGCTGCATCCATGCGGCTTCTGCACGTGCTCGCCTTTCTGCCTCAACACTTGCTTTCTGTGCCTTGTCTATGAGTATCCCCTGTACTTGCAACCATGTGTGATGAACGGAGGTTGTTAATGCCGGTACGCTCCGTGCAATTTGCTTGACACCAAGTTCTTGCAGCAAACCGAGAAATTCCACCCACGTTGTGTAACAGCACTTTGAGCTTGGACTTTGGCAGTAGGACAAGCATGATGGGATGCTGTGGCTCCACCAGCTCAGGTGGAGCCTGGAGACCTGCAGTAGGAAGTAGGTACAAAGGTTTTAGGTATGAAAGGTTAGAAGTGTAAGACCTGCAACAACTGTTTTGATTGGAATCATTTCAACCTTGTAATCGTCGTAAGGGTGATTGGTGGCAGGGAGCAAGGCCTTTTTAGCAACTACTCCACTGTCAAACTTCGAGCAGCAGCTTGCAGATGATCACACCCGTGTCAGGCACTGTCACCAACCATGCCTTATTGTTTTCTCTCCTCACTTCTTCAGATATGAAAGTATAAAAATGCAGCAACTATAAAGCCTTCATGCAAAATTCAAAATAACAATTAGCCTTTGGCATTAAAGAAGAAGCTACCCTGGGCACTTGACATATGACCTATTATAGTAACCTGGAGTTGTGAAACAGAAATTACAACGTGTTTCATTCACATACGCCCTCATGTCCACATTTATGTTATGTGGGTTTGTGTTTTGGCCTTTCACTGTAGAGCTTGCCAGGTAAAACCACACCGCCCAAACAAACATGCCATAAGGCACTACCTAAAGTATACTTTAGTTCAAGAGATAAAGAGCAAGCCTTGGCTATTTATCCATGACTTTCTACATGCTCCAAGCACTAAGTCAGAGGGTAAACGCCCGTATAGTGCACTTTCCAGTTTCCCAAGCTTGGGGTCCTGCCACAAAGCTGCTGAGTACAGTGCGTAATACTTGAACCCCAGTTCTAGCAGAGAAGCAAAATGTGGCATCACTCACATCACTCTTGCTTTTTATCTGTGTTTTTCTCAGGTGTTGTCTCCATCCTTTTATTTATTAAGCCTACACAGCTGCTCGTCTTTTTCAGCTTAAGTTTAATGCCCTCCCCCCCTTTTGCTTCTTGTGTGGGCATTCATGAAAAGTTTTTAGCAGTTGTGATCGGTCCTTGCAAGTAGTGCACCGCCATTTTACGATGCAAACAAATTGGAATAGTCCACCCTGCTTTTTTTTAGCATTTTAAATTTACCTACGTCAAGACACGTAAGCTGCCTTACCCGAATCTCTGAGCAAAGATTGTCGTAAGTCGTCAATGGGCTTCTGGGCCAAAAAGGTTGCTCTGTTGGAAAGGTACGCTACCATTTGATAGTGAAACCTTTTGCGGCACTCGTGCAAAGCTTCCCCCACAACCTTTGAGCATAAAAGCAGGATGTTTCTTTTGAGTGTAGACGCAGCCAAGATAAGGAACTTTCAGAAGAAGGTGGAAGGCAGGCCCGGAAAATCACAAGAAAAGGGGAAGCAGAGTTTACCTCAACAAACAGGCCACTGGTCTGGCAAAGCATGCTCTGGAATTGTCAAGGAATTGTACAATAATGTCAAGGAATGTACTGTATAATCGTCGCCTTGTCCTTGCTGTGTAATGTACTGTATAATGTCAAGGAATTGTACAACAGCTTGTGTTTTTAAGTGTACAAGCCTTGCTGCAGACCCATGCTGTGCAATAACAGAGATAAATTGATCATGCTTTCAGGATCAAGACTGTGTTCTAGTTAACATGCAAGCCGACGCAGGACTTGCCCCTTGCACTCATGCCTGGAAAGGTGAACACATGTCAAGGTGAGCACGTGCATTAATGCCTGGAAAGATGAGCATATGCAATAATGCCTGGGAAGATGAGCACATGCATTTATGCCTGGGAAGATGAACCCATGCACTCATGCCTGGAACAGTGAACACACGTCAAGGTGAACACATGTCATGAGCATCCACGCCTTGCACTTACAAAGTAAATCGGCTCTTCACGCAAAAGGAAGTGGCTGGTTTTGATTCCAAAGGGCGATTTCCTTGCTCAAACACTTCACCGAGGGCCCATAAGCCATGCAAACTCATCAACCTGATGGATGCCTTTATGGGGGGGTTGTGGCAAGTTCAGCCTGCCTATGTCAATTCGACGTTACATCTGAATTGCTGTCCCGGAGAGGTAAATTTAAGCCTAATCCATTCTCAGAGAAGGTAGAGAACAGAATGACAGGTATGATCGTGGACCTGTGAGATGGCTACTACAGGATGAAATGACAGCAGTGTGAATAAATGGATCTCTAAGTTTGTTATTGGCGCGCGCAAATACAACAATAAGGCATTCTAGCGGCAAATGACTTCATCCTCTTTTCTTGACAAGCGCTGCATGCAGCCCACCTGCTGCTTGATTTCTTTTGACAAAGGCTGCTTGTGCTTGCTCAAGGCGTCCTCAAGTACAGGGTCATCAATATCGGCTTGTTTACCCTTCCTTCCTGTCATGGACTCACGCTTCTTCACAGAGGCAATCTCCTGCCTGCAAGACAATCAGTGCATGCTTTTTACCTACCAGCAGGGACGTGAAATTATACAGCAAGGACAGGGCTATGTGAAATTATACAGCAAGGACAGGGCTACAAGCAGCCATCAGCATGTAGGTGTCACTACAGCTCCTAGGGACTACTTGTGCGTATATGCGTGTTTGTGTGCGTGCGTGTGTGTATGAGCATGTCGCACCTGTGCTGCGAGGTAAGGCCTGCCTTGTGAGAAGTCATGGAACGCTTCACGTGCTGGCGACTCGCGGCATCTGCAATCTGAGCCTCTCGTTGAGCTTTTACAACGACGAACTTCTCAAACTTGGAGAGGTGGCTGTACAGTACCTGCGAGTGGCATGAAGGCGCAGGCGACGCGCCATGTGAAAAAGCAATCTTATGGCTTTCACATGGGTCAATTGGATGGTACATAGCTGGGTCATATGGATGGTACACAGCTGTATGCTTCCTTGTAAATGATCCATCGCCGTCTCACAGTGCAAAAGTAACAAGGACTTTGCTGTTAGTGTGAAGGACTTTTGGTGCATAAGAAAATATACCCCAGGCAGTAGTACCAGAGAGGGAGATATAGCATGAAGCACAGCTTACCGTTTGCTGCATCGATCTCACAGCCAAACAGATGCGCCAGGCGCGCTGGATGATGATAATGCACTTCCTGAAACGCTTTACAGCAATCTGGAAGGCGCAAGGTAATGTGTAGAGGCTCAGGGACTGAACTTGAGCATGCCGTGCCAGATCAAAGGCCGCTTCAACTCCCAAATCATTCAATTTCTGGTAAAAATACTCACCAGTGCTGACTCTGCTGCGCCTTTTTGACACATGCTGCAAAAGTGCAATATACGCTCCCCACATCGTTTCCTTATCTGGAGGGCAGACACACACAAGAAATGATGTCAACCTGGCACCTGTGTTGTCTTTAAAAGCAAAGATGAGGAGCGAGTACAAATTGATGAGCATCTTGTAGACTGAACTTGCCTGTGCTTGCTTAGCAGCAAGATAAGGTGAAAGTACTCGCTTGAGTTTGAGCTGCAGCTGAACACGCTGCATCCACTTCCTGCACACAAACGAGCAGGATGCAGTACGCCTGATTAATACAGCCCTTGCATGGTGGATTGTTTGTCACCATATGTCACCGCTCGTGTATTGGGCACAACAAATTGTAAGCATGCTTTCAAATTGCACCTCTTAGTCTATAATGAGCATTCAATTCCTGGTAAACAGACATAAAGTCTGGTCGACCTACACATAGGCTTCTGTAGCTAAAATATAAAACTCAACAAGAGGCAACAGATGTAGCTTGTAATTGGTATGTTTCGGGGTTGAATGCATGCTTCTGCCCACACCTTTTCTCTAGGAGATTCTTGTACCACACAGCAATTGTGACTGCTGCATGTCGGCGCAGCTCACGAATTGGATGTACCTACATGGCAAAATTGGAGGCTTGCACTGCTTTTGAACACCAGACTACTTGGTCACCGCATCCTTCATAATTAGATCGAACAAAGAAGACATTGTTGTCACTTATATTTAGATCTTTTGGGTGGTCGCACAACACAATTGAGAGGAGAAGGCATCATCAGGCCATGCATTGCATCAAGGCATCAAAAATTCTAGACTACCCACCTCTCTGTCCTTCTTTACACAGTCTGCCAAGTACCACAGTTTTGAAGCGAGGCTGCAGGTGCCCAGCCAGGTGCGGTGCCTGGGGAAATGTGTGGGGGAGGTCTTGGTAAGACTAAATGAGAGGTGCAACAAGTCTAATGCCTACCGAGCTAAAGACTTATAAATGCAGGGTTCCAACAATCACCAGTCAGAGGAAGGGGAAGCTGATTTTTTTTATCAATTACGCCTGACCCTTCTTTCACCCTTTACCTTTGTATAAGCTCCAGCTTACGCCTTGCTTGCTCCTTCATGTTGCGTTCGTTCTCTTCTGTCTCTGCTTTTAGCTTGGCCTCCAAAGCCGTGCGATTGAGTCGTGCATCATCAAGGTCTTCCTTACGCAGGCGTACCTGTGAGTATCAGCGTTACACTTTCCTCAATCATTTTTGTGCAGAGGAGACACACACACACGCACACGCACACCCACACCCTTTTTGTCTAGACAAGCTGAACGATGAAAAAAAATATGTTGCGGAGGTTAGGCGGCAGCGCATACATACACATATGGGATGTGTGGTAGGCGGTAGGAGATAAAATAAATGACATGCTTTGTGATTCTGATGTATCTTGAGCCAAACCCTGGGAAACCTTTTACTCTAAACATTTCATTTTATATACCTACAACGGGAGCGGATCTCAATACGACCCCTACATTAGAGGGCAACAGTGGTGGCAGATAAGTAGATTTGCCTTTCCAGGTATAAATCAAGGTTCGAGCAGGAGGGTGTAGGAAGCATAACTTTTGGACGGCACGTGTCAAATCGATTAAA
>Ga0307963_1002986_pt1 | contig 13387 bp, 13 predicted proteins | sample OrgLakmetagen594_FD_201829 | JGI IMG/M metagenome (GOLD analysis project Ga0307963, IMG submission 201829) | Saline water microbial communities from Organic Lake, Antarctica - #594 | ecosystem: Environmental > Aquatic > Non-marine Saline and Alkaline > Saline | place: Antarctica: Organic Lake...
AATCCTGAATAAATACCAGCAGTCACACCTGCTGCAGGAGCTCCTTTCTCTTGCGCTCGCAGCAGCGGGTCTAGAGCAATACCAGCATTCAGTTTTCTCAATGGACAATCCTGAATAAATACCAGCAATCACACCTGCTGCAGGAGCTCCTTTCTCTTGCGCTCGCAGCAGCGGGTTTAGAGCAATACCAGCATTCAGTTTTCTCAATGGACAATCCTGAATAAATACCAGCAGTCACACCTGCTGCAGGAGCTCCTTTCTCTTGCGCTCGCAGCAGCGGGTCTAGAGCAATACCAGCATTCAGTTTTCTCAATGGACAATCCTGAATAAATACCAGCAGTCACACCTGCTGCAGGAGCTCCTTTCTCTTGCGCTCGCAGCAACGGGTCTAGAGCAATACCAGCATTCAGTTTTCTCAATAGACAATCCTGAATAAATAACAGCAGTCACACCTGCTGCGGTAGCTCCTTTCTCTTGCGCTCGCAGCAGCGGGTCTAGAGCAATACCAGCATTCAGTTTTCTCAACAGACAAATCTGAATAAATACCAGCAACCACACCTGCTGCAGGAGCTCCTTTCTCTTGCGTTCGCAGCAGCGGGTCTAGAGCAGTACCAGCATTCAGTTTTCTCAAAAGACGATCCTGAATAAATACCAACAACTACACCTGCTGCAGGAGCTCCTTCTCTTGCGCTTGCAGCAGCTGCTCCAGCACGAGCTGCTCTTCAGAGGGAGGGGGGAGCAGAATGGGGGGCAGCAGCACATCTCCGAGGAAGGGGGCAGGCCCAGGCATAGACCCCTGAGTGCGAGAGTGTGCGAGTTTGTTTGTTGTCCAGTGTGTGTCTGTACGTGTGCATGCGTGTATGTATGTATGTGTGTGTGCTCATGTATGTGTTTTTATGTGTGTATGTGTGTTGCAGGTACGCATTTGTGTGTGTGTGTTTGTGGTTGTGTATTGCTGGTGCGCATTTGTGTGCGTGATTGTGTGCAAGCGTGCCTTGTACATGATTCAATATACTTAGGGTAGGCCAGGACCGTTTATATACCGTATATGACCGTATATTTAATGATGTCCCTGCAATATTACCGTGTATATATATTGGGTTGGCCACAACCGTATACATACACTGTATAAATACGCCATATATGACCAAATATTTGGTAATTTCCCTGCCAATAATACCGTGTACATGTATATATATAGGGTTGGCCATAACTGTATACATACACTGTATATATACGCCATATATGACCGTACATTTGGTGATTTGCCTGCCAATAATACCGTGTATACTCCGCATACATGGTTACGGCAACCCTACAGATACTTGACCATGAAAGATGTCATGAGTCATAAGCCTGTCAAATAAAAAGTGAAATAGTAAGGGAGGGAGTGCAGGACGTCAAGGGAGAAAAGGAGGGTGTTATATGACTAAAGAGGAGGAAAAGTGAAATAGTATGGGAGAGAGTGCAGGACGTCAAAAGAAAAGGAGGGTGTTATATGACTAAAGAGGAGGAAAAGTGAAATAGTAAGGGAGAGAGTGCGGGACGTCAAGAGAAAAGGAGGGTGTTATATGACTAAAGAGGAGGCAGAGAGGTTCTTGCGGTTGGCACTTTCTTTACCCTCTTAGAGATTTGTTGGGCCATAGCTCTCTGTTGTAGGGTCGGCCATGACTGTACATATACACCGTAAACCGTATAAGACCGTATGCATGGTAATTACGCTGCTAAACTATCGGATGTGCACCGTAAATACGTATGTACTATGTATGTAGCGTTTCAGCCAACCCTACACACAAGACCACTGTGGCAGCACTGTGTGTGTTTTGGCCAAACCTACACACAAGACCACTTAGACACCTCCGTGTGCGTTTTGGCCAACCCTACACACAAGACCACTGTGACACTACCATGTGCGTTTACCTGCAGAAGCATGTCAGGTAGGGGGGGCGTGCCCACTGCCAGGACCGGTGTTGAAGCTGTGGAGGATCCCACTCTAGACCCTGAGGCAGCGGCTGGCACGAAAATGAGAAGAGTCCAGGTGGTTAAGGGGAAAAGAAAAGAAAAAGGGCACACTGGTAGTGATAACAGAAACAGTTAGAAAGAGAGCAATACACCAATATGACGCCGCTGGCAACGAAAAGTAGAAGGAGGAGTGCAAGCGTCAAGGAAAAAAGACAGGTGGTGAGACAGAGCGCAACAAAAACTGTTATGACGCAGCTGGCAACGAAAAGTAGAAACAGGAAGAGTGCAAGCGTCAAGAAAAAAAGACAGGTGGTGTGAAAGAGCACAACAAAAACTGTTATGACACAGCTGGCAACAAAAAGTAGAAACAGAAAGAGTGCATGCGTCAAGGAAAAAGACGGGTGGTGAGAAAGAGCGCAACAGACTGTTATGACGCAGCTGGCAACGAAAAGTAGAAACAGGAAGAGTGCAAGCGGCAAGGAAGCAAGCAGAGCGTGGTCAATCTGCAGGTGGAGGCCAAAAGACAAAGCCTGGGGGAATTGTCGGTACAACAAGTTTCTGCAAAAGTATGGTAGTGCCAGTGTTAAGGGAAAAAGCACAGCAGAGCGAGGTTCGGCTGCAGGGATAGGCAAGAGCAAAACAAACATGTGAACATGATGCGTTGTGTCTAAGTTTGGCAAGAACCGCATACTCAGTAATTGTTTTGCCAAAATTACCGTGAATGCAATGTATATATACGCGGCGATTTTCCTGCCAAAATCACCGTGTATACGATGTATATATATATAATATATATATATATGGTTCCGGTCAACCCTACTCCATCACACTTGAAGCAGTACATGCACTTGCTTGTAGTAGTGGTGCACATACATGCGCGTGCGTGTAGTAGTAGCAGTGCATATGCACGCATGTGCGTGCGTGTAGTGGCAGTGCACTTGCACATGCATGCGCATGCTTATAGTTTGTAGTAGAAGTGCACATACATGCGCATATTTGTAGTAGCAGTGCACATGCATGCATGTGCGTGTAGTTTGTAGTAGTGGTGCACATACATGCGCATGCTTGTAGTGGCCGTGTACATGCATGTGCGTGCGTGCTTTTTATTGGCAGTGCACATGCATGCGCATGCTTATAGTTTGTAGCAGCGGTGCACATACATGCGCGTGCGTGTAGTTTGTAGTGGTAGTGCATATACATGCGCGTGTGTGTGGTAGCAGTGCACATGCATGCACATGTTTTGTAGTGTGTAGTGGCAGTGCACATGCATGCGCGTGCGTGTAGTGGCCGTGTACATGCATGTGCGTGCGTGTAGTGGCAGTGCACATGCACATGCATGCGCATGCTTATAGTTTGTAGCAGCGGTGCACATACATGCGCGTGCGTGTAGTAGTAGCAGTGCACATATATGCACGCATGTTTGTAGTTTGTAGTAGAAGTGCACATACATGCGCGTGCGTGCGTGTAGAAGTAGCAGTGCACGTACATGCGCATATTTGTAGTACCAGTGCACATGCATGCATGTGCGTGTAGTTTGCAGCAGCGGTGCACATACATGTGCGTGCGTGTAGTGGCAGTGCACATACATGCGCGTGCGTGTAGTGGCAGTGCACATGCATGCGCGTGCGTGTAGATTGTAGTGGCAGTGCACATACATGCGCGTGCGTGTGGTAGCAGTGCACATGCATGCACATGTTTTGTAGTGTGTAGTGGCAGTGCACATGCATGCGTGTGCGTGTAGTTTGTAGCAGCAGTGCACATGCATGCGCATGTTTGTAGCTTGTAGCGGCAGTGCACATGCATGCGCATGTTTGTAGTTTGTAGCAGCAGTGCACATGCATGCGCATGTTTGTAGCTTGTAGTGGCAGTGCACATGCATGCGCATGTTTGTAGTTTGTAGCAGCGGTGCACATACATGCGCGTGCGTGTAGTAGTAGCAGTGCACATATATGCACGCATGTTTATAGTTTGTAGTAGAAGTGCACATACATGCGCGTGCGTGCGTGTAGAAGTAGCAGTGCACGTACATGCACATACTTGTAGTAGCAGTGCACATGCATGCATGTGCGTGTAGTTTGCAGCAGCAGTGCACATATATGCACGCATGTTTGTAGTTTGTAGTAGAAGTGCACATACATGCGCGTGCGTGCGTGTAGAAGTAGCAGTGCACATGCATGCGCGTGCGTGTAGTTTGTAGTGCACATGCATGCGCATGTTTTGTAGTGTGTAGTGGCAGTGCACATGCATGCGCGTGCGTGTAGTGGCAGTGCACATGCATGCGTGTGCGTGTAGTTTGTAGCAGCAGTGCACATGCATGTGCATGTTTGTAGCTTGTAGTGGCAGTGCACATGCATGCGCATGTTTGTAGTTTGTAGCAGCGGTGCACATACATGTGCGTGCCTGTAGTGGCAGTGCACATGCATGCGCGTGCGTGTAGTTTGCAGCAGCAGTGCACATAGATGCGCATGTTTGTAGTAGCAGTGCACATGCATGCGCATGTTTGTAGTTTGTAGTAGATATGCACATGCATGCGCGCGCTTGTAGTAGAAGTGCACATACATGCGCATAATAATAGTGATGGATATTATATGCAGTGCATGTTCCCACTAGTACAAGTAATTGTTATGAGTAAAAAAGGAATTTTCATAAGTACAAGTAATTTTCATGAGCACAAAAGGAATTTTAATAAGTAATTTTCATGAGAACAAAAGGAAATTTCATGAGTGCAAGTAATTTTCATGAGTACAAAAGGAATTTTGACAAGTACAAGGAATTTTCATCAGTACAATTTTCAATTTGGTACTCGTGTCACCACGCAGCAATGGACATGTCCAAGGTAGTATATAGAGAGCGTACATACACTAACATAAACACTTTTGCATACACAAATGCACAGCACACACACACACACGACACACGTACAAACACACACACACAAACCAACCTGCAGACAAGAAAAGGGGGGCACGAGAAGGTGCAGGGTGGTTCAGAGTTGGGGGTGGAAGGGGTGCAGGAGAGCATTTGCCTGTGTGAATTGTAAGTGCAAGGACATGTAAGAGTGTGCGTTTGTACTGTTGAGTGCGCGTTTCTATTGTTTGTGTATTGTTTGTGTATTGTTGTGCATTGTTGTGTATTGTTGTGTATTGTTGTGTATTGTTGTGTATTGTTTGTGAGGGCGCGTCTGTACTGTTGAGGTGCAAGGACGTGTGAGTGCGCGTTTGTAATATTAGAGTGCAAAAGCATGCAAGAGTGCGTTTGTATTGTTGAAGTGAGAGAACGTGTGAGAGTGCGTTTGTATTGTTGGAGTGCAATAACATGTGAGAGAACATGTGAGAGTGCGTTTGTATTGTTGGAGTGCAAGAACATGTGAGAGAACATGTGAGAGTGCGTCTGTATTGTTGAAGTGCAAAAACATGTAAGAGTTTGCTTGTATTGTTTAAGTGAAAGGACATGCGAGAGTGCGTTTGTATTGTTGGAGTGCAAGGACATGTGAGAGTGCGTCTGTATTGTTGAAGTGCAAAAACATGCAAGAGTGTGTTTGTATTGTTCAAATGCAAAAACATGTAAGAGTGCGTCTGTATTGTTGAAGTGCAAAAACATGCAAGAGTGTGTTTGTATTGTTGAAGTGCAAGAATATGTGAGTGTGCTTGTTTTGTTGGAGTGCAAGAATATGCAAGAGTACGTTTGTATTGTTGAAGTGCAATAACATGTGAGAGTGTGTTTGTATTGTTGAAGTGAAAGGACATGCGAGAGTGCGTTTGTATTGTTGGAGTGCAAGAATATGTGATAGTGCGTTTGTTTTGTTGGAGTGCAAGAACATGCAAGGGTGTGTTTGTAATGTTAGAGTGCAAGAACATGTGCGAGTGTGTTTGTATTGTTGAAGTGCAAGGACATGCAAGAGTGTGTTTGTATTGTTGAAGTGCAATAACATGTGAGTGCGTTTGTTTTGTTGGAGTGCAATAACATACAAGAGTGCGTCTGTATTGTTGAAGTGAAAGGACATGTAAGAGTGCGTCTGTATTGTTGAAGTGAAAGGACATATGAGAGTGTGTTTGTATTGTTGGAGTGAAAGGACATGTGAGAGTACGTTTGTATTGCTGAAGTGCAAGAATATGTGAGAGTGGGTTTGTATTGTTGAAGTGCAATAACATGTGAGTGCGTTTGTATTGGCATGAAAAGGTGCATGGTCGTGAAGAGTGGCAGGCAAGGAGGAGTTGGGGGGAGGAGGTGAAAGGGGGAGGCGCTTGCCTGTATGCTATAATGCGAGAAAATGCGTGTGTGCGTGTGTGTCAACGTGTGCGTGCGCGCATTAATGTCGTGGTTTGGCACACGAAAAGAGTCACATACACACATACACACGCACGCACGCACGCACGCGCACGCACACACATACAATCACACAGACGCACGCACGCACGCAAACACAGACACATGCACGCACGCACACGCACGTACACACTTACACAGACACACAACCAAACATACGCAAACACACACACAAATGCACGCACTCGCGTTCGCACGCACACACCTGCTGCTCTGCTGTCCAGCTTGGCAAGCGGCACAGGAGATGAGGAGGGCTGGGGAAAGAAGGGGGAGGGGGAGCCCCTGGGAGGAGGAACAAAGCGAATAGGGCTCCTCCGCCGATGCACCCTGCCCTGCTGCCCCTGCGGTTGCAGTTGCTTCTCTTGTGCATGCACCTCTTGCTGCTGCTGCTCCTGCTGCTGCTGTGGCTGTCGTTGACGTTTTTGCGCGTGCACTTGTTGCTGCCCCTGCCGCTGCTGCTGCTGCTTCTGCTGCTGCTGCTGCTGCTGCTGCTGCTGCTCTTGTTGCTGCTGCTGCTGCTGCTGCTGCTCTTGTTGCTGCTGCTGCTGCTGCTGCTGCTGCTGCTTCTGCTGCTGCTGCTGCTGCTGCTGCTGCTGCTGCTGCCCCTGCTGCTGCTGCCCCTGCTGCTGCTGCTGCTGCTGCTGCTGCTTCTGCTGCTGCTCACGCTCTTGCTCTTGCTGCTGCTGCACTTGCTGCACTTGCTGCTCCTGTGTGACCCAACACAAGCAAGTAGGCAGCCTTTTTGACATAGGAGCGTTACCAGTTGCAAATATTACACATGCCCGACTTTGAGCAACACATCCAGGCAGCATGAATATGCGATCTGAACAAGCGGCATCCACTGAAGCACTCATCCACTTACTCGTGCAGCATACTTTCTCAGAGACTCTGACCAAGGCAACGAAGTGGACTACTTCAGTTGCACTAAAGCTTGCCTTGCCACTTGAAAACGAGCCCAAGAAGTCTTTTTACTTTTTACCTTGTCACACTCACAAGCAGCTGCCTTGCATGCTTCATCAGAGAGAAGTTAACACAGGATAGGCTCACTTACACACATGTACACACATGCACGCACGCACGCGCGCACACAAACAGCACACACACACACACACAAACACACACACACACACACAAACACATACACCACACGCACGCACACAGACAAACAGACACACACCAAGCACACAACACACAACCACCCACCTGTCGCCTGTTGAGCTCATGCCCGACCTGGTCCCACAGCACATCCCGTTGTGCCTGCTGCTGATGAAATCGCTGCAGCGACGCTTCCATTTGTACCTCCCATGCCTTGCCCCTTTTGGCGGCCCCCTTTTTCTTTCCCTGCGGCTTTTGCTTCTTCAGGTTCTCCAGCGTGTTCTCCTCCTTCTGCTGCTGCTTGAGCAAATACCGCAACTGCAGCACCTCGCGCTCCGTTTGCTGCAGCTCCTCCTGTCTCTGCAGCTCAACCCCAGGAGAACATTTTCCTTGCTGTCCTTCCACCTGCTCCTGCTCGGCATACAGCCGCTCAAGCTCCCTGAGCAGCATGACGTGAGCCTCTTTCTTTTGCTGCACTTGCTGCTGCTGCTGCTGCTGCTCTAGCTGTTCTAGCCCTACGAGTGTGCTCTGTTGCTTCAACCCCTGCTGCTGCTGCTGCTGCTGCTGCTGCTGAGCTGCCTTATTGCCAGGTTTGGTGTTTGGTTGCTTTTTTGACCCTTGCTGCTGCTGAGCTGCCGTACTGCCGGGTCTGGTGTTTGGCTGATTTGGATTCTGCTGTTGCTGAGCTGCCGTACTGCCAGGTTTGGTGTTTGGCTGATTTGGATTCTGCTGCTGCTGAGCTGCCGTACTGCCAGGTTTGGTGTTTGGCTGATTTGGATTCTGCTGCTGCTGAGCTGCCGTACTGCCAGGTTTGGTGTTTGGCTGTTTTGGATTTTGCTGCTGCTGAGCTGCCTTATTGCCAGGTTTGGTGTTTGGTTGCTTTTTTGACCCTTGCAGCTGCTGAGCTGCCGTACTGCCAGGGTTGGTGTTTGGCTGATTTGGATTCTGCTGCTGCTGAGCTGCCGTACTGCCAGGTTTGGTGTTTGGCTGTTTTGGATTTTGCTGCTGCTGAGCTGCCTTATTGCCAGGTTTGGTGTTCGGATGCTTTTTTGACCCTTGCTGCTGCTGAGCTGCCGTACTGCCAGGTTTGGTGTTTGGCTGTTTCAAATTTTGCTGCTTCTGAGCTGCCTTGCTGCCAGGTTTGGTGTTTGGTTGCTTTGACCCTTGCTGCTGCTGAGCTCCCGTACTGCCGGGCTTGGTGGGATGCACGTCGATGCCTAGGCCCACTTTCTTTGGACGGAGTGTCGCTTCCACTGGTATTGTGATGCCTGTCTTGTCTCTGCCCAGACCCTCTCCAGGCTTGTAGCCCATCTTCTGGAGCAGCTTCATACCGATGCCTGTGGGAGGTGGTGTTGGATGCGTGCGTGTGCGTGTGTGTGTGTGTGTGTGTGTGTGTGTGTGTGCACGCGCGCGTGTGTGTGTGTGTACCTGTGTGTGTCTTTTCTACGTGTTGGGTGCACAGCACGCATGTTTCATGTGCGCACGCTGAAGAGACGCTTCTGACCCCCTTCAGGCTCGCAGCACACTTACTGCAGTGTGTTGCTAAAGCAGCGTGAGCAACACCATATACATGTCAGTGGCATGTGGTGTCCCACATTTGTGCATCCCAGTAACCATTGTGACACAAAAACAATAAAAGGGTTTTGCACACAAACACCTGCTTCACGCAGCAGCAGGGAATTCAAAGTTGCTTTTTGGCTGAAAAAGGTTGCACTGAATTAGCAAGGTAAGGTAAGGTTAAATCATTATATATATGCCTCAAAGGGCATCTCAGCGGAGGTTTTGAAAAATCCTGAGACTACACCTGGCTAAACAAACGAAACAGAAGCTAGAGGAAACACGAAACAGATGTATAAGGGTCTTGCACACAAACACCTGCTTCACGCAGCAGCAGGGAATTCAAAGTTGCTTTTTTGCTGAAAGAGGTTGCACTGAATTAGCAGGCTGACGCTGACGCTGACGAAGAATGAATGCTCTTTGGGTGACGCTGATGAAATATTTTTGGCTGATTCTGACGTAAAATGAACGCTTTTTGGTTTACAAAAGAAAAATGTTTTTCTGGCTGACGCTGGATCGCTGCTATTTGGCTGACGCTGACGTAGGATGAATGCTTTTTGGCTGACAAAAAATGAATGTTTGTTGGCTGACGTTGATGGAAGATTTTTGGCCGACGCTGACAAAGGATGAAAATGCATGCATGGCCCCTGGGTCGAAAAGAAAAAATTACGCAGGCAGTGAAAGCCACTCCCCACATTAATTAAAAAAAAGAAGCCACTTTGGTACCGAGTACCGTAAAGCTCCTCCATCGCGAAAAGGAAAGGAAAAATCGATGGGGATCAGGAGGGTTGCAGGCGTGGCCTGAAACCGGCTCCTGATGAGAGTTGATAACAGTACTGGAAAGGGCACGTCTGGTATGGACAAGTTTAGCAGCAAAGTTCACAGAGTGCACATGGAGCTTGGAGCAAGCTTCTTAACCTGGGTCAAATTTGGCTGGACTCTTGAGCTCTCACACCTAAACTTTAAGCTTGACCTGAACCAAAATCCGAATCTGAAGCAGAAACTTTAACATAAACCTCAGCCTATATAAATAGCAACTTGAACCTAATTCGAGCTTCTCCTAAAACCATGTGGACCTTGACAAAATACATACAGTAGCAACTAACTTTTGCGTGGACGGATGTTAGAGAGAGAAAAACAGCCAGCTATTGGCAACGCACTAAAATTTGCAGATCATACTGATCCACATATACGTAAGGTTGGCCAGAACCTTATATATAACCATATATGACCGTGTATTCGGTGATTTTCCTGCCAAAAGTACCGTATATGCACCGTTTATATATAACACTGGCCAAGCCTACATTTCAACGGCGCGTACACTGCTTTCAGGCACAGTTGGCCAGAACCATACGTGTATAGTGTGAATGAACACATTCGAGCAGACCAACATACAGCCATGCATGGTGTTTGTTTCCACACGGATTTGGCCGACTTGATAAGCTATGACTCACTAAGCTTGTGCTTACGTACATTCCCCTATCGTCAGCTTGTGCACAGCATGCACATCAAATATGGATATACAGGGTTTGCCATAACTATACACAAGTACGTATTCACAGTACATAACTCTGCACAAGTACGTACGTATTCACAGTACAGAACTATACACACGTACATTACTCTACACAAGTACGTATTCACAGTTCAGAACTCTACACAAGTACGTATTCACAGTACAGAACTATACACAAGTACGTATTCACAGTATAGAACTATACACAAGTACGTATCCACAGTTCAGAACTATACACAAGTACGTATTCACAGTACAGAACTATACACAAGTACGCATTCATAGTACGCATGTAAAGAAAATGTAGCAGGGAGAGTTCCGTACGTACGGCCATATACAGTGTGTGTATGCGATTTTGTCCTAACCTGATCATGGACACTGGCAAGATTGGAAAAATACAAATCAAGACGCACAGGGAAGCCGCTTTCCACAATAATCATTGCCTTGGAAGCATTTCTTATGCACGCACTGACATGCTTCCAGGTCTGCTCAAGTCTCCCTTGTCTCCTTCGTGAACCGAAGAACAGTTAACCTGGGCTTTGTTTGCGCTTGCTTTCAGGTTCGCTCAACCTCAACACTGGCTAGCTGCTCTCACCTTTTGAGATTTGATCGCAGGCGCCAACCTCAATATTGGCATGCTGCTGTGCCTGCTCAACCTCCTCCTCTCACCTCTCGTAAACTGCCAAAAGGCGCTGATGTTAGGATTGGCTTGCTGCTGTGCCTGCTCGACCTCCTCCTCTCACCTCTTGTGAACTGCCAAAAGGCGCTGATGTTAGTGATCGGCTTGCTGCTGTGCCTGACCAATCTCCTCCTCTCACCTTTCGTGAACTGCCAAAAGGCGCTGATGTTAGTGATTGGCTTGCTGCTGTGCCTGCTCAATCTCCTCCTCTCACCTTTCGTAAACTGCCAAAAGGCGCTGATGTTAGTGTTTGGCTTGCTATTATGCCTGCTCAACTTCCTCCTCTCACCTTTCGTAAACTGCCAAAAGGCGCCGATGTTAGTGTTTGGCTTGCTGCTGTGCCTGCTCAACCTTCTCCTCTCACCTTTCGTAAACTGTTCAAAGGCCCCGATCTCGGGGTTGTCTTGCTGCTGTGTCTGCTGCTTGAGTTGCTCTTGCTGCCTAGCTGCCTGAGCTTTGATCCTGCGTGAGTATCAGTAATTATAAAGGTGTGGTAGTGGACGGCAGTAGCCGTTCATGTTGTGTGTTGCCTTGACTTTGACCATGTGAGGGTGAAATAAAGGTGTGGTAGTGGATGGCAGTACTCATTGTGTGATAAGGCTTGACTTTGACCATGTGAGAGTGAGTGCAAACCGTTTGTGATAAGGCGTGGCTTTGATCATGTGTGAATGAATGCAAGGGGTGGCAGTAGATAGCAGAAGCCGTTGTGTGATGTGGCGTGGCTTTGGTCCTGTGTGAGTGAGTGCAAGGGGTGGCAGTGGCTGGCAGAAGCCGTTGTGTGATATGGCGTGGCTTTGATCATGTGTGAGTGAGAGTGCAAGGGGTGGCAGTGGATAGCAGTAGCCGTTGTGTGATGTGGCGTGGCTTTGATCAAGGGTGAAGTAATCAGAGGTATGGTTGAGGACGGTAGTAAACTCTTTGTAATAAGGCTCAGCTTTTACCCTGTGTGAGTTAAAAGGAGGTGTTGCAGTAGACGGCAGCAGTGGCTCTGTTTACCTGCCTTGGCTTCCATCATGGTTGTTTTCACACTCATACACACCCACACTCACACACACATATGTAGGGTTGGCCAGAACCATATATATACGGTTATGGCCAACCCTACACATATGCATATACATAGGGTTGGCAGCACCATATATATGCACCGTATATGACCGTATATTTGGTCATTTCCCTGCCAAAAAACACCATGTATACACCGTATATATATACATGGTTCTGGCCAACCCTACATATATACACACACATTCACCCCTACCCCTACCCCCACCCAACGGTGCACAAAATCCTCCCACAACCACAATCGAACACAGCACACAGCACCACCAAAAAGCTTGCCTTTGCTGCTGGTCCGAAGCTGCTTGTTGCTGGACGCGCAATCGGTCACGCTCACGCAAGTGCTCCTGCGCCAATGTATTTACCAGTGCGTGTGTACATGTGTGCTAGTGTGTGTGTGTGTGTGTGTGTGTGTATGTGTGTTTGTGTGTGTGTCTCACTAAAACATGTGTGTGAGTGCGTATGTATGCATGTGCTTGTGTGTGTGTCTTGCGTGCGTATGCGTGTGCGTGCCTATGTGCCACGAACATCTAGGTACAAGTATGTAGCAGCTTTGCATAATAGCATGCAAGAGCGTGCGTGGGTGTGCATATAATTCTCTCACAAAAGGACATGGACAATAGCACATCATCGTTACCTGCAGCCTTTCATATGTCTCCTGCTTGTGACGACTGTGCAGGAGGTCCATCTCTTGGGCGTGCTGCATTGCCTGAGGGAGCAAGTGAGTGAGTGAGTGAGTGAGTGAGTGAGTGAGTGAGTGAGTGAGTGAGTGAGTGAGTGAGTGAGTGAGTGAGTGAGTGAGTGACTGTGCAGGAGGTCCATCCCTTGGGCGCGCTGCATTGCCTGAAGAAGTAAGTGTGTGTGGGAGTGAGTGAGTGAGTGAGTGAGTGAGTGAGTGAGTGAGTGAGATGAGTGAGTGAGTGAGTGAGTGAGTGAGTGAGTGGGTGAGTGAGTGAGTGGGTGAGTGAGTGAGTGAGTGAGTGAGTGAGTGAGTGAGTGTGTGCGTGCGTGCGTGCATGCGTGCGTGCGTGAGTGCGTGAGTGAGTGAGTGAGTGAGTGAGTGAGTGAGTGATTGAGTGAGTGAGTGAGTGAGTGAGTGAGTGAGTGAGTGAGTGAGTGAGTGAGTGAGTGACTGTGCAGGAGGTCCATCTCTTGGGCGCACTGCATTGCCTGAAGAAGTAAGTGTGTGTGGG
>Ga0307963_1002987_pt1 | contig 13387 bp, 13 predicted proteins | sample OrgLakmetagen594_FD_201829 | JGI IMG/M metagenome (GOLD analysis project Ga0307963, IMG submission 201829) | Saline water microbial communities from Organic Lake, Antarctica - #594 | ecosystem: Environmental > Aquatic > Non-marine Saline and Alkaline > Saline | place: Antarctica: Organic Lake...
TGCGCGTGTGCGTGTGCGTGTGCGTGTGCGTGTGTGTGTGTGTGTGTGCGTGTGTGTGTGTGCGCGCGTGTGTATGCGTGTGTGTGTGTGTGTGTGTGTGTGTGCCAGAAGACACAAAGCATGTGGACAGCACACGTGGCTCTGGCAACCCCAGGCCCCCCTTGATTTCAGACAGCTGCAGTGTTTTTTGCGGACGTCACCGACAATAAATTAGTACACCAACTGATTTTTGTCAAGTATGTATGGGTCAAGGGCAGGGTTCTCACCGAGACGACCACTGCAGCGTCTGTCGTGAATAAGCCGTCGTTGCCTGTGATAAATGTGTCCTGGAAGTTGGCCTCTTCGTTGACTAGCTTTGTCTGCACAGGAGAATTGCAGAACGTAAATTACTTAGGTAAGCTAGCAAAATTTATCCATCGCAGGTCTATCAGCACAGGAGCAATGCAGGGTGTGAATTGCCATTATTACTCCATGGGCTAGCAAAATCACAAGTCCATCAAAAACGAGTCCATCTGTCAATCACAAGTGTGTCTGCACAGGAGCATTGCAGGGCGTGAATTGCCATTATTACTCCATGGGCTAGCAAAATCACAAGTCCATCAAAAACGAGTCCATCTATCCATCACAAGTCCATCCATCACAAGTGTGTCTGCACAAGAGCATTGCAGGGCGTGAATTGCCATTATTACTCCATGGACTAGCAAAATCCTGCATGCCTGCGTCGTCCTCTATCAAAACAAGCGTTGACACAGAATCAGCGCGCCCAAGCTGTCAACAACAAGAGTTGATGCAGAAAATAATACGGCGAAAACTTCCGCGTTCAGCGCTGAGTCTTTTCCAGCTACATTACGTCGTTCAGTGCAACATCCCATACGACACCTTGAATGCACACTGAGCACACACACACACACACACACAAACACACACACACACACACACACACACCACATGCACCTCACTAGTGCATGCAATATCACCAGTGCCTACACTTCACACACACACACACACCACTGCACAATACACACCACATGCACCTCTTCGGAGCATGCAACATCACTAGCAGCATCACCGGTGCCTACACACTTGACAGCCTCCAACGTTCTTACCCTGGCAGCATGGATTGTAGAGCCAGCAGTATCTTCACCGAGGTCACCTGTCACGGTCAATCTGATCGCCTTCAGGGCTCGGCGTGTAGCGCTTTCAAGGTTCAACTGTGAGTGGGCGGCAGTGGGCAGCAAAGAGTATGTTTGAGTGGGCAGTGGGCGGCACAAGGAATGTTTGAGTGGAGAGAAAGAGTATGTTTGAGTGGACAGTGGAGTGAGAACAGTGGGAAAGCTATCCTCACGAACACGCTGCGCACACCACAGAGATGCCTGACCTGGAGATGACAGTAAGCAAACAAAGAATTTTAAATCAAGGTTGCCCAAGACTGCATAGTTTCACACTGTTCATGGACGTCTGCATACGTTCACACTGTTTTTCAACATAATCATAAGCAACAACTTAATTTCCAACATATTCGTTGCGTATTTTCCAACATAATTATAAGCAACAACTTAATTTCCAACATATTCGTTGCTTATTTTCCATCCCTGCATAAACTGAGTCTGTGATGAGTCTGTGATTCAGTTTGGCAATAACAGTGGGATAGACACAAAGACAAATCATCCTTGCACATACTGAGACTTGTGGTTTAGTTGAAAAGAACAGCGGGACAGACACATCATCCTTGCACATACACATACTGAGTCTTGTGATAAAGTGAAGCAAGAGCAGCGGGACATGCGCTGCATCCCTGCACATACTGAGACTTGTGATTTAGTCAAAAAGAACAGCGGGACAGGTATACATAAATCACAAATCATCCCTGCACATACTGAGTCTTGCGATTTAGTTTGGCAAGAACAGCGGGACAGGTATTGCATCCGTATATGTTTTGAGCCTGGTAATTAAGTGAAGCAAGAACAGCGGGCTAGCAACCCTGCACATACCGAGTCTTGTGAATTAGCGAAACAATAATAGTGGGACAAGCATGGCATCCCTGTACGTACTGAGTCTTGAGAATTTGTGAAACAAGAACAGCATTCCTGTTCGTACTGAGTCTTGTGATTTATAAAAGCAAGAAAGTGGGACAGGCATGGCATCCCTGTACGTACTGAGTCTTGTGAATTTGTGAAACAAGAACAGCATCCCTGTACGTATTGAGTCTTGTGATTTAGAAAAGCAAGAAAAGCGGGACAGGCATGGCATCCCTGTACGTACTGAGTCTTGTGATTTAGATAAGCAAGAAAAGTGGGACAGGCATGGCATCCCTGTACGTACTGAGTCACATGCATTCCTTTCTTGATGCACAAATGCACATACAAGAGAGGGAACAAGCAGCGATGAAGGCCTACAAGCTCATGTGCCTTCTGCATGCAGAGGGGGTCATACGCTGCGTTTCAAACTGAGATATTCAGCTGCCATTATTTCACTGCCAGATCCACTGAGGTGTGTGTGTTCATGCGTGCGTGCGTGTGTTTATGTATATGTGCGCATGTATGTGTGTTTCTGTGTGTACGCGTGACAAATTAAAGAAACCAGGGAGTGGGGAATTAGAATTCCTATTCAAGGACTCAGTGCATGCACCCTCACCTCAATAGGACACTTTAAGCCTCCCTGATCTTCCAAGAACGCATTCAAGTTCTTCTGCAGTCGCTTCTGAAGCTCAAGCCTGTCTGAGGAGCTTAAGCTATCCACGTTGCTTAGCTGCAAAGGGAAACGTTTGAAGGATGATTGGCATTTTGCCCTGTTCGCAATTTAAAATTTCATACACATTTGTGCACGCACATGGCTTTTGAATGGACAGCTCTAAGAAGCGCATTATAATTTAGCTGTGGTTAGTTCATGCATCATGCATGTGCCGGTACCGTGAGAGCGATAATGAACGTCTTCTTTCCGTTGCTCGTGCACGTCTCCGCCGAACTTGGCAAGTCAGGGAGGTTAAGAGGGGGAGGGGGAGGGGAAGGGGAAGGGGGGGCCTGTCCATGAACGGCATGCAATAGCGCACATGACCAAAACATGAAGCTTGCACGAGTGGCCGGCATCCTGTATCAGCATAAAGTGTAGTACGTCCGTTTGAGGTGATTGATTGTGCTTGCATGATTGTGCTTGCAGGATGGAGCAACGGGTTTGCATGTTGGGTGTGATATGTAGTCCAGATTATAGCGGAGGGACAGCAGGGCAAGGACGGCAGCTCTGGTGTAGCTACTGCTGCAGCTGAGAAGGAGGGAGGGAACGGGAAGAGATAAGTAGGCTTCAGGCGCAGACTTCCTCACTCTGAATTCCTCACCTTGAAAGTCAGGATTAATATATGCAATAAACCGCAACAAACTATCAACTGATATGTAAACCTATAACGGGGGGGGCAGTTATTTAACCGCTGCCGTTTTATTTCGGCCCCCTTCTCCCTCCCAATTTTTTCCTGTTACGAATACGGTAGGTGAACGACAGTTAGCCCCTCCGATGAAATAGTACACGGATTCCCTGTGTAAAAGGGGACCAAATGGCCGGGAAAAAGTGTTTCCTCCATACAGGGGACCAAATGGCCGGGAAAAATATGCTCAGGTGGTCCTGTAGAGTAGTAAAGTAGCAAGCGAAAAAGTGTTTCCTCCATACAGGGGACCAAATGGCCGGGAAAAATATGCTCAGGTGGTCCTGTAGAGTAGTAAAGTAGCAAGCATGGCTATCCAGGGAGCTCCCAGCTACTTACAGTGGTGGTCTGGCAAACTGACTCAAACAGGCCCGCAATAAACAATTATACATTGATTATACTTACATTATTTCACCATGGTCATAACGTTTCTGCCCACCAGATGCCCCAGATGTCCCTCTAGAAGGCCTTGTACATCTGTGTCTTCTAAAAATGAGGGTACAAAGCCTTCTATGAGGGACATCTGGGGCATCTGGTGGGCAGAAACGTTATGACCATGGTGAAATAATGTAATTATAATCTATGTATAATTGTTTTTTGCGGGCCTGTTTGAGTCAGTTTGTGCCAGGACCACCACTGTAAAGTAGCTGGGAGCGCCCTGGATAGCCAGGCTTGCTTTACTGCTCTAGAGGACCACCTGAGCATTTATTTTTCCCCTGTACGGAGGATACACTTTTTCCCGGCCATTTGGTCCCCTTATTACACAGGGAATCTGTGTACTATTTCACCGGGGGGGGGCTAACTGTGAACGACCACGTCTTAATTTCAACCTCCCCTTCTCTCGTGGGGACTCTAGTCTTGCACTGTGCGTCTATTACAGTGTTCTGCAACGTGGAAGCCTTCCATCTATGGCTTGCCGCGGCCAGCAGGAGATGGCAGACTGGTTGATCCGGATCCAGGACGGTCAGGTATAGGGCTGTAATTGTGAATGTGTCCAGGGGGTCAAGGTAGGATTGATCCAGGGTTAATCCTACCCTTGGGCTGCAGCCAGCTGCAGGATAACAAGGATTTAATAAGTAGCAAACGTAGGGTTTGCGCGAGTGAAAAAAGTGAAAGTGATCCATGGAATGAAGTACCCAACAAAAAGAAATATCCATGTTGTGTAGGTGAACTGGCAGAGAACTACTGGTATTTGCTTTACAATCTTACATAGGGTATGCTACATTAGCAACGGCATGCCAGGATAATTATGTGATCCATATCTGTTTTGAGTGGAGACAATATTGGTCAGCAGGACCTGCACAAAACACCTGGTGGCGGTCTGTGGTAGCTTGAAGTCTAATAAATAGACTCTAGAGGTCAGGCTAGGCTTGATGAATCCGCCTGGTATGCGAGTACTTAGCTGCTAAATCATCGCTTTCATACTTCAATGAATTTGCTATGTGGCAGGATGGCTGCAGGATCGTTTTAGGTCTACTAGGCATTTGCGCATAGACATGAGATTCAGGCATCAGGCAGTTTGGAGAGAGGCACATGGTCAAGACCCTTGCTCTTGTGTAAAAAAGTCTGTGGCTTATCACACTTGGTTTGCTTTGCCTCACAGACCGGTTTCTGATGCACGTGCACCTTTTGTCTTGCCGGAGTGTTTGAGGATGGTTTTAAGTAAAAATGTCATGAGGAACGTAGCTCGGTTCAGGATTCGAGAACATGGGTTGAAGTGTGAAACTGGTTTATACGGCAGGAGTCCGGACAGGAGTGCACGTTTTTGCTATTTGTGTGAAAACGGGGATATCCTAGATGAGAAACACGCTATTTATCATGTAAGGGCACCGAACATTTATGGCACCAGTTCAACCATTTACTTCATAATCTCTTTGACGGTGATATAAATGGTATTTTTTCAACATAACTCAGAGGTAAGTCATTAGTACAGCTGTCGATCTTTTTGATTGACTTCTTTGTGGGACCTATAGGTTGAGCAGCCATGCCAGGCTGGAGGCCTTTGTAATCCAAACTAAAGTTTTGGGTTCACGCACTGGCCCAGTTGGGTTTATGTACCCCCGAGGGTTTGTTTAGGCAAGGGTGGTTTACACCTGATCCGGCTTCAGTCCCGCCAATTGTGTACTTTACGGGTCGGATATGGATCGGAGCTGTGTTGGGTCGCTTTGTCTGAGCTGTGAGGTCGGCTCAGGGTACTTATTTATTCTTGGGGGCTTGTGGGATTGATGACGGTCATCGCTAGGTAGTGTCCTTACTTAAAAAGGCCTGAAGTCTCGTGAAACTTAAGGGCAGAGGGAAGGAGTCATTATGAATGCAATTGATTTCCCACTATGCCTCAGAATTTCTTTGGCAAGCTCTTTTAGCCAGTTTTTGTTGCAAGCATTGAGGCAGTTTCTGCCTTTAGTATTCCATATGGCAATGATGAGCACCTCTGTCATAGCAAATCACCGTCACTGCAAAGTATAAGACTCAGCACGACAACCAAGCTTCTCCAGCTTATTGAACGAGACTAGGCAAAACAACCTCAACTGAAAAATCAACTAACCAAATCACACGAATCGTCACTGCCAACAATTGGGCATGACATTTCCCAAGTGTGTTTGGGGCGTCTGTATATTGTTCCAGAAGAGTACTTCTGCATATTGGAGTTAATTTTATGGAGCAGGAGGCCTATAAAAGCACAACTTTTGGTGTCGAGGGCAATTTTTACTGGTTTTCAGTTTTTGGGCCCCCCCCCTCCAGAAATTCAACGGGGCATTTCCACAGAGTTGTAAACATATCATCGGAATCCTCAGCTCAAGCATCGTCGAATGACACCCTTTTGGGTGCATTGGGTTAAGGGGGGGCGGGTCTGTGGACATGTTTAAAAGTAAGAGGCACACGTGCTCGGGTGCAGACCGCGGGGTGAGTCAAGCCAATGAAGCAGCGAATCACCCCAAACTTACAGGATTGTGCCAGCATGAGCGAGTTAGTCAGTGGAATTCTGAAGAAATGAAAGCAGTGTGGGACTGTGCAAGCCAGTTATGGGTGCCTGGTAGGTCACGTGTGCATGGGCGTCCGCATCTTTTTGACCCCTAACTCTGCAACAGTGCAGTTTCAGATCTTGATGAGTATGCAGATGGATGCCTAATTTAAAAAGGGGCAAATTGATACCCTTTTTGTCCATGTAAGGTTGCTGCATGAGGGGGTCTAGGGGTGGGTGGGTGGGTCAGGGGGTTCCTGACCAGTTTCAGGGTATGGTATACACAAGTCTTCTTTTAGAATTTGCCAAAACTTGGAAATCTGCGGCAGAGCAATGTGTAGGGATTTGTGGTCATCCTCTTATTTCAGGAGGGAAATGACATGAAGATAGCCGTCACCTCTGTGCTAAGGGCAGCAGAGTAAATTGCATGGCTGCCTTGTTGCTAAATACATGGTGTTTTCATGGTGAATGGGATGGCAATTAGAGAAACCAGTGAGCTTGGAGGAGGAGAAGGTGCTGCATTTTGCCCCGAAAGCCTTTTCTCTTGGGTGTTCGCACCAGTATTGGGGGAGTCTGGGTCCTGGTCAAGAGGGGGTGCCAATTTTCTTAAGAGACTAGGGCCTATTTTTGTAGGGCGGTGAAAAGTAAAGAAAACTAGGCAGGCAGTGAAACACGAAGTGTCCTAGAGACCAACAAAAGGGCTCAAAGGTGTGAGTTTGAGTCCTTGAAATGGTAGTTGAAATGGAAAACACGGAAAGCTACTAAGTAATCAACTCGACAATGCTACTGTCACTCCTCTCCAGCCCTATCCATGCTGACTCAATCGCCTCCTGAAGTTGTTCCTGCTCCAACGACCCCCTTAACAAACCCAGCTGCTCCATGGCTACCAAAAAGTCCGAGGGCAGAGGTGCAAGAAAACGCACGCGATGCTGATCTAGTGGGTGCTCCAAATCCATTCCAGCAGCATGCAGCGCTTGGCGGTTGATCCATGAGCCCTGCGTGAATCCAAGACATGTATATAGAGTTCCACTGGTTCACATGTTGCTTCAAAGGGAAGAAAAGAAAAAGAACGCAGATAGTGTAAACATTGAAGAACATGGCAGTGGAGTATGAGTACGCCTCCTGCCACCTGCAGGGCGATTTGAGGCGCTCTTTGGTTCAATTCATCAGAATCAAGCCATTTAAACTCAAAATCCGAGCAAATGCCCCTTCCAACCAACCGCGACGAGAAGGGTTTACGTTTTACATTACGGCAGTATGGTTTAAAGTCCAAGCAAATGTCCCTTCCAACCGACCGCGAGGAGAACGGAGCACGTTTTGCACTAAGGCCTTGTAGTTCAACATAAAAGCCTTTTCCTTGTAAACCTTATAGTTCAAAGTCCAAGCAAATGTCCCTTCCAACCGACTGCAAGGACAACAGAATATGTTTTGCAATCCCACACATAGCTCTGGTATACACTTGTAAGGTGCCTGAACCAAAACATAACACGATCCTCACAAATCAGTCTGCAGTCCACACATATCTCACCTGGATTCCATACAGCTCATCCCCAATCAAAGGATGCCCCGCATGTGCCATGTGCAGCCGGATCTGATGCGTCCTTCCAGAGTGTGGGGCACAGGCCACTAACGAGGCACCCACAAGGCGCTGCCTACTAGAAATACCTCCTCGGCTACTTTCGCCGCCATTGCTAATACTGCTGCTACTGCTGCTCACGCTGCCACCGCTGCTGTCCGTGCTGCTAAATTTCCTGATGCTGCTGATGCCGGTACTGACCATGCTACTTCTACCTGATGCGTTTGTGCTACCACCCTCATCGTCGCTGTCTTTATCGCTGGAATTGCGTCTGCTGCCTTGCATTTCAGAGCCACTCTCCACATCGCCCATGACACTGCTGCCATCATCGCTGTCGCTGTCAAGGCTGCTGCTGCTGCTGCTGCTGCTGACGCTGGTGCCGCTACAACTCACTCTGGTAGCGTTGCTCACATCGCTGTCACTGTCAAGGCTGCTGTTGCTGCTGCTGCTGACGCCGGAGTCGCTACAACTCACTCTGGTAGCGTTGCTCACATCGCTATCGCTGTCAAGGCTGCTGCTGACGCTGGTGCTGGAGTCGCTACAACTCAGTGTGGCAGCGTTGCTCACATCCACTGTGCTCCGGCCTTGTGTGTAGGCTTCAAGGTCAAACAGCAGCCCTGTAGGGCCAAGAAAAGGCAGCGATCCGGGTCAATGGGATGAAGGGTCGTTCGTGGCTATGGGTGCCAGAGAGCGACAGGTTTGACAAGGAAAAGGCCTTCAGTTAAGAAGTATGAATGCTTGTCTGGTGGCCTGGTGCCAGAAAGCGACAGGTTTGACAAGGAAAAGGCCTTCAGTCAAGAAGTATGAATGCTCGCCTGCTGGCCTGGTGCCAGAAAGCGACAGGTTTGACAAGGAAAAGGCCTTCAGTCAAGAAGTATGAATGCTCGCCTGCTGGCCTGGTGCCAGGAAAGCAAAAATCTTGGTCAATAATATAAATGGTTGTTTGTAAATTTCAGCAGCATTCATGGTAGAACTTTAAAAGCTTACAAGTCACGAGGGCGAACAGAATCAGAACCCTCCAACACATGCAAGTACATTTACATGCACCGGAACATACACAGTGTTTCCATGCAAACAAGGAAAAAAAGCAACGAGCATGCCCTCTTCAAGTGCGTAGTGCAAACTCAACTCCACATCAATCATATCAATGGAATCAAACTAATGAAAGGAGCCATTTGGTTGCTGAGCGCCTTCACCATAACAAAATCTTCCACCATAACAAAATACTAGAGGGGGTTATCTGAGGCCAAAAATGGTACGGTTCTTGCATGCCCACAGGGCAGGTGGCCCTAACTGGTAAGTTTCAAGCTCAGCTCTGATATGTAGATTCCAATGCAGCTGAGCTTGAAACTTACCAGCTAGGGCCACCTGCCTCAGCAGCCGCGGCGTGAACCCTACTTTTTGAGCAGCCAAATGCTGTATCTGACCAGCCAGCGCACCAAACTGAGTGATGTTTGGTGTTTTGAAGTCCTTATAATAAATAAAGATCATTGCAAGAGGAACGGGGCAAAAAGACTGAGTGGTTGGCGAGATATGCAAATTAATGTGCCATTCCCCCTGGAAAGCACCCATCTAGGGTACAGGTGCACGACGTGTGCTTTTAGTCCTGTCATTCTGTATGCAGGGCGACTTGTCTAAATTTGAGCACATGCTCGGGTAGCTTCTAAAGTCAACATCAGTTTGAAGCTAGGTTGGGTCCAATTTGATGAAGTGACGTGTGAGCAGTTGCACATTTCATGCAAAAAGGAGTATGTTTTGGCTTTTGCCCAGATAACCCCCTCTGACGAAATACCTATTGTTAAACAAAAATGCACATTAAAAAAAGGGCCCATGCATTGCCATTTGTTTTGTGCGTATTGCATCGATCCAAAACAAACGCAAATCCATGCTTTGCTTTTGTGCTGGTACAAGTATAACGAACACAAAAAACATATACCTAGAGTGCATTGGCCAGAACCACACATGTTATGTGTGTATGGTGTACTATACATAGGGCTGGGCAGAACCACATATGCAATGTGTAATGTGGATATAATGTATTATACATAGAGCTGGGCAGAACCATGCGGCCGTGTAATGTCTATATGGTGTATTATATATGGGGATGGGCAGAACCACATATGTAACGTGTAATGTGTATATATTGTTGTGTATATAGGGCCGGGCAGAACCGCACATGTAATGCGTATATGGTGTGTTATACATAGGATTGGGAAGAATTTTATGCGCATTGTATTTGATCAAAGACATGGAGCCTTCCCTGCTGTTTATTGTGTGTACGTGGTGTATATTTACACAGTATAAACAGCAGTAAGGGTTCCAGGTCTTTGGTCAAATATAATTCGCGTATACAGTTCTGCCCAACCCTATGTGAAGTTCTTACACAACAAATGTGACGTTGAACGTGCACAGTCTTAATTCCATGCATCAAGCAAGTGAAACAGGAAAGAGCAGGAGCACCTTGAGTTGTTGCATCTCCTTCTGCAGGTTGCAGCTCGACGGTGGGGTTGGAACATATAACCGAAAAGCTGGTGCTCGCTTCTTTCCCACCAGGGCCAATGGCTCTTGCAATGTCCACGGAAGGGTGACGGACTATGGGGGCATCAACTTCAAACCGTTCCTGTGTGTGAGTGGATGTGTGATGACAGGACACTAATGGGACACCAAACGCAAAGCGCTCCTGCATGTGGGTGTATGTGCAACATGTGGAGATTGCGCTTACTAAATTTACATGGTGTTTCATCTTGTTCATGCATGTATATGCTCATGTATGTGTCATTCTGTTGTACAAATGAAGTGGAGAATGAAGAGCAACATAGCTTTTTAAAAGGGATTGGGGGTGCAGAGGAACGCTTGCAAAGTAAAGGACAAAAGCTAAGTACGCAGTGATTAACCCTCCATGCATGACACAAGTAAAAGGAAGCCACAATGGTACCGGATATCGTAAAGCTTTGTGTCTCACAACAGGCAAAGAAGGCACACACGTGTGCATCTAAACTGCTCCTTTGTACCTCATTAGCTGTTACAAAAAGGCAACGTAGCTTTGTGACTTGCAGCAGGCAAAGAAGGTACACATGTGTGTATCTAACTAATCCTTTGTACCTCATTTGCTGTTTCAAAAAGGCAATGTAGCTTTGTGACTCACAGCAGGCAAAGAAGGCAAACACATGTGTGTATCTAACTGTTCCTTTGTGCCTCATTTGCTGTTTCAGAATGGCAACGCAGCTTTGTGACTCACAGCAGGCAAAGAAGGCAAACACACGTGTGCATCTAACTGTTCCTTTGTGCCTCATTTGCTGTTTCAAAAAGGCAATGTAGCTTTGTGACTTGCAGCAGGCAAAGAAGGCACACACGTGTGCATCTAAACTGCTCCTTTGTACCTCATTAGCTGTTACAAAAAGGCAACGTAGCTTTGTGACTTGCAGCAGGCAAAGAAGGCAAACACAAGTGTGTATCTAACTGTTCCTTCGTGCCTCATTTGCTGTTTCAAAAAGGCAATGTAGCTTTGTGACTCACAGCAGGCAAAGAAGGCAAACACATGTGTGTATCTAACTGTTCCTTTGTGCCTCATTTGCTGTTTCAAAAAGGCAATGTAGCTTTGTGACTCACAGCAGGCAAAGAAGGTAGACACATGTGTGTATTTAACTGTTCCTTTGTGCCTCATTTCCTGTTTCAAAAAGGCAACGCAGCTTTGTGACTCACAGCAGGCAAAGAAGGCAAACACACGTGTGTATTTAACTGCTCCTTTGTACCTCATTTGCTGTTTCAAAAAGGCATCGTCGCTTTGTGACTCACAGCAGGCAAAGAAGGCAAACACAAGTGTGTATTTAACTAATCCTTTGTACCTCATTTGCTGTTACAAAAAGGCATCGTCGCTTTGTGACTCACAACAGGCAAAGAAGACAGACACATGTGTGTATTTAACTGCTCCTTTGTGCCTTATTTGCTGTTACAAAAAGGCATCGTCGCTTTGTGACTCACAGCAGGCAAAGAAGGCACACACGTGTGCATCTAGCTACTCCTTTGTGCCTCATTTGCTGTTACAAAAAAGCAACGTAGCTTTTTCTGGGCCTCCAAGGGCTTTATAATGAATAGTCTGACCATTTAAAATTCGAGGAGGTGCAGCAATTTACAGCAGAGATGCAGACTGTTACATTGGTAAAAGGGTCAGCAATTGGATGTCGATTCTGAGTATTACTGGGTACACTTGCCGCATGGAACAAATACGATAAAAGCAAACACATTTTCTGACAAAACCTGAAGCATTCAGTACACGTGCTGCTTTAAGGAATGCCAAGACCCAGACAGGACGTACCTATCTTTAACGATAACACGATAGCTTACCCAATTAGTAAGAGCAAGCTCTGTGTGAGCAACCCTAATACCAATGGAACAAGCTACAGCAAAGAGCTAGAGTCCAAGCAAGCACACACGTAAATGAGTAAATAATAAATGAGACCCTGAAGCAAAAGCAGTGCGCAATCAAGCCTCATAGCATACATGCAAAAGAGTAAACGAGACCCTGAAGGATAGCAGTGCTTAAGCAAGCAAGCCTGATAGCGCACACATAAAAGATCGAGCGAGACCCTGAAGTGAAGAAGCACCCCAGGCAAAAAAGCTTGAAAGTGTTAACGTAAAGGAGTAAACGAGACCCTGATTGAAAGCAGTGCTTAAACAAGCAAGCTTGAAAGTGTAAACACAAAAGGGTAAACGAGACCCTGATTGAAAGCAGTGCCTAAGCAAGCAAGCTTGAAATTGTAAACACAAAAAAGGAAACGAGACCCTGATTGAAAGCAGTGCCTAAGCAAGCAAGCTTGAAAGTGTAAACACAAAAAAGGAAACGAGACCCTGATTGAAAGCAGTGCCTAAGCAAGCAAGCCTGGAATTGTAAACACAAAAGGGTAAACGAGACCCTGATTGAAAGCAGTGCCTAAGCAAGCAAGCTTGAAAGTGTAAACACAAAAAAGTAAACGCGACCCTGATCGAAAGCAGTGCCAAAGCAAGCAAGCCTGAAAGTGTAAACACAAAGGGGTAAACGAGACCCTGAAGGGAAATAGCGCCCACGCAAGCAAGCCTCAGAGCATTCACACAGGAGAGTAAATAAGAGCATTCACACAGGAGAGTAAACAAGAGCATTCACACAGGAGAGTAAATAAGAGCATTCACACAGGAGAGTAAACAAGAGCATTCACACAGGAGAGTAAACAAGAGCATTCACACAGGAGGGTAAACAAGAGCATTCACACAGGAGGGTAAACAAGAGCATTCACACAGGAGGGTAAACAAGAGCATTCACACAGGAGAGTACACAAGAGCATTCACACAGGAGAGTAAACAAGAGCATTCACACAGGAGAGTAAACAAGAGCATTCACACAGGAGGGTAAACAAGAGCATTCACACAGGAGGGTAAACAAGAGCATTCACACAGGAGGGTA
>Ga0307963_1002991_pt1 | contig 13379 bp, 16 predicted proteins | sample OrgLakmetagen594_FD_201829 | JGI IMG/M metagenome (GOLD analysis project Ga0307963, IMG submission 201829) | Saline water microbial communities from Organic Lake, Antarctica - #594 | ecosystem: Environmental > Aquatic > Non-marine Saline and Alkaline > Saline | place: Antarctica: Organic Lake...
TCTGAACCAGTAGAAGAAGAGAGGCATCTGACCGGTCTCGCGTAACACACAATGCGTTTCAGTAGCCTTTTTGACACCAAGCAGAGATTTGAGGAAGCCAACGTGATTGGCGTGAGCAGTAGTGCGTCAATGAAGGCTTAGTTCTGGATGTGAGACACATGTGTAAGCCAAAGCTAAACCATACTGAGAAACACAATAAATTGTCTAAAAGGTTTCCCCACATACCTCTCTTAACAAACAAGACTAATTTGCGGTTGCTGGCATCATGTAAGTTACACAGTTACGCAAGGTGACATCACTATGCCTGCCTGAGCAGGGCAATTGAGCGGAAGCATTTGGCACCCAATGTAAGTTAAAGAAGGCATTCAACAACCTGAGCATGCTGGATGTTGATTTAAATAGCGTGGCCTTTTCTCTTTTTTGTCGGCACATTTGATTAAGGTAGTCGGGCAGTAATCGAGTTTTTTCTGCTCTTGCACTTTACTGGGTACCTGAAATAAACCTGCGCCGCTTAAAAAAAGTGGCACATAATTGAAATAAATTAAAAAGAATGGATTTTGACCAGAACAAGCCAAACAAAAGAGCCAAAAGAGAGAGAGAAGACAAAAAAGGCAATCACTGCGGCGGTGCGGGGATGGAATCCATCTCCACCACCAAATATGACCCTCAAAACATTTACGCTGGTGAGTAGGAGAAGAGGGGAGGCTCAGAGCCTGAGGTGCGTGCAAGCACGGTACATTCACGTGCTCAACCATGCACGCATGTGCGCAGGCATGCAAAACAACACGGTTCCTTCGGAGAAGCTGTGGGATAGGCCCTCCAGCTTTGTTGTCCTTGATCACAAGCCGATTGCTCGTGGGCACGCCATCCTCATTGTGAAAGCCCCAGCTGCCACGCTGATGGGTAATCGCAGGGGTGCTACCTGACTGCGCGCATGCATTTGTTGTGTGCAGAAGAGTATACCACGCAGCCTCATTTGTAGCTTAAATTCGATAGTGTGCTTACCATCAAGTGCCGAGTATCTGCTCACGCTTTTGTTTCCCTCTTCAGATGAACTACCTGCGGAGGTGGCTGCACACATCATGCCTGACCTGCAGACCCTGGTGCGTGCAGTCCAGGCCGCCACAGGCTGCAGCGGCGTCACAGTCCAGCAAAACAACGGGCCCTCAGCCGGGCAGGCAGTTCGACAGCTGCATTTCCACATTGTGCCTTCTTACCCCACCCCACCAGCCCTGCCCACCCAGCAAGCGTCAGCTAATATCCCTGTCAGCTCCTGCCAGCAGCAGCAACAGCAGCAGCAGCAGCAAGATGACCAAGTACCCTCAGAGGCAAGCGCCACGGAAGCAGAGCAGGGGCAAGGGCAGTTGCTGGCAGACATGAGGAACCACCTGCCCCCTTCCTATTCTGGAGAGGGATGCCACCTGTGGATACCGTCAGCAGACACAATGGAGGAGCTTGGCATGCACCTTCACGTGAGTTTTTGAGCCAGGAATATCCTTCCGTGATTCCAGGCTAATTTGTTACATTACAATCAGCCATGTTGGTCAAGATTGACAGCCAAATCCGGCTGGTGCTATCAAGCACCAACCCATATGTTTGTGCTCTGCTATCATTAATCTCAAGTGCTGCCTGAGTATTATAGCCGTCATCCCTTTTGCCACCAATACCTGGCTCCAGTGAAGTTTGTGTTCTGCTCTCTCTCTCTCTGTCATCACGCATATATCACCACCTTGTGGATCAACTCCTCCACAATTCGCACTTTAAAACATTGCAATTGTGCCTGCAGGCGCTGCTCCAACCTGGCACCGTGGTGCTCCTGAAGGGTCAGCTCGGCAGCGGCAAAACCTCCATAGCAAGAGGCTGCATCAGGGCTTGGTGCCGTGACCCCCACATGCACGTGCCCTCCCCCTCCTTCCTCCTCAACCTCACCTATCAGCAAGACAAGGGCTACGACCGGCAGAATGCGCAGGAGAAAGTGTCCGCACAGGAACAGCAGCAGCAGCAGCAGCAACAAGTACCAGAGGCACCAAAGGATAACATTTCATCGCCTGCAATACATCATATGGACCCTTTCAGGTGGGGTACATTTATGTACATAAGCCCCAATACATCATATGGACCCTTTCAGGTGGGGTACATTTATGTCACAAGTGCCAATACATCATATGGACCCTTTCAGGTACACACATACATATACACACATGCACTAACACAACGACCATGTACAATGTTAACACAGTTGAGCAATTAAGACTCTGCTTATGAATAGGTGCTTTGTGCTCGATGCAGGCTCGGCACAAAAGGCGACAAAATGGCGGGCCTCGTAGATTTTGACACAGCCTTTCAACAAGAGGTACGTACTTGGGCACTGCGTACTCGTTGTAAAGGAAGAACGACGCAGGCAGTGAAAAACCGCTACCCATATCTATCAAGAAAAGGGCACCCCTTTGGTATGAGTAACAAATAGCTCTCTTCCAATAAAGGAAAGAAAATAGATAAATGGCGACCAGGCAGGAGGTGTGCTCATCGCCTTCCCATGTAGGACATATTGAAGACATTACAGCATCCGGTGCTAATTCATTTCCCTTGATGGTCTGCAAAACAATCTCCTCATAAAGGGGCCTGCCTCTCGCTGCAGCTGAGCAAAAGCTTTCGGTTGCTTCGCACTTAAGAGAAACAAGAGTCAAAATTCCACTCTGCTGTGGCTCACTGCATTTTTTTCCGAATGACAAAAGCTGCAAGGCGCATGTAGCAAGGGAAACACTAACGAGCGTAGCGGCTGCGGCAACCCTTGAGACCTATGATCACTGCTGCTGTCGATGAGTGCATTGTGTGCCATCATCGCTGGGTGCAGTGTGTGCTAACATCGATGAGTGCATTGTGTGCTAACATTTCAGTATTTTTTTAAACAGGAGCTGCCTGCTTTTTAATAATAATAATAATAATAACCCTGTTCATTTTTTCTGTGGTGAACACAGGTGTGCATCATAGAGTGGGCAGAGCGCATGCCCAAGAATGTGATGAGCCTACCACGGAAGGAGACACTAGAAATAGCTATTAGCGGTGTCGGAGCACAGGCAGCAGGTGTGTTGATGTTGAAGGTGCATCCATCATTTGCACGTGTGTGTGTGTGTGTCCTTATCCAGATTATGTCTCCATGCGTGTCCGTGCTTTACATCTAAAATGGTGGTTTTGCACTCATACACTGCTGCAGTGGTGCTGCTGAGCTTGTATTCCTCAGGTTGCTACAACACTCTGCATCATCCTGTGCTCTTTTGACCGTTGCCGCCTTGCTAAGATGTTTGACCTCCATTCGTGCACACCAGCCTCTTTGTGCTTGCAATCATCAACCACACTGCGCGCCCTCACCCACGCATGCTCAGTCTCTGCTGCTTGCTCCCTTTAATGCAAATGTGAGTGTGTGATCATACTACTGTATTTGCTCTAGCTTCACGCTAGAGCAAAGTCACAGTGTAATCTGATCAACGTCGAAAGTCCAACACTGCTACTATCTCTTCATACCGAGTCACGGGGAATTGTTTCGATCAACTTCAAAATTTCAGTACTGCTGCATCGCTTCCCTGTAAAAGGTCGCCACGTGTGGATCCGATCAGCGTCGCCCTCCAGCCCTGCAGCTGCTGCCCTTGAACAATGGAGGAAACAGGGCCTGCCCCCTCTGTCGGTCGCTTGGCTGCCTCATAAATCTACCCCGAGCAAGCCCCTGCTGTTTGACCCTTCCGAAGTAAGTGTGCCAGGGTTTTAGTGCGCCAGGCTGCATGTGAAACTGTGTGACTCATTCAATAACGTGCTGTGCTGTGATGGGTGTGTAGGTGTGCCAGGGTTTGAGTGCGCCAGGCTGCATGTGACACTGTGTGACTCATTCAATGATGTGTAAGGTTGGCCAGAACCGTCCGTGTATATACACCGTATATGACCGTATATTTGGTGATTTCCCTGTCAAAAACACCGTATATACATTGTATATATATACGATTCTGGCCAACCCTAATGATGTGCCGTGATGCAATGGGTGTGTAGGTGTGCGTATGTATGTGAATGCGTAATTCTGCACAATGAAGCTGCAACCCCTTACCTGTTTATTGCATGAATGCAGCAAGTGAGCAGTCCCCCAGAGTCATGGGTGATCTTAGGCATCGAGAGCAGCTGCGACGACACTGCTGCTGCCATTGTACGAGGAGACGGGCACGTGCTTGCTCACAAGATTGCGTCTCAGGTGGGGAAGTTAGTACTGGCAGGCATCCAGATTGCGTCTCAGGTGGGGAAGTTAATACTGGCAGGCATCCACAAAAGAAGGGCAAAGAAGTCTGATCAATACAGGGAGTTGCACAGGAATGTGATTAGCAAATGTTTGCTCAACAAGATTGTGTCTCAGGTGGGGAAGTTAGTACTGGCAGGCATCCACAAAAGAAGGGCAAAAAAGTTTGATCAATACAGGGAGTTGCACAGGAATGTGATTAGTAAGTGTTTGCTCACAAGATTGTGTCTCAGGTGGGGAAGTTATTACTGGCAGGCATCCACAAAAGAAGGGCAAAGAAGTTTGATCAATATAGGGAGTTGCACAGGAATGTGATTAGTAATTGCTTGCCCGCAAGATCGTGTTTCGGTTGGGAACTGGAGGCTGAGGAGCATTGTTTGAAGGGAAGAAGATCAGAATAGATTAATGAGAGTAGCACAGGATGTGAGCAGTGCTTTGCCAAACAAATGCTTCTCAGGTGGGAACCTAGAGATCAAGAATGTGAGGAAGGAAGTGTAGAGTAGAGTAGGCAGGGACCTGTAGAAAACAAGAAGGCATAGGGGCAACTTATTGTTTATTGAAACTAGATTTAAACTATAAAGACTGCAATCATGCCTCATTCAGGATGGGGAACGTTTGGTGTTGCAGCTCATATGATTTAATTGTGGCAGCGTATGCCCGTGCGCAATGCAAACTGTTTTTTTGCTCTAGTGACTATCATGCTGGCTCTTGGTTTTCGTTCTTACACATGATGCTGCGTTTGAAGATACAGCCTTGCAAGAAATGCCTAATGCACATGTCCATGCAAACTTTACACGTTCAAAACTACCACAGGCCGGCTTGCACGAGCAGTATGGTGGGGTCAAGCCCGACGTTGCGCGAGACGCACACGCGAGTGCCATATGCAGTACAGTGGACTCTTGCTTTCTGGAAGCTGGTATCTCGCCCAGCAATCTCACCGCTGTGGCCGTGACGGTGGGGCCTGGGCTATCGCTGTGCTTACAGGTGTGGATTTGTTTTGAAAGTTAAGAAAAATGCTCAACGTCCTGAACCAGGTAGTTCATGTCTTGTGCGCTTATGAAGGTGGAGCGTCCGTGTTGCGATTGTCACAATGAGGAGGCTGGGCTATCGCTTTTTTACAGGTGCGGGCAGCTTCTGGAATGAAGTGCAGAGCAGTGCTCGAACCTGCCAATGTCATTTTCGTGTTTCTTTGTTAGGTGGTGTGTCAGTGCTGTGGCTGTGGCAGTGGTGCCCAGGCTGTCGCCTTGTTTACAAGGTTGACACGATTTACAAGGTTTACAAGAAAAAGCCTGAAGTCCTAAAAGTTGCCTTGTTTACAAGGTTGGCAAGGCTTACAAGAAAAAAGGAAAGGCCTTCAGTCAAGAGAGTCGCCTTGTGTGCAGGTGAGGATGCAGGGCATCACTGCTGCCCGACTCTGTATTTGTTTTCAGTACTAGATCTTGTGACGCGCTAAGATGAAACCTAAATTACTGGGAGGCTGTTCTTGCCTCGATTGCTTTGAGCAAGGTAGTGTTGATTTAGATGCAGTGGACCTGACTGGGACCAGATGGAGCCTTGTAAGATGGTACAGCATAGAAATACAGCCTCTATGTTCGTGAAGCATTGTGAAAGTGGGTATTGGAATGGAACGGGGCCCATGTGATTGATATTTTGCTTTCTCACCGCCTCTTTTCTTTTTTTGCAAGATAAAGACAGTTGTCTAAACTTGTTTTTCAAAGGATAGCAATCATCTTGCAGTGCAACTGTTTCAGACGCACCTTCGGTTGCGTCAAGGAGCACTGCAAGTGGTTAGTGACTCTACCCGGCACTGCACTGTACACGTTCATAGAACAGAATACAACAGCGTTCTGACCACTTCCTACACTCGACACTTGAAATACAGTCACTTGTATGCCCACAAGTTCCCGGGTAAGGATCATTCACACCACAACTGAGCTCGTGTATCCTCAACTTGTTCCCTGTTTGCATGAGATGATTTGTAAAACAAGCTTTGACCATGACCTTCTGTCGCGTACAGGTCGTCCAACTCATCAGAGTGCTTTGCACTCTGTTGCATGCAAGTGGGCGTAATGTTTAGCTTAGTTTGGAATACAAAGGCCTCCAGCCTGGCATGGCTGCTCAACCTATAGGTCCCAACAAATAAATCAATCAAAAAGATCGACAGCTGCACTAATAAATTTGTAAACCTCTGAGTTATGTTGAAAAAAGTGGGCGCAAAGCACACCCTGACCCTCGCTGCCATCTTCAACAAGCCCGTCCTTTGTGCTTGTACAGAGTCATGATTGGACATGCACCATTCACCACGTTCCCAGCGCGTACTCTGTTGCGCCTGTGTGCATAGGTGGGCGTCAAGCATGCCCTGACCCTCGCTGCAACCTACAACAAGCCCGTCGTGCCTGTACATCACATGGAGGCACATGCGCTGATTGCCCGTATGCCCAAGCTCAACCCTGAGCACCGTGAGCCCATGCAGTTCCCTGCCTTGCTCATGCTGGTGTCTGGCGGCCACAACATGCTGGTAAGGAGCCAAGCACTAAATGTAGACAGGCCCTAGCAGGAAGCTGCGTACAGCAGCTTGACCACCTCGCTCTTGCTGGTGTAGGGGTGTCTGGCAGCCACATGCTGTCGAGAAGTCCAGGGAGGCCCAGCACAGGGCACAGAACCTAGAGGTTCCCGTAGGGTGTAACAGCTGGCTTTCCTAAAGAAGCAAATATGAATGTGGGTTCGGTAAAGGAGGCTCATGCTTCAACATGCTTTCAGGCTGTGAAAAATGGTTTCCTTTATGGATGTTGCATCTAACTTTGTAATGTTAGTAGGTTTGGTGCCTTTACTTCAAGCTGCATCTGATGCTCCTGTCCCCACAACCATCCATTTGAAATTTGGAGGTTGGAGGAAATATGCGTTACTGTGCACATTTCATCATTGCCTCTAAGAAATTCATTTTGCTCATGCTGGTGTCAGGGGGCTGTATAAAAAAGGAGGAACATCCCAACGTTATAATTGGAGTATATTCTGCTTGCTTTGCACCATGACGTGTTATCAAATGCTTAGGGTTAACCAGAGTTGTATATATACAAGAGTATATGACTGTATATTTGGTTATTTCCCTGCCAAAAATACCGTATATACACCGTATATATATGGTTCTGGCCAACCCTACAAATGCTATGACACCACACCACTAGCTTCCCCTGGAGCTAGTTCTGTAAGGTATCTGAACAGACAGACAATTTCTTGTTCAGATTGAGGCATCTGCTTGTTTCAGTGTACCATATCTCATGTACTGTGTTTATGCCTCCCTAGTGTTGGCCTCTTACTATAGACGACTTACCTGGCAAAGCTGCCCTTTTTATAATTTAGCGTGCACCACATACTTGATTATGCATACGTTGCTACAATGCAAGAGTGCAAGTCGGCGCCTCGTTTCTGGTATTTCATGGACAACACTTTAAATGCAAGTTTCCTCTTCTTAGTTGACCATGCACTGAGTGGATGCTTTTGTGGCGTAGGTTCGGAGCGATGGTGTAGGGCGGCACCACATTCTTGGCACCACCTTGGATGATTCTGTTGGTGAAGCATTTGACAAGGTGAGAAAAAAAGCTATGCAGGCAGTAAAAACCACTCCCCACATTGGTACAGGAAAGTTTTGGTGAAGGCATTTGATATGGCGAGCCCTATGATCTAATTACAACTGCCCAACTCCAGTGAGTTGTTTCCTAATCTTTCGATTTAGTCCCAGCATCTGTAACGTTATGCAAGAAGAAAGAGACTCGTACACAAACAAGCTGGTGAAAATTTATTGTCTTTGAGTGCACTTGTTGAGTGGTGGGGCATAAAAACAGATCATTGCAGCGCACATCGAACACACAAACGTACAGACATACACTCACAGACTCACACACACTCGCACGTGCAACACACGCATACACGCAATCACACACAGACGCACAAGCACATGCACACGATACTCACAGGTAGCACGCCAGCTAGGGGTGGTGTCCATCCCTGGGGGCCCTCAATTGGAAGCGTTGGCTGCAAAGGAAGGGGCTGCTGCTGCTGGGTCAGCCTACAAGCAGCGCATCACCATGCCTCTACGTAAAGACAGGTGAAGCACGCATGGTGCTTTGTTCTGCTGCGTGTGATGCTTGCAACGAAGAAGCAAAGGTGTGCCTCCTCACCTGCTGGGCAATTTCTGCCAGAGTGTGTGGAGCCTCACTGAGTACGTGCTGCAGCACATTGTGTGGAGTACGTGCAGTGTGTGGAGTACGTGCTGCAGCGCAGTGTGTGGAGCCTTACTGAGTATGTGCTGCCAGTGTGTGGAGCGCTGCAGAGTGTGTGCAGCCTTGCTATGTAAAAATGCTCGATGACAATTTTGCTACATTTTGTGGAGCTGGCCTGAACCGTATGTATGGGCTATGTACGGAAATGTTAGCTGGGTGACCTCCATATAGGCATGGTCGAACACACTGTGTTAGTCCTGTATTGCAGTAGTTCGGATTGGAATTCAGTGTAGGATTCAGGGGCATCTAGCAAGTGTAAAGTTGCACACCCACTCACATATTACTCGCATGTGATTGTGCACATATTGCTCGCATGTGTTTGTGCATCTGAGAGCAGGGAGAGCTGTAACTACTCGTTCAGTGGCATCAAGACCCAAGCCGGCATGGTGGCCGATGCTGAGCGCCTTCGCCTGGGAATGCAAGGTCCTGCAGTGGGGGTGTCTGCGGCTGCGTTAGATGCTGGTGCGTGTGTTTTATGTGCGTTATATGTCGTGATGTTGTAGTGGTGCTGGGTGCCGAGATGGTCTGGGGTTACGTGTTCCTGCAGGGGGGATGTCTGCGTTTGCGTTTGATGCAGGGGTGTGTGCATGCATGCATGTATGTATGTGTATGCATGTTTTGGCATCTTTTGTTTTCCCCTTGTGTACCTTGTTATTTTAGTCTTACTCAGGTTTGACGTATCAAGGCTAAACACAGGAATAGGCGTGGGGTAGTTTGCAGGGACACATGTCACATATGTCTTGTGACATATGTCTTACACGTCGTGTCAGTGATGAGACATTTTTTCCGTCCCTGAAGATGGCACAGGCGAGCAAGGAGGAGGAGGAGAAGGTGGGATGCATAGGGAGGCCGAGGCACCGTCCACTGCAGCTGAGGAGGAGTATGAACGGTGAGACCTCTTTATTACATAGTTCTTTATCGTTTGTATTGTGAGGTGCGGTAGGCAAGGGATCTATTACCAAGGAGTTAAAAAGATGGAGGGACAACGGTGACACATAAAAGGCAAGAGTGATAACGTAGTCCCTCACTTTTGCTGCACCACAAGAATTGGAGTTCATGTGTATTACACTGAACACAGCAGTTGTGTTGCCTGTTGTAACATAGAGTGGGACAAGCGTGTTTGATGTAGCTGGACAGGGAGATAGGCGCCAATCGCTGCTTAGGCGGAGGGTGTATGCGGAGCGGCTCCGTCGCTACCAGTTTGACCACAAGGCATTACGTTATCACAGGGTGGCCCAATGGGAATTGGTAGCAAAGAGAGAATGACAGGCTCTGTTGCTACTTGGTTGTTTGTGAGGTGAGAATTGTTGAATGTTTGTTAAATTGATACGTGTTTGTTAGCGGTAGAAGGGGCGAATAGATACATCATTATGTGGAGAGGGAATTTAAAAGGAGGGGGTGGGTCCTTCCTACCAGAGACATGTGTGGGTTCAATACGTTTTACCTTTTTGTTTATAAGCAACAGGTTGCGGTAAGACAACACTACCAGAATGCTTTTTGTCAAGGATCAGCATTGCCTTCTCACATACAGATCCGTGAGGTGAAACCTGCATAGGTCTCTGCAGATAGTGTAATTGATGGATCTTTCTGTGTGTGCCTCTAGGCCAGGTGAAATCCGGGTTGCTGACTAGGAGTTCCTACTTATTACAAACTTCTACCAACTCATTAACGTATGCCTCAATACCGCATTGGCTGAATTGTTATAACAAAATGCAACTTTCTTGTACCTCTGATGCAAACTTTCACTCTTGCACACTCACTCTTTCAGCCTTCTGCATTACACCCACCAACCCACTGAGGTCCTTGTGTGTCCTTGGTGCCGCAAAGAGGCTTTGCTCATTCTATAGTGGCACGTTCTGTCACACAAGTGCAACATGCATAACTTGTACATATACAGGTGCGCACAAACACACACACACTCTCTCTCTCTCTCTCTCTCTCTCTCTGTCTGACACACACACACACTCCCTCTGACACATACACAAATACACAACAAATACACACAGGTGCAAGGCAGGCATAGCGTGGGCCTTCCAGGACACTGCCGTTCGTTTTCTGGTGGAGCGTGCTGAGCGTGCTTTGCAGCGCTGCAAGGTGCGCACAAAACGTTTGTGTGTGTTTGAGTGTTTTAGTCAAAAAGGTCTTCGACACCCCAAGAACCCATTCATTCATGCACACACACTAAAACATACACCCTTTGTCTTACTCAATAACAGCCTGTTCAACCCAATTGTTAAAACGATGCCCCTGTGAGTGCACAGTGCACAACCCTTAAGATTTCCAGCTGCTCGGAGTTCAAAATCTAAGCATTAAAGCCTCCTTGTACTTGTCTCTGTTTCGACACGATACATCACCAAACATGCATGCGTTCCTATACACGTGTGCAGGATGACGCATCCCAGCTAGGACAAGCCCCTCTCACCTGCATGGTGGTGGCCGGGGGAGTTGCTGCCAACAAGGCTGTTCGACAGGTGTGCAGTTTCTTATTTACATCCGTCTGTGTAGCTCTCTTTTGTTCATTGCCTTTGCTTAAAACCAAGGTAGCTGTCATCAAGGCTCTTCGGCAGGGCGCAACCACTAAATTACATTCGGCTGTGTAGCAGCAGAAGCACGTGCATTTCTAGTGTGCACGTGTCTTTTGTTCGTCACCTTTGCTTAGAAATAAGGTAGCTGCATCAAGGCTGTTTGGCAGGTTAGTGAATGAATTAGTTTAAGCACCTTTGGTTTTTTTCCTGCATCAATATTTAGCAATAATTAAAGCATCAGGGCAATCGGCTTCATCGTTTTACACATGCAGACTGACACACATGCACAAGCACACATGTACACAAACACATACACACACGCGTCCTGCAGGGACTGACTAACCTGGCTGCCAAGTTTGGATTGCCTTGCATCTGCCCTCCCACCAAGTATTGCACAGACAACGGTGTCATGGTTGCGTGGACGGGCATGGAGCGTTTGCGTTTAGGGCTGTACAGGCCGCCCCCACCGTTGGACATGGTGCGTGATGTTGGCATAGTGGACAACATTGAGGAGCATTTGCGCACAGGGCAGTACCAATTTCCTAGGGGATGCTCTCTTTACATTGAAGGCGGCATTAACAGCTGTAGAGGCTCCGATATCCAAACGCAGTATAAAGTAGTATAGCTTCCATAGGCAGCTCAAGCTGCATGTGCCAGCTTATTTTTGCCTCACGTGCAATCCTAGTTTGAGGTAAGATATTGGTGTAGCTGCGAATACTAGTGACCTTGGAAAGATTTTGAAATGACCACAGCTATTTTTGGGATAGGCATTGCCCTCAATAATATTTCATTAAGTCTGTCCATGCTGCCAGCAAGATGCAGGATAGTGTGTGATCTGGTCCTGCCGTGTTTCAACAACGTGCCAGAATGCCAGATTGCTTACAAGTAGCCAATGCGTGCATCACGCAGATCGACCAAGCAGTGGAGGTGCTCCCACGATGGCCATTGGGTACCATAGATGCCCGTGGACGAAATCCCAAATCGGAACAGTACCTAAAAATACTGCAGTGATTAATATATTGCGCGTTCTTGTCAAACAATTTAGGGCTCGATTGAAGTGCGGTGAAGAGGCTCCCTGGTTGTTGTTTATTTAATATAGCTGCAGGCCGAATTGCATGGCTGACAACCCGCCGGATCCTCATTAGTCTCTGTTGTTTCTCTTTTTCGATTTTCAATGGGGCTCTGGCTTGTGTGAGCACTAGTAGAAAGCTTTTCCTTAATGCACGCTGGTATTTTTCAAGAAAAGAAACGAAAAACTACACAGGCAGCAAAACACTCCCCGCATCAATTAAGGAAAAGGAAACACATTGGCCCGAAGTGCCGTGAGTCTCCCCCGCCAAATGGTGTTTTTCACATGTTTTTTGGGGGTAGACATTTATTTTCACCCATGCAAGTTTAAAGTCCATCGTTTTGGCAATGTGGGTGCTTTGGCTTGTTTATGAAAAGGGCCATCTCTGTTTAAATGGTGACCATTTAATACTACACTCTAGGCAGGCTGCTCTAGGCCAACATGTCCGCGGCACAAACAAGCAGGATTCCCATCAAACCTGCTTTCGTTTTGCAAAAGTTGCTATAATCAACAGGTGTTACCTACTAGTTACTCTCCACATCATCCTTTTGGGTGTGGGCGGCACCATCTACAACACTCACACTCTGAAGCCTTTCAAGGAACTGGGTCTCGATGCTCAAAGAGTCAAGAAGCTTGCCTCCAAGCTCCATGTGCACTCTGTGAACTTTGCTGCTAAACTTGTCCGTACCAGACGTGCCCTTTCCAGAACTGTTACCAACTCTCATCAGGAGCCGGTTTCAGGCCAAGCCTGCAACCCTCTTGATCCCCATTGATTTTTCCTTTCCTTTTTGCGGTGGAGGAGTTTTACGGTTACGGTACTCGGTACCAAAGTGGCTCCTTTTCCTTAATTAATGTGGAGAGTGGCTTTCACTGCCAGCGTAGTTTCTTTGTCTTTTTCCTACTAGTAATAGTTTTCCTCCTCTCCTGCCTTACTTACAAGGGTCACCAATGGCTGTCCATCTGACAGGTTTGAACCTAGACTTGTTTTGGTCAGGCAACCAGTTAAGGCAATACCGTCTTCTAGGATCAAAGGAAAAAGGCCTTCAGCCTTCAGTTAAGAAGTATGACTGCTCGCTTCTGGGATCAAATTGGTTGTATATTAGTAAGGGGGGTAAGGGTTACACAGCTATATCCGCCAGCGAGGGCAGTTGAGCTATAGCAAAAAAAAAGGCAGCTTCAAGAAGAGAAGGAGGCCAGACTGAACAAGACACCAGAAAAAGAGACAAGGT
>Ga0307963_1002993_pt1:0-10000 | contig 13366 bp, 15 predicted proteins | sample OrgLakmetagen594_FD_201829 | JGI IMG/M metagenome (GOLD analysis project Ga0307963, IMG submission 201829) | Saline water microbial communities from Organic Lake, Antarctica - #594 | ecosystem: Environmental > Aquatic > Non-marine Saline and Alkaline > Saline | place: Antarctica: Organic...
TTTTTTTCTTTTTCCTGGTTTCCTTTCTTTGGTTCTGGGTCTCCTTGAGCAGCTTCCTTTTGCTTTCTCCTCTGCTTGAGCCCTCTCTCCCCTTTTTTTTTGTTGTCTGTCAGGTCCCTGCTGGGGGTAGCTGTAACACCACCCAAAAAAAAAAAAAGACAATCTGTGGCTATATGGGAATAGCCGTCAATGACAGCTGCTGCTTAGCTGCTAGCTCTGCACGTGAGATGGCATTGATTATACCTACGTCTCAAAATGACATTGGGGGAGATGTTAGGCTGCAGGTTACCATTTTAATCACCACGACTTGCTAACTCTTACCTCAACCAATTCAAGTAACGTGCCCTTTAACATGATTTGTAGCTTCTATGCTTGCGTGTGCTGACAATGAGGATGAGTGCATTAAATGACGACTGGAGATGCCCACCATGCGTTAAAGAGGATTGTCATACCTACTTATTGGTGGCGGCGATAGATTGTGTGAAAGGCAATTAGTTGGCCTGACAGGGTGCCTTGCCAGAATAGATAGGCAGGACCTTCTACCAGCGTCCAATTTAAGGAGAGAGACACAGGTAGCCAGCTTTATTCATTTAATCCGAAAGCACAGTTGGACATTTGTACATTCCGCTCAACTATAATCCGACATAAAAAGTACAATTAAAACTTAAGGCCTAGATGTATGTACCGTCAACATGGCCTAGATGTAGGTACTGTCAACATGATGAACAGATACTACGCTTGATCTTTGCCAACAGGCCGAGAAAGGTGTAGGTATATGTACCACAGGGCCTAGATGTATGTGCTGTCAAGATGTTGTACATGTGATGGCGGATCTTGTTATGCTTGCGGGAAGGAAGGCATTGACCAATGTACAATCATGCCTGTCATAAGCTATACACACTTCATGTCTGCCTCTGCTGAACCTTCTGTCATATGCCACCCCTCTCTTGTTGGTCGCTGCATATGCCACACCTTGCGCCCACCAAATGCACCAACTTGTTGAACCCTGACCGACCCAACCACCCTCCTACCGACACAACCACCATCAGCCAGAGACTCGGGCTGTAGGCCATCCTTGTAACCCTTGTAACCCTACCGACACAACCACCCTGACTGACCCAAGTTGAACAACCCTGACCGACAGCCATGAACCATGGCAAGCAAACTCGACACCCAGACGCAAAACACGACACCCTGCTCTCCACTCTTTGTGTTAAGCATCATGAATGCAACAATTGCATGCGGGATGGCTGCTTCCGCAGGAAGCGGCCCTACAAGATGTGCACAACGCCACCCTTACCACAGCCACACAGCCCAATCAAAGGGGGTAGAAATGCCATTAGATCATCAAAGGGGGCAGAAATGTCATCAGATAGAGACCCAATGTTCGATCATCAAAGGGGGCAGAAATGTCATCAGATCGAGACCCAATGTTTGATCATCAAAGGGGGCAGAAATGTCATCAGATAGAAACCCAATGTCATTAGATAGAGACCCAATGTCATCAGATAGAGACCCAATGTTTGAGCTACGTTCAGCTGCACACATTACACAACAAGTCCGTGCTCACCAAGTCCACCGAGGAACTCACTGGGAAACGCAGGCTTTCGGCCTGGTCAGGTGCCCATGCCTACACAACAAGTCCGTGCTCACCAAGTCCACCGAGGAACTCACTTGGAAACGCAGGCTTTTGGCCTGGTCAGGTGCCCATGCCTACACAACAAGCTCAAAGCTATACCAAGTCCACTGAGGAACTCACTGGAACATGCAGGCTTTCAGCCTGGTCAGGTGCTCATGCCTACACAACAAGCTCAAAACTATACCAAGTCCATCGAGGAACTCACTGGAACATGCAGGCTTTCAGCCTGGTGGTGGCCATGCCTACTATTTGTGCTGTACAGAGATGAGAGATGAGGAACCATGTCCACTTTGTTCAAAAAGTGACGCTCCAGGCGCAGCACCACACACACCATAACCTTTGGCACAGCACCTGGCGCTCCAGGCACAGCACAGTACCACACACCAAAACCTTTGGCACAGCACCTGGTGCTCCAGGCACAGCACCACACACCCAAACCATTGGCACAGCATCTGAAAATCCAGGCACAGCAAAGCACCACACACCAAAGCCTTTGGCACAGCACCTGATACTTCTGGCACAGCAAAGCATCACACACCAAAGCCTTTGGCACAGCACCTGACGCTCCAGGCACAGCAAAGCTCCACACACCAAAGCCTTTGGCACAGCACCTGATACTTCTGGCACAGCACAGTACCACACACCAAAACCTTTGGCACAGCCTCGACACTTCTGGCACAGCAAAGCACCACACACCAAAGCCTTTGGCACAGCACCTGACAATCCAGGCACAGCACAGCACCACACACCAGCACGTACCCTAGCCCTTGGCACAGCGTCTGATCATACAGCAGGCACCGGCATGTGCCTTGACTACACAGGATAAGTGACACCCTTTATTACAGCAATGCGGTTGTGCGGTTGTGCACCCGACGCGACAGTGTGATATAAAAGAGGAGCCACTCTTTGGTACAGCATCACACAGCATGCAGGACGATGCAACACTGCCACACAGGTTGGGGCGAGGCTACATACAGGACAGGATGCCCAGGATAGAGCGAGGCTATACACTCAGGACAGGATACCCAGGATAGAGCGAGGCTACACACTCAGGACAGGATACCCAGGATAGAGCGGGGCTATACACTGAGGACAGGATGCCCGGGATAGAGCGAGGCTAAACACTCAGGACAGGATGCCCAGGATAGAGCGAGGCTATACACTCAGGACAGGATACCCAGGATAGAGCGAGGCTATACACTCAGGACAGGATAGAGCGAGGCTACACACACTTTGAATACAACATCAAACAATTCACGAGGCACCACCTTGGGTACAGCATCAAACAATTCATGAGGCACCACCGTGAATACAGCATCAAACAATTCATGAGGCACCACCGTGTCCCTGGCACCATATTACAAAGCAGGAGTAAGCAGGAGTGAACGGGGGGCCTGCATGAGCAGAACCACGCAGCTGCTCCAGAAGAATGCGGTCAATCATCCGAGAGGACTATGGGATCCAGACGCCAAAGTTAGCTACGACCAGGCAAAGATAGCTACAAAAGACGCCGAAGAAAGCTACAAACAAAAGACAAGACGCCGAATTTAGGTACAACCAGGCAAAGATAGCTACAAAAGCCGAGCCGCGTGGTTGCTGATTATGGTCCTGGGAAGGCTGAGTTGTATGGAGGGGCCTGCCCTGGCGCCCTGCAGGCATTTGAGTGCCGCATCAAGCAAACATACACACATCAGAACATGATAGCTAGAAAAAATATGAAATAGACCTGCTTAAAGGTCTGGGGAAGGCTGAGTTGTATGGAGGGGCCTGCCCTGGCGCCCTGCAGGCATTTGAGTGCCGAATCAAGCAAACATACACATCAGAACATGATACCTAGTAAAAAATATGAATTAAACCTGATTAAAGGTCTGGGGAAGGCTGAGTTGTATGGAGGGGCCTGCCCTGGCGCCCTGCAGGCATTTGAGTGTCAAATCGAGCACAAACACATCAGAAAAACAATTGTAAAAATATGCATAACCTACTTAAAGGTCCAGGGAAGGTTGAGTTGTATGGAGGGGCCTGCCCTCGTGTCCTGCAAGGATACAAGTATTGGATTATGCACACCCACACCCACACCCACACCCACACCCTACACCCACACCTACACCCACAAACATACATATATACCATTTGTTTTCTATCAGTTTTAAAATCAATTGGTTGTTTTGCCAGAAAACGGAATTTTTAATAATTCTCGGGGCCCTCTCCAAACTGAATTCGAAGTGATTATTTAATTCATTATAGTGGTTTTGAAGGTGGTTTTCAAAATGAGCTCCAAGCGCGTCAGTGTGAAGCCTTCAGCCTCAGCCTCAGCCACAGCTTCACCTCTTTCAACAGACAGCAGTAGCAGTGCACAGGCAGCATTCACAAAGGGGCTCTCGAACTCTAAGTTAATTCCCATCAGGGTCCTCCCGAAGTGCCCTCGAACAGAAATCGAAAATTAAACTAAAAATTATTTGTGTGGTCCCGAACTGATCGTAAACAAACGGTATGCAATTTTGTGCGTGTGTATGTGTAGTATATCATCCAGGTGACGCATTTTAAGCCACACCCTCTTCATTCCTGGCTATCAGATCCCCTGCTTGTACCTGGAGGAAGCCTACCAGCGTGGTTTTCATTCTAAAATTTTTCCTTTCTCTGCTCATACCATGGGGGAACGTACCAGAGTATCATCTTCATTATTCATTTTACACACTTTCCTTTCTTTAATTGTACTTGGGGGCAGCGTACTGCCAGCATGGCAATTATCATCCTTCCTTATCTTTAATTGTACTTGGGGGCAGCGTACTACCAGCAAGGCAATTATCATCCTTCATTAAACATTTCCCTGTCTCTGCTCGTACCTGGGGGGAGCGTACGAAGCGAACGGATCTTCCAGCTCTGCTTGAGGAGCCCCCATCGACGGGTCTGGCCCAGGCATGGCATTAGTTGGATTTCTGTAACCCACTGCTTCTCCTCCCTGGCTGTATGGCGCCCCACCGTACGGCACTGGCACCGGGGAAGGGACAATAGGGCTGTACACCCCCCCCGACTGAGCACCTCCTCCTTCTCCTGCAAAAAACAAGAAGAACAAGATCTCACTCCTCTCCTTGCCTTGTTTTGCACTAACTAGGGTTGGCCAGAACCATATACGTGCACCGTATATGACTGTTTAATTGGCGGCTTCTCTGCCAAACATACCGCATATTCACCGTATATACACACTGTATGTGACCGTATGTATGGTGATTTCCCTGCCAAAAATACCGTATATACACCGTATATACACACCGTATGTGACCGTATGTATGGTGATTTCCCTGCCAAACATACCGTATATACACTGTATATACCTATTAACCAATAAATGTATGGTTTTGGCCAACCGTACATATGAACAAAGAACAAAAGGGAGTGCAGATACGTGTGAGCTCATGGCAAGCAGACATGTCATCAATTGTATATACCTATAAATGTATGGTTCTGGCCAACCGTTAAGATACGGTACATCAGAATCTGGCAGCAAAACAATGTTTGATAGCACCCTAGCATTCGACACCAAGCTGTTCATCCTCGCCCACCTGATGGCGCACTTTCATTGCTTGGATTTTTAGGCAAACTAACGGCAAATACACTTCAAACTTGCCAACAATTACTTTTCAAACTTGCCAACAATTACTTTTCAAACTTGCAGTGCATGTGTCCCATTGCATGAAGCCAACCCTAGCATGATTGCAGACATCCTCACTTTTTTCCTGTGTGTATTTTACCCTGCCAATAACTGGACACGCACTGCAAACACGTTGGTCCTGGCCAATCCTAGAATGATTGCAGACATCCTCACTGTTTTACTCTGTGTAATGTGTAGGGTTGGCCAGAACCGTATATATACACTGTATCTGACCTTATATTCAGTGTCACATGAAATTATTAAAGTCATGTTGCATGAAATTATTGATGTCACATTGCATGCAATTATCAATGTCACATTGGATGAAATTATTGATGTCACATTGCATGAAATTAAGTCCGCTCGGCAAGGATGCCTCCTGGATTCGTGCACTTGATTGGCAGGTCGTGCAAGAGCGTGCACACATAACCTTTTGCCCTTATTTCAGTTATGGCCAACTTGACAGAAAAAGAAAAATTACGCAGGCAGTAAAAACCACTTGCCACAATAAAAAAGGAAAGGAACGTGGTTCTGGGTACCGTAAAAGATGGCCAGCGTTACGTGTGTGTGTGTTTGTGTGTGTGTTTGTTTGTGTGTATGTGTGTATGTGTGTGTGTATGTGTGTGTGTGTGTATGTGTGTGTGTGTGTATGTGTGTGTGTATGTGTGTGTGTGTATGTGTGTGTGTGTGTGTTTGTGTGTGTGTGTGTGCCACCACACCACTCCTCACGTGGATCACAACTCACCCATTCTGTCATGCTCACATAACTCGAATTAATTGGTTTGTGCGGCGTTGCAAATTAATTAGTGCAGCGCTGCAGGTTAGTTCGCACATGCAGCTTTGTCCACAATGCCTTTGTAATCCAACTAAACTAGGACCTTTGTCCTGAATGCCTTTAATCCAGTTAATCCAGAACCTTTGTCCACAATGCCTTTGTAATCCAACTAAACAAGGACCTTTGTCCTGAATGCCTTTAATCCAGTTAATCCAGGACCTTTGTCCTGAATGCCTTTGTAATTCAACTAATCCAGGACCTTAGTCCTGAATGCCTTTGTAACCCAACTAATCCAGGACTTTGGCCCGAATGCCTTTGTAACCCAACTAATCCAGGACTTTGGCCCGAATGCCTTTGTAATCCAACTAATTAAGGACACCTTTGTCCCTTTCCAGCACTGTTGAACTCCCAACAGGAAACGGTTTCAGGTCAAGCCTGCAACCCTCCTGATCCCCATTATTATTTATCTATTTCTTTTGGTGGAAGGGTTCTACGGTACCCAGTACCAAAGTGACTCATAATCCTTAATTAATGTGGGGAGTGTTTTTTTTACTGCCTGCGTAGCTTTTTTTCTCCCTTTGTCCCTTGCATACCTGCAGACACGGACCGAGGAGTAGGAGAGGCCACACACACACACACACACACACACACACAAACACACACCCATACCTGCAGACACAGATCGATACAAGGAGTAAGAGAAGCCTGCCCCAACAGCTTTGGCAATCATCTCAAGTATCGAAAAGAAAATGAGCCACCCACGCCCATTGCTCACTCCATCCCTGTGTGTGTGTGTGTGTGTGTGTGTGTGCGTGTGTGTGTGTGTGTGCGTGCGTGTGTGTGTGCGTGTCCTAGTGTTTCAAGTGATGATTCATTTGGCATACATGTACGTCATGCACAATGAGTGTTGGTCATAGTAGTGATGTACGGTCAGAGTGTTACGTTCATTTCATCAATTGACATACATGCACGTCATGCACAATGGGTATGGTCATAGTGGTGAAGTACAGCCATAGTGTTACATTCATTCAAAACACACGTGCGTTACGCACAATGCGTGTGGTGTGTAGGAAAAACGGCTTACATGTACGCGAGTACATCCAGCCTTAGGAAGTGGAGAGTTGAGGTCAAAAACATGCTGATGTACGCGAGTACATCCAGCCTTAGGATTTGGAGAGTTGAGGTCAAAAGCATGCTGATGGATGTTTGGTAGCGGCAGCATTAAAGCATGAATGCATCATCAAATGCATTGTTACTATAATTAATTACTTTAAAGCATTATTGTAAATCGCTGATTCCTGGATACTCACGCACACGCACACATGCACACAATCACACTCAGCCTGAAAGCCTAATTATGTTGATTAATATGGATATGCTGCACTTGATCGTAAACAAAAGTATGAGAAAGGCACACATGCACGCACACATGCACACAAACACACTCACCCTGAGAGCCTAATCATGTCGATCAATATGGATGTGGGGGCGATGAACGTGAACTGCGTGAAGATTAACGTGAACTGCGTGAAGATTAACGTGAACTGCGTGAACTGCGTGAAGATTAACGTGAACTGCGTGAAGATTATGGGCGCGATGAACTGCGTGAAGATTACCGTGAACTGCGTGAAGATTAGGTAATCACTGAATTGTGAGGGTGTGAGAATGCCGTGGGCGCCCCTACATGCCACTGACAGCACTCATTCAAGCATGGGGGGCGGCATGCATGATTGCATGATAAATCATTGCGTATGAGCTCAAGTACACCGATTTCCCTCATAACACTGATTGCGCATTATGCATACAATAGGGTTGGCCAGAACCGTATTGTAAGGGCTGGCCAGGACCATATATATACTGTGCATACACGGTATCATCTGCAGGAAATGTTTCAAATGTACGGTCACAAACAGTTCTGGACAACCCTAGTTAACAACAGTATAAGCCAACACAAAACTTTGAGGTACATATTGCGTTAGCTTGCCAATGGTGTGTAAGTCCTCCGATATGTAGCTCAACAACAAATCCTCTAGCACCGTGCGTAAAGCACCAGCACTACGCATCACCTTTTGCATAGGTACTTGTTTATGATTTCCTCTCAGCAGAGCACTCAACTTTTTCTCTTTATATCTGAAATTGGAAAAAATTGTGGCTGGTTGAGACCAGCCAGCAACCGATTGGCCATCTAACCTGGCTGAAAGTCACTTTTTTTGTTACCATTGCGTGTGTATCACAGGCACAATAAGCGGCTTCTCATTTGGTGCAACATACAAGGAATCCTTTCGTCTCTGTCCGAGAGGCATTGACAATTCATTTAATGATTTACTCATAATTTATCTCCCCCCCATGCTTACACGCAGCCAGGGATGTTCCATACAGGCAACTGGGACGTTCAATACGGTAAAATACGCATTCAATACGATACAGTGTACCATACAAATACGCTGTATGAAACATCCCTGCACACAGCCTACTGACGCATACCCTGATTATTGATTTGTTCATATATGCATATATGTATCTGCACCCATATTTGTACATAAAGTATGCGTCATCATCTTTCTTTGTCTATTCTTTTAACTATCTGTGCCCCTTTGATGCCAACAGAGGGTGTTGACGCGTGTGTTAGGGTTCTCACGCTCTCATGAATAATGCAATCTCTTAACTCACAAGAACGAGGAGCTCCGTACTGCTCATATAAATGCTGAGCAGGCCTAGTAGCGCGATGGATCCAGACACATCTGCAGAGCACATACACGTGAGAAGGGTATCAAACAAACAACTTATCATTAGCGCAAGCTGTTCAGGTAAGTGCTGAGCAGGCCTAGCAGCGCGATGGATGCAAACACATCTGCAGGGCACAAACACGTGAGACGGAAGTCAAAGGTGGAACATTTCATCAGCGCAAGCTGCTCAGGTAAATGCTGAGCAGGCCTAGCAGCGCAAAGGATGCAAACACATCTGCGGAACGCACAGATGCGAAAAAGCACAATTGCAAGATAGATGTCGTTCGCCACAGCTTCTCATGCCCCAAATTTTAGCAGTCAGGCAGAACAGCCCCAATCATTGCACTTGCCAGCAGATTACAGTTGGTCAGTGCACTTGCCAATCGTTGCACTTGCCATCACATTACAGCTGGTCAGTGCACTTGCCAATCGTTGCACTTGCCATCACATTACAGCTGGTCAGTGCACTTGCCAATCATTGCACTTGCCGGCAGATTACAGCTGGTCAGTGCACTTGCCAGCTAATCACGGCAACAGGCTCCCACAGGCACCCTCAGATACACACACACACACTCACATACACACGCTCACATACACATACACACACACACGCACACACATACACCCCATAGTACGCACATGCAAACACTCATGCACCCACAAGCACATTTCAGTCAGTTGTAAAAGCTCGCGTCACCTGGACTAGCTGACTTTACGCCCTCGGTCAGACTGTGATGAAACATGAAACCCTCAAACGTGCACACACACAAAAGCACACACACACAGGCACGTGCACTCACAGAGCACAATTCTGCCGCTACCCTTAGTCAGGCTGTACAATTCATATCCTCGCTCGAAAACACGAGCACTCACGGGCACGTTTCAGTCAGTTCGCCTTAGTCAGACGCACGCACTGGGCACTAAGACTGGGTACTAAGCACACTATACATGTATATATGTACACACGCATAGATATGTATACGACAAAGATACGACATAGATATGTATACGACATAGATACGACATAGATACGACATAGATATGTATACATAGCTGTATGTTTGGATTCAACCCCACCAGAGGTCCATGCTTCACGCCTCTTCAAGCCTCAAACTTCTTTGCAGCATTAAAATGATGAGCACTCACAGGAACGAGTGCCAGAAGGCCAGGTTAAGCACAAGTCGAACTCAACAACGTGATTCAATATCTTG
>Ga0307963_1002996_pt1 | contig 13352 bp, 16 predicted proteins | sample OrgLakmetagen594_FD_201829 | JGI IMG/M metagenome (GOLD analysis project Ga0307963, IMG submission 201829) | Saline water microbial communities from Organic Lake, Antarctica - #594 | ecosystem: Environmental > Aquatic > Non-marine Saline and Alkaline > Saline | place: Antarctica: Organic Lake...
TGAGACAGGGCTCCCGCATTTCTGAGTGGGCTTCATTCTGCAAGTGCACTGGGTTGCGGACATTGTTCGTCCCACCAATGCAGTTACCATGTACACGTGCGTGAGCAAGTATGCGCGGAACTGGAAAATTGGTGTGAGGCGGAGGTGTGCACCATGCTTGCATGTGTGTGCAGCTCTTGACAATGTGAGAGTGTCGACGAGGGAGTTTTGGCAGAGAGGTGTTGGTGGAGGAGAGTTAAACTGGTACCTGTAAGAAACTGGCTCTTTCCATGTTGGAATTGATTTGCACCGTACGACAGCACGCAAAATTATTTATGATGATCCCTTTTGTCAGAGGGGCAGACGCGAGCAGCCGTGTGCGGACAGTTCTATCCATAGGCACAAACACTCACGCACGGCCACACACATTCACACTCTCATGCATTCACACTTTCACACACACACACACACACACACACACACACACACACACACACACACACACACACACACACAAGCGTGCCTTTACACTAGAGAACAAGGTCACACCCAAGCACACTCACATACATTCACGCTCTCACACATAAACTCACACATACACGCACTCTCACACTCTCTCACACACACACACACTCTCAAACTCACACACAAACACACACACACATACATACACGCACAAAAGCGTGCCTTAACACTAGAACTCTCAAGGTCACACACAAGCACACCCAAGCACCCACCTTACGAGGGCTGTCTTTGGGCTGTTGAAAATGGGCCACGGAGGGCCCTGTGCTCTGCGCTGCTTCACTCTGCTGCGTAGGATCCTGCACATCAAGGGTCAAAACAGACAGGCACACAGTACGGATCAGTTATGACTTGCTCACACGCTTCTGTTGGGCCTTTGTAAGTCCTCTGATGGGTCCTCGTGAGTTGCTCACACGTTTCTCTTGGGATTCTGTGGACGTCTTGCACACCCCTGTTGAGTACCTCTGAGAGCCTCACAGCTGAAGGGGAAGGAAAGTGTCTTTGGAATTTCAGCATTGCAATCCCAAAGCCCTTTTGTTTACCCATTTGTTCAATATTACAGCAGTGGCGTCCCCATGAATAACAATGTAGCAAGGCCGTCCCTCTTGGTGCTGCTCTGACACACAGTCAGGATTGGCCAGAACCTTTTTTCTATCAATATATACGGTGTATATACGTTGTTTTGGCAGGGACTTTGTCAAACAAACGGTCACACGTGTTGTATATATATACAGATCTGGCCAACCCTACACACAGTGTTCCCCTGTCCCACGTGCAATGCACTGCCCACCACCCTACAACCCCTACAACCCCCACAACCCCTACAACCCCTACAGCCCTACACACAGGGTTCCCCCGTCCCACGTGCAATGCACTGCCCACCACGATGAGCAGCCGCCGACAAGGGACCATGCTCCCGCTCCTTCTCTTGTGGGACCATGCTCCCACTCCTCCCCCTGCTGTGATATGACACACGCACACACATACACACACACACAAAGCACTGCTGTGATATGACACACACATACACATACACACACAAAGCACTGCTGCGATATGACACACACAACACATACACACATACACACGAAGCACTGCTGTGATATGACACACACAAAACTAGCCCCCCCATCCCCAAGCTAGGCTTCCTTTTCTTCCTTCCCAGCACCGGCCCCCCATTTCATCGTCCTGCTCCAGCAGGCACGTGCCTGACACAAACACTGCAACCCTAGATCCCCTACACCCATTGTAAGATAACATGCACAGAAGCAAGCTCATTGTCACCTTGCTAGATTTGCCTCCCCCCTCTGGGTACTGCTCCCCCATCTCTACATCCTGCTCCTCGTCCTGCTGCTGCTCCTGCTCCTCCTCCTCCTTTTCTAAATCAGACACGTCTCCGCCGTCGCCTTCATCCTCTTCAGCACAAGAGTCAAGGTCCTGTGCAGTCGACATGCACATACACACCAAAAGCTCTCAAGTCAACAATGTCAAGTGTGTCTGCATGCATTGAGCCAATAGTCAACACGCACATCTAAACCTGCACGCACATGCACGGACGCATGCACAAACAAGCACGCACGCACGCACGTGTGCACGCACACACATGGGCACAATATTATTTGAACTACCGCCTCCAGGGACTTCAAAGCCCTGCAGGCGCACACACATGCACATGCGCACGCACACATTCCAGCACAAACCCACCTTAGAGCAAAGGGAATCCTCAGATGAAGATGAGCCGCCCTTTTCCAGGTTCAGTTCGTGCCCCTGAGTGCTCTTGCCACGCTGTGTGTTAGGATGTGTGGGTATAGGTGTGTGTGTGTGTGCGTGTGTATGAGTGCGTGTGTGTGCGTGTGCGTGTGAATGCGTGTGTGTGAGTATGCGTGTGTGGTTGCTACAGAAGCGATCGTGTGGGCAAGGTTCTAGCCAAGTAGTCTTGCAATGTCTGTGTTTGTCATGTGCTTGTCCAAGACGAGATTATAGCATGCACAATCACACACACTCACAAGCACAAACGCGCACACAGAGCACAAGCACCCCCACCACATAGGACCACTTCATGTCTCACCTTGTGTGTCCCAGCGAGGCCATTCTCCTGACTACCTGCAGGCAGAAAAACTAAAGGTAAAAGGTAAAAGCTTTTTTTTTATTGCGTCTCTGCAGCTCAACTCCTGAATCTTCTGCACACTTGGTTGATTTACAAGACTAGTGCATGCTCAGACATACTTATGGATGACTGTTTATGTACGTGTACCGAAGTATGCATGTGTGCGTAAGTTATGTGAGTATGCGTGTGTGGATGGCTGTTTATGTACGTGTATCAAGGTATGTATGTGTGCTGAGTATGCGTGTGTGTATAATTATGTATGCATGTGTACCTAAGTATGCATGTGCAGCGAGGTATGTGTGTGCGTGTGTGTAATTGTGACTATGTAAGCGTATGTATTGAGACGCGGATTGCACGATTTGCCATGGAGCAACATACACATATGCACACACACACACACACGCACACACACACACCTGGAGTGGCTCCGTTCTGGCCCCCGCCTTTGCCAGCGCCACTCCTGCACTCGCAAAAGGAAGTGTCTTGCAAATTTGGTTGACATCATACTGATCCTGGCCTGGATCTAAATAAAATAGAGTTCATCGTTGATTGAGTGTATGAACGCAAATCATCAATTCAGATTCATAACGGCGGTTGTCGTTATAGCAAACAATTGAGATTAGGAGCGTAAATGGACGGCTGGAATTTGTGGTGACAGTAAGATGGTGGTGGGATCGCACACACACACACACACACACACACACACACACACATACAGCACGTGGATATTGTGCAGGTTTGTACGCACACTACGTTGCGAGGCGAGGAGGAGGACACCTACGGAAAAGACAGCTATAGGATATGGTGTACTTTGAAGTGCCTGACTCAGGAGTGAACAAAGTACACAGTTGGTTCAGTTTAGCACATGGTTGTTTCTAAGTGGTAATGAATTGAGTCAAGGAACGTGAATGGCTGGCTCAACCTTTTGTAACGGCCAATGGTGGCAATGAAAGCACATGGGCAGGGCCTTCTAACAGAAGGAGGAGTATCGAGAAGTGCATGTATCCCGACACCGGCAGTTGGAAGTGCACTGCTGTTAACTAACTAGGCAATACTGTGATCACGCAGGGACGCAGCTCTGCCTTATACTCCAGTATGCTGTGCGCAAGATAGCATCAGCACTGAAACAATTCAAGACGCCCCCTTCCCCCAGCAGGGACGCAGCTCTGCCTCCCATTCCAGCGTGCTGTGCATGAACAAAGCAACAGCAACCGAGATGATCAAAACTGCAGCCGCCTCTGCACTCACTCACGTGCGCAGAAACACCCAGACTGTCTTCAGGCACACACGCCGACTTCAGCGCTCATTAACTGAACATCCACTCCAAGCTCTCTCTCCACCCCTTCCAGCATGCTGTATCCGGAACGATTCAACCAACACGACCACAACCGACACAATCACAACCGACATGACCACAACCGACACAATCACAACTGACACGACCAAAACCGACAGCAACTGCTACACATTCACCTTGTTAAGCGCCCGGGCGTCACTTTGGAAGCGCAGTTGCGGCGCTGCCCAGCGTCTGGCAAGCCGTGCCCGGAGCAGAAATCTAGGACGGCAAGGTTGGTGTCAGGGTGGTAGGACAGGCCGTTCAAGACCTGTGTGGCAGTTGAGCATTGTCGTGTGTAGCAGCTGGGCATTGTCGTGTGTGGCAGTTAGTTGGGCATTGCCGTGTGTGGCAATTGAGCATTGTCGTGTGTAGCAGTTGGGCATTGTCGTGTGTAGCAGTTGGGCATTGTCGTGTGCAGCAGTTGGGCATTGTCGTGTGTAGCAGTGAGTTGGGCATTTTTGTGTGTGGCAGTTAGTTGGGCATTGTCGTGTGTGGCAGTTAGTTTGGCATTGTCGTGTGCAGCAGTTGGGCATTGTCGTGTATGGCAGTTAGTCGGGCATTGTCGTGTGTGGCAGTTGAGCATTGTCGTGTGTTGTCTGGCTGAGGGATGCAGGCCTACAGGATCACGAGTGTGCTGGTTCATCCACGTTGAGAGCGGAGCAAAAGTATACTGGGAGATTGCTTGGTATACTGGGAGATTACTTGGTGCGGTTGGTATCATATCACTGGTATGTCATGCTGAAGGCAAAGCAAACATTTTATGGTGTGATACCAAGCATCCTCCTCATATCAATGGCATCATATCAATGGTATGTCATGCTGAAGGCGAAGCACACATTTCAATTCAATAATGGCGAGCCAGGCAACTGAACGAGACAGGCGTCTGAGCGACAAGGCAGGTCATTCAGGGGCACAAGCATAAATATTTGGAATGCACTCTATCAGTTTCAAAGGGTGCAGCCCTTGACAGTTGAAACAGATTCCCTCCACAAGTCACTGGGTACTTGTGACCAGGTCAGTACAAATATGCACAAATTTGTGTCAAGGTCAGCGAAGGTGTGCACAAAGGTACACCACCCGGGCTATGCCACTGAACAGCAGTCCGGTCTCTACTGCAGAATGAATAGGGTTGGCCAGAACCATACATTTATTGCAGAATGAATAGGGTTGGCCAGAGCCATACATTTATTGCAGAATGAATAGGGTTGGCCAGAGCCATACATTCACAGGCATATACGGCGTACATACAGTATGTTGTGCAAAAACAATCACCATACATACCGGCATATATGGTGCACACATACACATACGGTTCTGGCTGATCCTAATATGAAGCTACCAGAGATGTCCCCAAACCCTGAGATGTCCTGAAACCCTGTTTTGAAGAGAAATCCTGGGGAAGGTGCGCACCTTCAGTCTGACAGGAATGCGCTCAGTGCCGTTCAGGTAGCAGCAGCCTCGTTTCATGCTCTTTTTTATGATGGCATTCTCATAGATGCGTGGGAGCAGTTTGTCATCCACCCTATGTGCGTGTGCGAGTGTGTGTGTCTGTGTATACAGGTGTGTGCGTGTGTTTAAGGTGTGTGTGTGTGTGTGTGTGTGTATGCAAGTCTGTGGCATAGATATGCATTGAAGAGTTAAAGAGGTGTGTGCAAGTACTTAGTAGTCCAATCAAGTGTTGCTTTATTTAATTTCGAATAAAGTACCCTCCACAAGATAGGCTAAAGAAATTGAATCCCCAGGTTTTACTACTAAAAGACTACAAAAGACTCTACTCTACAATTCAACCCTTCATTATTCGCGCATCCCCCCCCGTAACACACAATTATAGTTTAGGAGGAACAGCAACACTTTCAGCAAATTGGAAGACAAATGAAGTAGCAACACACATCATGCACAAAGGTGCACATATCACCCACACTCCTGCACCGCATGCACAAAGGTGTACTACAAGAGGCACACACACACCTGATCTGCACACGCAAGGTTGTAATAAACCACTCACACACCTGTACTGCACACGCAAGGGAATGTCAAAGCTCGGCCCCAGCCCTCCAGGAAGAAGGCTGTCCAGATGCTCCCCCAGGTCTCGCCGCAGCATGGACAGGGGGAGAGAGATGCGTGTGTCCTAGACAAGAGAATGATGTGCATGTATTGTGTATGTGGATGCGTGTGTGTGTATGTGTATGTGTGTGTGTGTGTGTGTGTGTGTGTGTGTGTGAGATTTGTCCAAATGCTCCCCCTGGTCTCGCCGCAGCATGGCCAGGGGAAGAGAGATACGTGTGTCCTGGACAAGCGAATGATGCGCATGTGTTGTGTATGTGGATGCGTGTGTGCGTGTATGTGTATGCATGTGTGAATTGCCTTGTGTACCTATTGTGGGAAGGAATGACGTTACAGTGATGTACAGAAAAATCCAAAAACAAGCCTGGTATTTGCAGCACTGCCATTGAAAACAACTGCAACAATGCAAGCACCACCTCTTGAAGCCGAAACCACAATGACTCTACGCATCACCACAAAACAGGTGCACCTAGCACAAGTCAAGGCAACTTGAACTCAGTTGATACGCAACTTCTTGATTCTTACATGAAATGAACTCTATGCATCACCAAAAAACAGGTGCACCTAGCACAAGCCAAGGCAGCTTGAACAACAGTTGCACTCCTTAGTTCTTACATCACAATATTTAGTCTACGCACAACAGTTCTTACATCACAATATTTAGTCTACGCACAACAAAAAACAGGTGCACCTAGCACAAGTCAAGGCAGCTTGAACAACAGTTGATACGCACCACCATGATGCCTGCAGCGCTCTCTGCCTTGCGTAGGTTAGGACGTTCTTCAGCTACTACCCCCCCATCCTTGACTGGCGAGTGCTGCGCAATTGCATTCAACGTACACGACATGCATCATCAATCATAAAGAGGGCAATCGATGGGAGTGCTCTGCCCCAACTCTTTTTCAAAACTGCTGCATGTTTTCAATTTCCTTGGGATGGCCAATACCACAAATATGTATGTGCAATGCTGTATATAACTTGTATAGGGTTGGCCAGAACCGTGTATATACACTATATACTGTATATGACCGTATAATTCGTGATTTTCCTACCAAAAATACCGTACATACAATATATATATATATATGGTTCTGGCCAACCCTGAATCTGTATTTAGGAAATCCCTGTGTACGGCCATACATGGTATGTGCTTATACGGTTTGGGCCAGCCCTACAACTGCCCCTGCAACTGTGTCTGGCGAGTGATGCATTTTTGCATCCACATATATTTTGCATCCACATGCACTACGTGCTTAATAAAAAAATCAAATTTGAGCGTGCACGTTTTGTTCAATAAGTATTGGCACATTCCTTGAAAGAAAAAAGAAAACACGTAACATACCATGCTCACCTACCCAGCAATGGTCACGTAAACACCAAACCCTCAAAAAGGATAAGGAACGACACACAAGCGAGCTAAACATTTCAAAATATTTTTGTGCAGGGTGTGCCTCAGTTGTATAATGAAGCCAAAGAGTGGTAGCCTTCCCTTCGTCGTTGTTTCTAAGCGCTGCAGAACCTCATGACAATTCATGCATCAGCGCTGATATGACATGCTGGCGCAAACGGCAACCTCAGACCGGGCACATGCTTGCACATGCACTAAAGAACACACACGCACGCTCACACACAAGCACATACACACACACGCACGCTCATACACACACACGCGCTCACACACACACACACACACACGCGCTCATACACACACACGCGCTCACACACACACACACACACACACACACACACACACACACACACGCGTGCGCACGCGCTCACACACAAACACACACACAATACAAAGCTCTCACCGCTTGATCCAAGTCCTGCACGCACAATTCTAAGGTGTTGCTGTCAAGCTGGTTCCATGCCACAAACTCTCGGCCGTGTATGAGCGCAAAGGGCAGGCCCAGCACGTAGTAGCTGCCTTGCCTGCATGTTGGTGCCAAATTGAATGTAAACGCCTATGCCGTGCCTACAAACTCTCAGCCCTGTATGAGCGCAAAGGGTAGGCCCAGCACGTAGTAGCTGCCTCGCTGTACAATCGTGCCAATTAAATGTAACATGTACACCGATTTAATGCAAAGCTGATGCCAGTACAGTAAAAGTCTAGTGGCATGCCAAATTGACATGAAGCAAGTGTCAGACACAGACGCGCACAACTCAACGGCTGTTGGCTAAAGTGCACTTTGTGACTCCCTAGGATTACGAAGTCATAATATTGGTGCATTCATGCGGTACTTCTAAAGCACAATGACATTGTACAGGAGTTCTGGACGTCAAAGAAGTGTGAACTAAAGCGCAGAGCTGCCAACATATGTGAACACACACACGCCTGTTTCCGCACATGAGTAGGCATTAGGCATACACACACCTTTCCTGACCCACATCCACCCAACCATCCGTCACTAATTCACACACACCCATAAACACACACACATACATACACACTGCACGCACTTGTTGTGGCTTAGACTGGCATTAGCGTGGTGCTCAGGTTGGCGAACGCCATTGACCTGCACTTTAATGCTCACTGGGTGGCGCGGCTCTTGGATTGTGGTAAAGCAGTCTTTGAGGAAATCTGTGTGTAATGTGTATTTGTGTGTGAGTGTGTGCATGTGTGTACGTATGTGTGTGTGTACGTGTGTGTGTGTGTGTTTGTGTGTGTATGTATGTGTGTGTACGTGTGTGTGTGTGTGTGTGTGCGTGTGTGTGTGTGTGTGTGTGTGTGTGTGTGTGTGTGTGTGTGTGTGTGCTTGGACGTGCACATGTAAGATCAAAGGACAGTGGGAGGGCGCAACAATGCTCACACTTATAGCCTGACCTAACCGGAGCCAAAGCAGCAAATTTGATTTAAATGATCATGAATGTGAGTGATCCTTATCAACCTTACCGACGCGGATGGAGGTAGTGATGCCAATAATCCGAGGCTGAGGCTGCAAAGCAAGGTGAAGGAAGGGAAGGAAGGAGAGTTTGAGTGCAGCAGTCGGTGTATTGGGGAGTGGGGAGAGGGGGAAGAGGAAAGAGCAGGTTGGAAATACCCTGGTCACTGCATGCACCTGGCAAAGTAAGGCATTTGCAAAAGGCCAAAACACCAAAAAAGATGGACCTCACCATGCCTTAATTAAACCGTCACATGTGCTCGATGGCAATTGGCCAGAGATGCCACTTATCAGACAACATGGCTTTATTTCAGCGTGACAGCATGCTCCCTTGCTCGAGCAAAGCGCACTGTATACCTAGTTTCTTCCATTTGTTTTTTACGATGGATGTCCTGCTAGTCCCTGCTGTGCAATCCACTTTTTGGTTGCATGACGGGCGCTGAGTGGTCCTAGGTTGAAACAAGCAGAAATTGCCTTGCATGTAAGTACTTACATGACCGAAGTAACTTTGGCTCACCTTCGGTTGTGCCCTCTGCCTGCCCTTATCTTGCCGCCAAGGGGGGGCACGGTCCCTGAGTTGCAAGATGATAATGCCAGCTGCGATGCAATCGGGGAATGGCAACAAGGGCACAATTAAGGCTGCACATTTAAAATAATCTAGTTCACTTTTGTGTGGGATTGGGTGTTTGATGAGGTCCTTTACTTGCTTCAATAACCAAAAGGGGAGGGGGTATGGGGTGACACCTGCACATTAAACCACACTCACTGGACTTCAGACGCAGTCCAAAAATGTCTTTGTCCAGCAGCAGATCCCGGGGGGGTGCAGTGAAGGAGTAGTAGCCCTGAGCAGAGCTGTCCAAGATGTGCCCGGCGTAGACAGTGGGCAGCGTGGTGCCGTCCACCTCCAGCTGGACGTTCACTTGGCAGGGAGGAGAGAAGGCCTTGAGCTTGTTCAGCACAAAGTTGTGGGTGAGGAACAGATACTCAGGCTCCACTCTCGGAAGGGGGCACTGCAAATTTGCAAAAGGAACGGTAAGTTGTCCTTAAGATGCCAAATTAAGAGGCACGAACAGGAGATGAAGCATACTATATAAGGGGAAAGAGCACTTGTGCAAATTGATACACAAACATGCCACCTCTATATTTGCTAGGGATCACGCCTACACCTTCCGAAGCCTGTGTGTGTTTTAGCGGTGCTTGAGTGGGTGAGCACGCATGCACAATGTTTTCTGTTTCAGGATGCACGTGAACACGTCTCTGAGCCAACATCCCGCTTGCATGTATTTGTCCAACGGACAGGCATGAGCATGGGTGCGTGTGCCTCCATAGATGGAATAGATGGATGCATGGGAATCAAAGATAACGATTAGATTTCTCCCCTTGGACAGATTGCTGCATCCTCGCTAAGCATTCTCGGGAAACAGTACTTCATACACAATCAATTACGCAAATGCAGCCCTCAATCGTTCAAAGCATGCTGCTGTTCCTTCTTAATTGAGCACCGACCGATCCTTCTTCTTCGCAAGCGCCATCCCGCAACCACCCTTCTGATAAATAATCACAATTCAGATGTGCATCATCATGCACAGGATTGGCGAGTGGGAAGCGCCCCGGCACAAGCCTTCCGAAAGCTTTAAGCAAAAAATATGCAGGGTGGCACCCTGGACCCACACATTCAGTGGCCAGCCAGTATTTACACTGTTGATTCCTTCTATCACGCTAACATGACATCAACCCCACAAAGGAAGCACTAGCGCGCCTCAGGACGTGTCCAAGGGCCTTATCTTCCTCTGACTTCCGCTTATTACCTCTGGATCCATGTGTCTGTTCCCCCGTTGACAGCTCCTGTCTATGCCTCCTCCTCCTCAGTCACTGTGTTGCCATGGCAGGCCAAACAGGCCTGAAGACAGGCCAGACTGCTGCCAATAAATTTGGATTATGTGATGTATTTGTTTGATTTATTTGAATTTAATAAACTTCTACTTGCCAGTTGTGTTTGTCAATTTTCTCAAGTTATTACTATGCAACGTTGAGAGCCCGATAGTAGCTGGGCATGAAGGCCACATGCAAAGAGTTGCTTCTCCTTGCTTCCCCATGATAAAGGAGAACCACGTCGGACCACTGGCGCTCACGCTCTGGATCGCATTCCTGGCAGTTATAGGCTTTGCAAGCCCAGGTCCTCTGAGCTACTCCGAAACGGCCCCCGTGTGGCTGTACTTATTGTGTGCAGTATTCCCAATGCTTTCCATAGCACAGCTATTGCTGACCCTGCTGTCTGACCCCGGAATGCTAGTCCCACATCTAGTGCCAGGTGCGTGCCAGTCTTTACGCTTGCACATCTGTCTTATTACCAGCACCACAAAATGTTCAGCTACTCAGCTTCGTGAGGTGACTGCTTGATTTTCACAGATCCTGCAATTGAGCAGCTGGAGAACCAGGAACGTGATGGGACATCAGTCGTGGAGTACGAGGCCTATTCTAAGGACGCCAAAGGAGTTTGGTCACGCTCCTTTATAGAAGGCAATGTCATGCAAAAAAGGAAATGTAAGGAACCCAGTTGGTTGATTGACGTTTTATTTTTAGCACTTGCGGATTCAGGGATGCTTAAAAGCTTCTGCATGCTGTCACATGAAACTCAAGCCTGTTCTGTGCAAGTGTCACTCTGTGAAAACACTTTGACATGCAGACTGTGCAACGTGCAAGATTTGGCGCCCGCCAAGAAGCCATCACTGCGGCATCTGCAATGCCTGCATGGTAAGCAATATTTCTCTGTGTTACTTATAAAGCTGGTCAGAACCATAGATAAATACGTACTTGCTGTGTATAAAACACAATATACGTATTATTGGCTGGGAAATCCTTATATGAACGGACATGTACATTGTACGTACAGGTTTGTCCATCCCTGGTTATTTACATCAGTCTAGATAAGTTCCATTACCCTTCCACTTGCACTTGGCAATTAATGTTGACTGATACTTGTAAGAGGTTCCATAGATGAAATGAGTATCTTGTCAACTCTGCAACTCACTCTTCAGGGAGACTAAAAAAGCATTGCGACTCTTAATGGATTTTGGCTGACTACTCTTTCGTCCTCCCTCTCTCTTTCTCTCTCTTTCTTTCTTGGTCCTTCCCTTTTCAGGAGCACTTTGACCATCATTGCGCTGTTGTAGGTAAGCAGCTTGACGTGTGGGCGCTTCTTTGCTGACTAATTTGCTGTTCAGAGCCTGACTCGTTCACCCTTTTTCATACTCATTCTGTAGGCAACTGCGTTGCGCGAAACAATCACCGTTTTTTTGCTTCTTTTATGGTGTGCGGCCAGATTGGGTGCGCTCTGTTTCTGGGTGCAATACTCTGGCAATTGCGGCATGCCTGGAAGTCCAGGTGGGAGACTTTCAGCTCCTTGTTAAGTGAAGGACAAAGGAGCCATGCACAAAACGAAGTCATTCTCACACCTCTATCAAATAGAGTCAGATAAACTCACTCTAATTTTGTCCTGTGCCAGTTGCTTGTAGAAGCAAGGTTTAACGGGTGGGGGAGCTGTGCTGTTGGCGCACAGTGAAATTATTTCCCTGTGCAATAGATGCTATAATAACATTGTTATAGTTTTTGCATTACTCCCTTTCCTTCCCTTTCTGAATGATGTTTGTGGTTACGTTTACGATGTTTCATTATTCCTTTTACACCGGACGATGTGTACCTCACGCTCAAAGACTCTGTCCTGCGACTGGCCAAAAAGACTGCTCGCATCCCACCTTTATTTTATCTTGCTGCAGGGAAGACCCTTGGAACGACCCGTGGTTCATCTATCTGGTCCTAATTGGTGAGTGTACTGGGTAAGGGCGTGTCAGAGCCTTGCTAGAGATCCGCATCATAAACACGTTCACCCATCCAGACCATTGCCAATTTAAAGACGCAGACATAACAGCAAAACAGGTGTCTCTTGTCTGCTTCAGACATCTAGTCCTTGTCAACATTTTTACCAATAGGAAGGGGAAAAGGGAAATGAAATACCTGGATTTAACAAAGGGGAGGAATGAGGTCTAAAAAGGATGTTTTTTGCATGCTCTCGTCGTATGGCTCTACGAATTAGCAAGCCTCATCTCATCAAAATGATTTCCCCAAAGCATTTTTGGGCCTTTGGGGAGCCATACCTGATCAGCCTTGACGTGAACCCTACTTTTTGCTGCTATGGCTTTATAACAGCTACCTGCTGCACAAAATTCAGTGGTAATTTCTGTTTCAAGTCCTTGCAATAGTAGAAAATCATTACAAAAGGAATGAAGTGGAGAATCAAGTGGTTTGGCGAGATGTACAAAATAACGTACCGTAGGAACATGTACTCGTTCCGCACCCCTAAAAAAAAGAGTTATTTTTACCCTGTCCGCACCAATCCGCACCCCTCTCAATATATAATTTAGTGCTTGCCGCACCAATCCGCAGGGGCAAAATGCCCTCAGAA
>Ga0307963_1002997_pt1 | contig 13352 bp, 15 predicted proteins | sample OrgLakmetagen594_FD_201829 | JGI IMG/M metagenome (GOLD analysis project Ga0307963, IMG submission 201829) | Saline water microbial communities from Organic Lake, Antarctica - #594 | ecosystem: Environmental > Aquatic > Non-marine Saline and Alkaline > Saline | place: Antarctica: Organic Lake...
TCAGCAGAACAATAGACTTTTTCTTTTTCTTTCTGAGCTTATGGATTTATTTGTGGCTGGCCGAGACCAGTCAGCAGCCGATCAGCCAAACAACCTGGCTGAAGGTCACCCCCAATTGTAACCAATTGTAACCAATTATGTATACAGTGCCATTCTGCAAATCACCAAAAGCATCCTTCATCTGTCTAGCCCAACAATTAGAAGCACCAGAATTCCCGAGGGAAATATCTTCTTTTATCACATAGCGTAAAGTATTGCTGTTTGAATCAACCATCCAGTTCCAAAATTTGACAGCTGACCTGAACCAGTAAAATTGCAAGGGTTCCTGCGCGCATTCTCGAAGCACACACCAGTTTGCAGAAGTAGATTTAATTCCCAAAATTCTCTTTAAAAACGCTATGTGTGCGAGCTGCAAAGGGTTGCTGAAACCATTGTCATGCTTCAAAAATTGCGTAGACCAAATCTGACTAGCATACTACATGCCAGCTGACAACGCATTTTAGGTATGTCTTCAAAAGCCACAACATCGCATGAGGCCTGTCAGAAGAAAATCTCTCTCTTCAAACTCCTGATTGTAGAGACGAAAAACAGGAACTGCAGAGTTCTCTGCTTGCAGAAGAACTCTAGTTCTTGCAGGCGAGTGACTTGTGTAATGCACTTTCGCTCAAAAGTGCATGCTTCCCTTTCTTGTCCATCTGTTTTATATCTGGATAATTAAAGGCAAGTTTAGTTTTGCTTGCCTGCGCCTTGCAGCTTTTTTGTGCTCTTGCTGTGTCAGTGTCTTCTCTTGTTTGTTTGTTCTTGCGGACAGTCCAGGGTGTCAACGGCCCAGCTGTCTGCCTGATTCCTTCCTTTCTGGTTTTCTCAGCCTCCTTTTAATTTTTCCCGATGCCTTTTCTCAGTTTTTAGGTTTGTCCAGATGTGTTCCTCTGCCTATTGAACGAGCCGTAAAAGAACTGCAGAATTTCGTACGCATTGAAATCAACTTAGAGTTTAATGTAGGATTTCTGCACATATATTGTAAGTCCGTTCCTGGCAGCATACGATTCCAGACGTCTCAACATTTTCTGCAATTGGACTGGGTCATTAGCTGTCAGAGTCAGGTCGTCAGCATAGAGCATGTGAGTTACCCTGAGCCCCAGTGCCCGTGACAGCACCCACAAAGCCACTCCCAATATCTACATCATCCACGTCATTGATAAAAAGGGAAAAGAGGAGAAGAGATTAAGGACAACCTTGTTTACACCTCTTAAAGGCACAGCGGAATTGCTGGTACTGGTACTTTTGGCACCACCAATCAAAACATACTCGTCTCCGTCGAACATTGTCTGATAATGTTGGTAAGGTGAGTGCCATCCTGATATTATTTAATGATCCCAAAGGTGGGGTCTGTAAATAGCATCAAGTGGCTAAGAGAGGCATGGGCCTGCACACCACCAGGCGTGTTGATTGCTCAGGTATTTTTGGGGGTCGTGTTCAATGTGTCTCGTCTGACGATCCCACGATTGTTTATTTGCCCCATCATCTGCCTGTCAAAAACCAGACGACACCTATCACATGTTAGTGTTACAAGGCTACAGCCGCCCATAACAAATAAAATTGATCATACGTAGGCAGGAAAATTCCTCTTGCACTTCAACTTCAGGCGTCAGGCAGTTTGCAGTGAGGTCAAGATCCTTCTTCCTGCTTTAAGACGAATTTTCTGACGAATTTCCTGACTTGAAAAGCCAATGGCTTATCAGCACAATAGATTTGCTTTGCCGCATAGGTGAACCTACTATAGAGGTCGATATATTTGACCTCCTTTACAATTGAGGTCAAATGCCCGTTCAGCATGCACCAGTGCACTCTCAGACAAACTCTTGAGAAAATTGTGCGGGCTGACCTTCTTCTTGCAAACAGAAAACAGAAATGATACACAAACTTAACAGGTTTTGTATGCGCTCCAAGATTTCCCTGCATCTCATCAGCTTTTAGATGCCATACAATTTCGTGAGTCTTATCTGAAACAGTTTTAACTCTCTCTGTGTGAACATTTCATTCCACAAAATCTCAATCCCAATCCCACAGGTGGGCTGGAGAGAGCTTGACAGTTTAAAACCTCATGAAACTCATCATTCCAGCAGATTTATGAGGACTTATCACACACATGTTGATGTACCTTTGGCGAATGCTTCAGGCTGGTGGGTCATCGGATGACAGAAAAAGGAATCATAAGCCTATGCTGCGTCTCTATCTTCGCTTGGACATTTCAAGCAATCTTTGCCGTGCACTTTCTTGCCTTCGCCTTTCTTGCCGCAACTCCTGTTGGTCAAAGAATGCGTCATGACAAGAACAAAGAAAAGAAAAGACTCCGCTTGTAGTGATGACACGGCCAGCAAGAACAGAAGGCCTTAGTATGAGCTCAATATTTGTGACAAATTTGATTGGCACAACTGTTCATTGAACATATTTTGCTGGACTGTCCGCATGAACATCTGGCCAGCCTCCGCACTCAGCACCATCTTGTCTTGTCTTGCCACCTCTGTATGAGGACAGCCTAAATTGTTTGAGGTCCCTCTTGAACCAACCAAATGCGTCTAGTGTGGCCGAGTGCATAGCCCTTTTCCCAAGCTTCTGCTCAGATGCCCCCCAGAGCGAGGCATATACAGCCTTACTTTTAAATTTAGAGAAATTAAATCAGCTTTGAGTAAGAAAGTCATGAGGTCCGTAGCACGGTTTAGGACTTGTCATGGTTAAGTGTTAACTGTTCATATGGCAGAAGTCCACAAGAGTTCTCTTTTATGAATTTGGTGATAGCAGGGATTATTCAAGATGATCATTCTTCATACATGGGCATTAACATGTACGGCATCATTTAACCATTGATTTGATCACACATTGCTGATGGTGGTAGGTTAAAAAAAAACGTACATGATGTAGCTAACACTCTTGGCATGGATAGGGAGAACACTGTTATGGAACGAACCATGCAACATCCCACCAAAGGAGAGAACGAAGAAATACAAAGAAAGAGTGGTGTCAAGGGTCGTTTTTCACACTCAGATATTTACAAGTTTATAAGTGCTGTGGGATCGTTTTGGTGATTATTTGTTGGGATCTCGCAGGTTGAACCATGCCAGGTTGGAGGCCTTTGTAGCCCAAACTAAGCAAGAAACTCACCTCTCATCAGATCCTCGATCAAAATCTTGGGTGCAGTACAAAAAAAAACGACGAGCTGATAAAATGAGTCGTCAAGCCACCAGCTACGCAGGCAATGATAATCACACCTCACAAATCAACTGAGTCTCTAGATGCTGGAACCCGCATACAAGCACAGGAAGTGTCACAGTACAAAGTCAGCCTCCATGTTTTTTTTGCGGCGACCAATGCAAGGATCATTTGAAATTCCAGTGTTTTTTGAGCGCACATTGTTGGATTTGTTGGCTAGTATTAAGCTGACTTTGTCAGGACAGAAACTTGCGGCACGAAGGCCGCACTGGCCCATTGAGGCATCGGCGCCTCAAAAGACCAACTCGAACTGCTGTACCTGGGTAGACACAAACACAATGGTAATAGTGAGTACTCACACAGCGCCAACTCGAACAACTCGAACAGTACCACCTCAAATAGCTGCACCTGGGTAGACACAAAACACAACGGTAAAAGTTGGAGTAAGATAACGCCATGGTGTAAACACTTCTGGCATGGGTTGAGCCATGCAGCATCTCATCGTGTACAAGCGCAATGGTAAAAGCGAGTACTCACACAACACAAACAACACAGCTAAACTTGGTGGAGGACCCTTACAGAACTCGGTACCTAAGTAGCTCCACCTGCTTATTGATTAACGTGGGGAGTGTCGTTCATTGCTGCGTGTGTTTCTTGCCTCTCATCTTTGAAGCACTTGATCAAAAAGCCATCAAAGAGCACTGCAAGCTACTATACTGCTCAACCAAGCCTTTTGCTGTTTGGTTGAGCGCGTACGCCTCCAGCATGTAGTTTGAGAGTTTAAAGTGTCCCAAACTTTCAGCCGCAGCACCATTTCTATTGGTAAATTAGTAAACTAAACTTTCACCTGCGACATGGTGTAGCCCCAACTTTGATGCGTTGCTTTGAAAAGAGGTGTCGGTATTGTGATGTCAAGCTCCTGAGTCGTTTATCATTTTTAATCTTGCTTTGCCGCCTATTCTCAGCCACTCTCTGTCGCATTTGGCGTGGACAGATGAGTGGTCATTAAAAAGACACTTCCCGAACCAGCTAGGAGGCACATATTACATATAGCTGGCAGGGCCAAGTTAGCACCCATGTCAGGGTCACCTCGTGTCTCCCTCCCCTTGCTGCGTGCCGCCGCAGCAGCTTCAGGGATGCAACGATGCAATGCACAGAGCAATCTTTGTAAGCAATCGTAGGGCAAGCTTGAATCCGATTTACCTCAGTGCGTGCAGCCACAGCGGCTCCAGATCGATTGGATATCCCCCAGGCACGAGGCAAGGACAGTGGGGGCACACCACCTGTTACAAGGGAGTGTGTGCAAGGACGTAAGCAAGCAGAGGCGCTGCAGTGCAGAGATGCACACCACCTGTCACAAGGGAGTGTGTGCAAGGACGTAAGCAAGCAGAGGCGCTGCAGTGCAGAAATGCACATTACCTGTCACAAGGAATGTGTGCAAGGACGTAAGCAAGCAGAGGCGCTGCAGTGCAGAAATATACATTTTCTGTCACAAGGGAGTGTGTGCAAGGACGTAAGCAAGCAGAGGCGCTGCAGTGCAGAAATGCACACCCGCTTGTGCAAGTGTGTTTATGCGGATGGGTGCCGAACTGCACACTTGCTTGTGAAAGCTGTGTATGTGGATGGGTGCTGAAATGCACATCTGCTTGTGCAAGCGTGCGTATGTGGATAAGTGGAAAAATGCACACCTGCTTGTGCAAGTGTGTGTATGCGGATGGGTGCTGAATTGCACACCTGGTTGTGCAAGCGTGCGTATAGATGGCAAATATGATGAGCAGGAAACTGTAAATAGGGACAGGGGCAATCCTCAGGCGCTCAATGGTGAGCCTGAGCACAAACGTTGACGAGCAGTAACAACACACATACGAACTGCTTGTCCACGCCCTCAGGCACACACGCGTGCACATGCACGTGCACCTACACCACAATGCACAATTACACACACATACATACATGCATCACATCCACGCCCACAAGCACACACGCGTGCACATGCACGTGCACCTACACCACAACGCACAATCACACACACATACATACATGCATCACATCCACGCCCACAAGCACACACGCGTGCACATGCACGTGCACCTACACCACAATGCACAATTACACACACATACATACATGCATCACATCCATGCCCACAAGCACACACGCGTGCACATGCACGTGCACCTACACCACAACGCACAATCACACACACGTACATACATGCATGACATCCATGCCCACAAGCACACACGCGTGCACATGCACGTGCACCTACACCACAACGCACAATCACACACACATACATACATGCATCACATCCACGCCCACAAGCACACACGCGTGCACATGCACGTGCACCTACACCACAACGCACAATCACACTCACACCTACACCCACACCCACACCCAGACCTGCATCCACACCCTCATTACTCACACACCTCCTCCCGTTCTGCAGCCACTCTGAAGCGTGGTTCGCTGTACAGCGTATGGAGGGAGGGACAAAAATCAGCACCTACAGGATCAGGCACATCTGCAGCTTGTGCAGCTCTCCTGACTGCCTCTGCAGAGTATGTGTGTGCGTGTGTGTGTGTGTGTTTGTGTGTGCGTGTGTGTGTGCATGTATGTGTGTGCACATGTGTGTGTGTGTCTGAAAATGTGTGTGCATATGCGTGTGTGTGTGTGTGCGCATGCGTGTGCCTGTCTGAAATTGTGTGTGCATATGCGCGTGTGTGTGTGCATGTGTGTGTGATCTCTGTTGCTGTTATTGTGCTGCTGGTGTTAGTAGGAGCTCACACAAAGGCCAACCTGCATGCTCAGCCTCAGCTACACCTCCTGCTGCTGTGATTGCAGGCTGCTGGGTGGTGTGCAAATTGCCCTGTGCGTGTGTGGCGCCGTGCGTGTGTGCAGCGCCGTGCGTGCATTCCACGCCCTGGCTTGCAGTCGCCGTCCCATCGGGCTCTGCGTGTGTGCGGTGCTCTGCGTATGTGCACGGCTGCAGCGAGCAACGCTGCCGCTTGGGCTTACTCCCTGCAGCCTCCCCCTCTGTTGTGTGGTGCTCCTGGTGCAGGGATGACGTGAGCTCGCCCTTGCACTCTCCATGCCGTAAAGCAGCTGCCCCCTCGGTTGCGGGCAGACCTTGGAAGTCCTGGTGGCTCTGCTGCTGCTGTTGGTGACAGCTGTGCCCGTGCAGGTGTGGCTGCTGCTGCTGTTGCTGCTGCTGATCTTGCTCAAGCTCATTTCCGGGTAGGCAGCCCTGCTGGACCAGCCGTAGGGACGAGTGCTGCTGCTCATCCTTGTCACTGGTTGTGACTCCAGCGCCTGCTGCGTCGCCCCTTGTACCAGCGCTGCTGCTGCAAGGTATGCTGTGGGCCTCTTGCGTGCGTGCGTGGGACTGTGGTTGTGGCAGCAGCAGCACGTGGCTGTGGGGTGTGGTGCGGTGCGATAGTGGCAGGGGTGAAGGGCCAAAGATGAGGGTGGGGTTATTAGCGGTTGACTGTTGGTAGTGGTGTTCTTGTTGAGGATGTGGCTGCTGCTGCTGCTGTTGCTGCTGTTGCTGCTGCTCCTGCTGCTGCTTCTGCTGATCTTGCTGTGGCTGCAGCTGTGGCTGCTGCTCCTCTGGCTGGGGCTGTCTGTTGGTTCGATAGGCCAAAGGGGCGCCGTAACTTCCCCCATACTGTGTGTCGTTGGCGATGGGGTATCCTAGGAACTGCGTGTGTATGTACATATGTGTGCATGCGTGTGTGCGTGTGTGCACGCGCGTGTGAGCAGCAGTGTTCAGCCCAATTGTTTGTGTGTGTATGTGTGTGTGTGTGTGTGTGTGTGTGTGTGTGTGTGCAAGTAGCTAGTTTGCAGCATGCATGTACTGGCAAAGGGGTCCACTAGAATTTGTGAGTGCGTGAGCAATAAACCGTAATACAGGCTAGACAGCATTACGCCTAAGCAATACGCCTGAGCAATAAACCGTAATACAGGCCAGACAGCATTACGCCTACGCAATACGCCTGAGCAATAAACCGTAACACAGGCCAGACAGCATTAAGCACTTTTTTGGCGCCTAAAATAGGATATAGAAAGTAGCAACGGGTTAGCAACTAGGGGTGGTGTCAGAGTTCAAGGGGGCTACTACAAAACTAAAATAGGAAATAGAAAATAGAGTTCAAGGGGGCTACTACAAAACTAAAATAGGAAATATAACATAGCAACAGGTTAGCAACTAGAGGTGGTGTCAGAGTTCAAGGGGGCTACTACAAAATTAAAATAAGAAATAGAAAATAGAGTTCAAGGGGGCTACTACAAAACTAAAATAGGAAATAGAAAATAGAGTTCGAGGGGGCTACTACAAAACTGAAATAGGAAATAGAACATAGCAACGGGTTAGCAACTAGAGGTGGTGTCAGAGTTCAAGGGGGCTACTACAAAACTGAAATAGGAAATAGAAAATAGAGTCAAGGGGGCTACTACAAAATTAAGATAGGAAGTAGAAAACAGAGTTCAAGGGGGCTACTACAAAACTAAAATAGGAAATGGAACATAGCAACGGGTTAGCAACTAGAGGTGGTGTCAGAGTTCAAGGGGGCTACGACAAAACTAAAATAGGAAACAGAAAATAGAGTTCAAGGGGGCTACTACAAAACTAAAATAGGAAATATAACATAGCAACGGGTTAGCAACTAGAGGTGGTGTCAGAGTTCAAGGGGGCTACTACAAAATTAAAATAAGAAATAGAAAATAGAGTTCAAGGGGGCTACTACAAAACTAAAATAGGAAATAGAAAATAGAGTTCAAGGGGGCTACTACAAAACTAAAATAGGAAATAGAACATAGCAACCCCCCATTGTAACCATTGAACATAGCAACGGGTTAGCAACTAGGGGTGGTGTCAGAGTTCAGGGTGGCTACTACAAAACTAAAATAGGAAATAGAAAATAGAGTTCAAGGGAGCTACTTCAAAACTAAAATAGGAAATAGAACATAGCAACGGGTTAGCAACTAGAGGTGGTGTAAGAGTTCAAGGGGGCTACTACAAAACTAAAATAGGAAATAGAACATAGCAACGGGTTAGCAACTAGAGGTGGTGTCAGAGTTCAGGGGGGCTACTACAAAACTAAAATAGGAAATAGAACATAGCAACGGGTTAGCAACTAGAGGTGGTGTCAGAGTTCAAGGGGGCTACTACAAAACTAAAATAGGAAATAGAAAATAGAGTTCAAGGGGGCTACTACAAAACTAAAATAGGAAATGGAACATAGCAACGGGTTAGCAACTAGAGGTGGTGTCAGAGTTCAAGGGGGCTACGACAAAACTGAAATAGGAAATAGAAAATAGAGTTCAGGGGGGCTACGACAGAACTAAAATAGGAAATGGAACATAGCAACGGGTTAGCAACTAGAGGTGGTGTCAGAGTTCAAGGGGGCTACGACAAAACTGAAATAGGAAATAGAAAATAGAGTTCAGGGGGGCTACGACAAAACTAAAATAGGAAATGGAACATAGCAACGGGTTAGCAACTAGAGGTGGTGTCAGAGTTCAAGGGGGCTACGACAAAACTGAAATAGGAAATAGATAATAGAGTTCAGGGGGGCTACGACAAAACTGAAGGGGCAGCGGAGAGTGGCATGGTATTATTTGAACAAATGGAACCATAAGGAACGAGTAACTTGCTTTTGAAACGGGCTGTGGTATGATAGGTAGATGCTATGAATACGGTCGGCCAGAAATGTGCATACCTATATGCTGTAATCACCGTAATTATAAGAATAAGAATTATAAGATCCCTTAAAGAAATTCCGTATATACACCATATGCATAGCGTTGGCCCGAACCGTACATGGAATATCTCGAATCTCCATATACTGCATAGGCGCCGTATTGCTGGACGCATGGTCTGGGCCGACCCTACGCATACGTGTATGGTTCTGGTCAACCGTGGTTATGAAGACAGCAGCACTGTTAAAGTCAGTCCACGGTCTTGCGACAAAGGCTTATGCTTAGGCACGGTTATCAGATGCCGATCTGGAAACAGTTAGATCAAAGTATGCCTAGGGTTGGCCAGAACCATATATATATATACGGTATTTTTGGCAGGGAGATCACCAAAGAGGTATACGGTCATATACGGTGTATATATACGGTACTGGACAACCCTAAATATACCATAACTGGAATGCAACTTATGTGAGTGCCGCTGTGTACGCACTAGTAAGGATGTACAACTTTCAAGACTCTCACTGTCAGAGCACCTAGTACTGCTCATCATTCAGACTGGCCCAAAATCCGATCAGCCAGACGACCTGGCTGAAGGTCACCCCCTATTGAAACCGTTATTGCAACCACTCACTGTCTGCAGACCACTGACTAAGGCAGTCCGACCAGCAGAACGACCTGGCTGAAGGTCACCTCTCATTGTCACCGATTGCAATCATAAGACTGGCCCAAACCATAGGCATAACTGACACGCAGAGCAAGGAAAAAGACATGAAATGAGTGTATAATGAATGTATGTAGCATTGGCCAACCCCCCTTACTGATAACATGAACTTATGCCTATTCTAATCAAAGGTCAAGGTAAGCACATTGTATTTAACTTCTTCCTTGGTGCACAAAAACCTAACCTGTATATGTCAGGACCATGAACTCGAACCCCCTCCTTGCGTCCAGCAAAGGGCACGTGCATGCACAGATATCTTAAACATTACTTCTTGGCGAACATCAAACCAAATTGTTGGCAAAAATAAAACCAACTCAGTACTACTGTTCGGCAAACATCAAACCACACGGTTACTCCCCTACATATGTACGTATGCATATGCTGCACGCTGTCAGGTATGGTGCCTGAACCACCTAACATCCGTACTCCCCAAAGGTACATGCACCCACCTGCAAGGGCACTCTGAGCTGGTGTGTGTGTGCGCGTGTGCGTGTGTGTGTGTGTTTGTGCGTGTGTGTGCGTTCTCTCCTGGGCCGCTACTGAGCTCTTCCTAACTGTATACCTGCTCACCCTTTTCAACTTCACACCCCTCTCACCTGCAAGGGCACTGAAATCTGGTGTGTGCGTTCCCTCCTGGGCTGCTACTCAGCTCTTCCTCAATATACAACTGCTCACACTCTTCAACTCCATGCCCCTCTCAGCTACAAGGCGCTGCAATTTGGCGTGTGCAGCCTGTCTCCGAGTTGCCACAGAGCTCTTCCTAATATGACTACGTAAACTGTAACAATACATATAGGAATGCAATTCCTAATCTTACATCTCGAGTATGCCTTCTACAACGCGCTGCTACATATACGCTCCCTACAAATGACTCACTTGTAGGTGCACTCTGATCTGGTGTGCGCAACCCGTCTTGGGTCGCCACAGAGCTCTTCCCATCTAACTGCTTACACCCTCTTATAATAAGAAGTGACTCACTTGTAGGTGCACTCTGATCTGGTGTGTGCGGCCTGTCTTAGGCCTGCACTCCACCACAGATGTTTTGCTGTCTGGGTCTCGCCACAGCAAGCGGAATTGTGTGCACGCGTGTGACGGCGCCTTGCCTCCTGTAGCTTTGCTGTTACTGCTCACGCTGCCTGTGTGTGTGTGTGTGTGTGTATGTGTGTGTGTATGTGTTAGTGTGCATGCCTGTGTGTGTGACTTTGTGCATGTGTGTGTATGCATGCGTGTGTGTATGTGTTAGTGTGCATGTGTGTGTATGCATGCGTGTGTGTATGTGTTAGTGTGCATGCCCGTGTGTGTGTGCATGTGTGAGTGTGATTTTGTGCGTATGTGTTTACGTGTGCATGTGAGTGTCGACCTGAGTCGACAAGACTTTCAATAGCACTACTGCGTGCATGTGTGTGTGTGCGCGTATGTGTGTGCGTGTTTGTGTGTGCATGTGAGTGTCGACCTGAGTCGACAAGACCTTCAATAGCACTACTGCCTTTACACCCAGATGCAGCAGTCCATTACATTGTTGATGTAGCACTAGACTTGGGGGTACATTCAGGTGTAGAGATCCATGTAGATGTAACATCTACTTAAGGGTACACCCAGGTGTAGCAATCCATCACAATCCATCACCCAGGTGTAGCAATCCGTCACCCAGGTGTAGAAATCCATCACACTGTCAATGTAGCAATCCATCACAATTCATCACCCAGGTGTAGCAATCTGTCACCCAGGTGTAGAAATCCATCACACTGTCAGTGTAGCAATCCATCACACTGCTAGTGATGCGATCCATCGCAATTCATCACACTTTTAATGTAGCAATCCATCGCAATCCATCACACTTTTAGTGTAGCAATCCATCGCAATCCATCACACCCAGGTGTAGCAATCCATCACACTGTTAGTGTAGCACCACACGCTGAGGTACACCCAGGTGTAGCACCCCCTTACATGATTGACAATTAATTCAAATTTAGTGCAGCACTGCTTCAAAGGGTGCCACCCCATTCAGATGAAGCGCGCCAGTTAGGTGTAACACTCCATTCTAGTGTACCTAGCAATGCACTCAAGCGTACCCTTCATGTCTGCCCTGTAATAACGAGTCTGGTCTAACGCACAAACTCTGATGTATCTCTCATGGTGTTGCCAAAAAATAACTTCTCGCCTTATGCCGTGCTAGCATTGTCGTTGTTGCAAAGATCCTGCTCTAATTACCCTGCATATGATCTACCCATCTCTTCTGCATCAGTGCAATCCTGTGTTTCTTACTATTGGCACACCACTCGTGCATTACTTTGCACCACCACCTCATCTAACAACAACAAGATATATCAGAATGTCTCCTTGCACCACCAGATTGTCCACCTCATTTACCACAACAATGTCTCCTTGCACCACCAGAATGTGACTTGCACCACCACCTCATCTAACAACAACAAGATATATCAGAATGTCTCCATGCACCACCAGATTGTCCACCTCATTTACCACAACAATGTCTCCTTGCACCACCAGAATGTGCCTTGCACCACCACCTCATTTAGCAACAACAAGAGATATATCAGAATGTCTCCTTGCACCACCAGATTGTCCACCTCATTTACCACAACAATGTTTCCTTGCACCACCAGAATGTGACCTTGCACCACCAAAATGTGCCTTGCACCACCACCTCATTTAGCAACAACAAGATATAAGATATATCAGACTGTCTCCTTGCACCACCACCTCACTTCACAACAAGAACGTCCCCTTGCCTATCACCAGCCGCAAGTGGATATTAACGGTGTCACCTCGCACCAAACCACTCTGCACACTCACCACGTCACGTCCATCCTATCATATACATATACACGATAATGCCCACAACACCGTCTCACCGTGCGGCACAGCATTGGCGTGGTTTGTTTTGGAATCCCAATCCATAGGCACGCTTACTTCCAAGCAGTGGACCCCCTCACATAGTGGAGCCCCTTGTTGCTGCTCCTGCTTCTGCCCCTGCCCCTGCCCCTGCCCCTGCCCCTCCTGCTGCTGCTGCAGTTCCTCATCTGTTGCCACTGCACCCTCACTGCCCCACAGAGCAACCTCTGCATGAGGCACAGACTGAGCTGTCGAATGCAGCTCAGATTCCGTCTCAGGAAAGGCGCCCAGCACGCGTGCCACGTACAGCTTTTGGCACAGCCTATCCTGTGTGTGCATGTGAGTGTGTGTGTGTGTGCATGTGAGTGTGTGTGCGTGTGCGTGTGCGTGTGTGTATATGTGTGTGGCGTACGCGTGTGCATGTGTGTATGCGTGCGTGAGGTGTATGTGTGTACGTGCAGTTAGCAAGACGGGAGATCAGTGTGTTGTAGATTTGAAGCGCGGAGGTGCAGCAGCATACATGAGATTGAACTATAAGTAGTAAGTACCCCCATGTTCCTCTGCTACTATGCACTTGGCCATGAGGAGCCATTAATACTTATCATTATATCGCACGCACAGAGCCGTCTTTCTATCAACGAGTGCATCAAACCACGTGTGCATGTCAAGCCGCGGGTGCATCAAATAAAGGGTGCATGTCAAACCGCGTGTGCATGTCAAGCCGCGGGTGCATCAAATAAAGGGTGCATTAAATCACGGGTGCATGTCAAACCGCGGGTGCATCAAATAAAGGGTGCATGTCAAACCGCGTGTGCATGTCAAGCCGCGGGTGCATCAAATAAAGGGTGCATTAAATCACGGG
>Ga0307963_1002999_pt1 | contig 13348 bp, 11 predicted proteins | sample OrgLakmetagen594_FD_201829 | JGI IMG/M metagenome (GOLD analysis project Ga0307963, IMG submission 201829) | Saline water microbial communities from Organic Lake, Antarctica - #594 | ecosystem: Environmental > Aquatic > Non-marine Saline and Alkaline > Saline | place: Antarctica: Organic Lake...
GTGGGTGTATGTGTGTGGGTGTGTGGGTGTTTGTGGATGTGGCTTAAAGGTGTTGCTGGACACGACGCTGAAGTTACATTCATCATCGGAAAAGGTGGAAGCTGCAACCCTCATTAGCCCCATTGACGTTTTGTTATTTTCTTTGTTAGAGGAGTTTTACGGTACCTAAGTGGCTCTTTTTTCTTAATTAACGTGAGGAGTGATTTTCACTGCCTGCGTAGTTTTTTCGTTTTTTGTTGAGTAAACGCAGCCCAAAGCATCCTGGTCACGTTCACCATTTCATCGCCCCTCATTAAGTGAAGTAGGAGAACCGAATTGCCTTTAGTCTGGCAAAAGGCGGTACGGTTTAAACATTTTTCCCTTCCCAAGTCATTCTTTTCCTTCCTGTTTCAATATCTGACGCAGGGGTATCAGGGTTTCCTTCCAGATTCCTTTTTTCGTTCCTGTTTCAATATCTAATGCAGGAATACCAGATGATTCTGTTTGACACGCCGGGCATCATTGACAAGAAGCGCACCAAGCTAGAGGAGCGGATGATGAATGCTGTGGTGCGTGTTGTACCTAAAAACTCCGTGTGTGTGAGAGCTATCTGTGTTGTGACCTTATTTGTGTATATGTGTATACCTAGAAATTGTGATACTTGCTGTGCGACCAGTGCTGTGACTTCAGGAGTAGAATTAAGCGTATGAGTGTGCGTGCTGGCAGCATTTCATGCAGGCTTTGGTTCCTGCTGGGCAGTGGTGTGAGGAGGGCAGAGTGTGTGTATCAGCAGGGATGTGTCATGCGGTCATTTGGGACGTTCAATACGGCAAAATGCGCGTTGCACACGATACAGTGCACTATTATGAATAAGCTGCATGAATCATGCATGATTAGGGTTGGCCAGAACCATATATATACGGTTTGTATACGGTGATTTTAGCAGGGAAATCACCAAATATACGGTCATATACGGTGTATATATACGGTTCTGGCCAACCTTATGCATGATGTGTGACACTCAGGGTTAGGGCTGCTCCTGTGTGCTTGAACAGTGCGCCTGGACAATCTACACAATTTTGTTGCTATTACAACCACCCTTGGCTGATTAAAGGTTTGTGGCTTACCCTTGTAGTATGTACGCTTGACAAACTGAAAAATCCAGCTCTTATTTAAATGAAAAGGCAGGAGCAAGTCACACATGTACCCTTTAGACGAAGAATGGTGCGACAGTGGTGACTCTATTCAGATCTGGATCGACCTGGATGTAAGTGGTCAATATGTCAAGATATGTGACTAGTAACAGGACCCTGGCTCTGCAGTTTCATAGCATGTGAGCTAAAAGCTGCCTCGTTTGAAATAAAGGCATGAGCACCATTCCGGGCACTAGTTGATAGTAGGGGCTGTTGCAAATTACCGTCAGCCCCACAAACAGCACTGGTTGATAGTAGGGGCTGTTGCAGATTACCGTGAGCCCCACAAACAGCACTAGTTGATAGTAGGGGCTGTTGCAGATTACCGTCAGCCCCACAAACAGCATTCGTTGATAGTAGGGGCTGTTGCAAATTACCGTCAGCCCCACAAACAGCACTGGTTGATAGTAGGGGCTGTTGCAGATTACCGTGAGCCCCACAAACAGCACTAGTTGATAGTAGGGGCTGTTGCAGATTACCGTCAGCCCCACAAACAGCATTCGTTGATAGTAGGGGCTGTTGCAGATTACCGTGAGCCCCACAAACAGCACTAGTTGATAGTAGGGGCTGTTGCAGATTACCGTCAGCCCCACAAACAGCATTCGTTGATAGTAGGGGCTGTTGCAGATTACCGGGAGCCCCACAAACAGCACTAGTTGATAGTAGGGGCTGTTGCAGATTACCGTCAGTCCCACAAACAACACTGGTTGATAGTAGGGGCTGTTGCAGATTACCGTCAGCCCCACAAACAGCACTGGTTGATAGTAGGGGCTGTTGCAAATTACCGTCAGCCCCACAAACAGCACTGGTTGATAGTAGGGGCTGTTGCAGATTACCGTGAGCCCCACAAACAGCACTAGTTGGTAGTAGGGGCTGTTGCAAATTACCGTCAGCCCCACAAACAGCACTGGTTGATAGTAGGGGCTGTTGCAAATTACCGTCAGCCCCACAAACAGCACTGGTTGATAGTAGGGGTTGTTGCAAATTACCGTCAGTCCCACAAACAACACTGGTTGATAGTAGGGGCTGTTGCAGATTACCGTGAGCCCCACAAACAGCATTCGTTGATAGTAGGGGCTGTTGCAAATTACCGTCAGCCCCACAAACAGCACTGGTTGATAGTAGGGGCTGGGCTGTTGCAAATTACCATCAGTCCCACAAACAGCATTCGTTGATAGTAAGGGCTGTTGCAGATTAGCGTGAGCCCCACAAACAGCATTCGTTGTTAGTAGGGGCTGTTGCAGATTACCGTGAGCCCCACAAACAACACTAGTTGATAGTAGGGGCTGTTGCAAATTACCGTCAGCCCCACAAACAGCACTGGTTGATAGTAGGGGCTGTTGCAAATTACCATCAGTCCCACAAACAACACTGGTTGATAGTAGGGGCTGTTGCAGATTACCGTGAGCCCCACAAACAGCATTTGTTGATAGTAGGGGCTGTTGCAAATTTCCGTCAGCCCCACAAACAGCACTGGTTGATAGTAGGGGCTGTTGCAAATTACCATCAGTCCCACAAACAGCATTCGTTGATAGTAAGGGCTGTTGCAGATTAGCGTGAGCCCCACAAACAGCATTCGTTGATAGTAGGGGCTGTTGCAGATTACTGTGAGCCCCACAAACAGCACTAGTTGATAGTAGGGGCTGTTGCAAATTATCGTCAGCCCCACAAACAGCACTGGTTGATAGTAGGGGCTGTTGCAAATTACCATCAGTCCCACAAACAGCATTTGTTGATAGTAAGGGCTGTTGCAGATTAGCGTGAGCCCCACAAACAGCATTTGTTGATAGTAGGGGCTGTTGCAGATTACCGGGAGCCCCACAAGCAACATACAAAGCTCTTCGTGACCAAAGAGAAGCCGGCCATTGAAAGGGCTCACTTTTTTAGTCACTCTCACATGCAGGTGGACTCAATCCAAGGCAGCGAAGCCATCATTGCTGTGGTGGATGCCATAGATAGACCAAAAGAGGCTCTGGCCATGTTTCAGCCCGGACCGTAAGTGGTGTCGGTATGGTTGTTACTGATCAGTGATCTGCGCAATCTGCAACACGTAAGTGGTGCCAGTATGAAAAACGTCTGGGCAATCTGAAACACGTAAGTGGTGTCAGTATGATTGCTACTGATCAGTGATCTGCGCAATCTGAAGCACATAAGTGGTGCCAGTATGAAAATCATTTGGGCAATCTGCAACACGTAAGTGGTGCAAGTATGAAAAACATCTGGGCAATCTGAAACACGTAAGTGGTGCCGGTATGATTATTACTGATCAGTGATCTGCGCAATCTGCAACACGTAAGTGGTGCCAGTATGAAAAACGTTTGGCAATCTGAAACACGTAAGTGGTGTCGGTATGATTATTACTGATCAGTGATCTGCGCAATCTGCAACACGTAAGTGGTGCCAGTATGAAAAACGTCTGGGCAATCTGAAACACGTAAGTGGTGTCAGTATGATCGCTACTGAGCAGTGATCTGCGCAATCTGAAACATGTAGCTACGCTAGTGGTGGGTGGCTTTGATAGAAGGCTAAAGTCAGCCCAGACCGAGAGAACTAGGGCGTGAGGTGTTGGGATATTCGTTGCATGAACTGAGGCGTGCGCAACAAGTATCTGAAAGTTCACGCTGACACACACACACACACACACACTCTCACACACACAACGCACACAATGCACACATACGTATGCAAATGTGTACATGAACACACACAGGGACTGGACCGGGCCACCCATGGCTGTGTTGCTGAACAAAGCAGACTTGATAGGGGAGGAGGAGATTGAAGAGCTCAAGGCGTGGTACAAGGAGAATTGTAGAGCAGATCAGGTGCGGTTGTGAAGTTGCAGATGTTGGGTACATGCAGGCAAATAAATCGTGCCGCCATTGCGTCACCCCCCACTTCTTAGGTAGCACTAAATACGTGGAGTGAGAAGGCAGCTCCCTAAACAAGGGTGTCATGGTGTGCCATTGATCACTGAGTTGCTGAACCCTGCATGTGCTCAGGTCTTTGTGGGCTCGGCCAAGGATGGAGCCAACGTGCCCGCCATCGAGCAGTGGGCTGTGTCAAAATTGCCGCTAGGACCCACTCTTTATCCAAAGGTGACTGACCAGTCATGTGTCGTCATTCAAAAAATGGTGGGCCTCGTGTGCCTTTGTTGAAACTGAAGTTGTGATCAGGGCCTGCGCATTGCCCTGACGCAAGGAGTGTGTCTTTTGCACGTAGTGTGGCGTTTTGTTGTATGCACAACGCTGCAGCACAGAGGTGTATGAACAACGCTGAAGCACAGAGGTGTATGAACAGCGCTGAAGCACAGAGGTGCAGGAACAACGCTGAAGCACAGAAGTGTAGGAACAACGCTGCAGCACAGAGGTGTATGAACAACGCTGCAGCACAGAGGTGTATGAACAACGCTGAAGCACAGAGGTGTGTGAACAACGCTGAAGCACAGAGGTGTATGAACAACGCTGAAGCACAGAGGTGTAGGGTTGCAGATCCTCTGAACAAGACCGCGTCATTTGCGCCATGCCACCAATATATGCAACAGAGGCAGCGCCTTAAATAGTAATCAGATCGGCAAACAAAATACGGCGTGGTATCAAGTATTTTTTACCACAAGCTGGTTGCAATTAAAACCGCCATCTTTTAGCAATTACGTGACGAGTTGGTAGTGATTGATGTGCAAAGGCAGCGATTCACTGGCAGCAATCAAATCAAAACCTGGCAGCAGTTGAATTGCAAGCCTTTCTTTTTCTCTGACGAGCTGGTTGCAAGCGCAAAGCGTTGCTTTGGTGGAGCTGAGAGAGTTGAGGCTTTCCGGCAGGTGCAGGGTGGGCCACAGAGGCTTCATGGCAGGTGCAGGGTGGGCCACAGAGGTCTGACCAAAGCACAGGTCATGAGGAAGAAGCACTGAAGATTTGTGTGTATGGAAGAAATGAGTTACCAGGTCCGACCAAAGCAATAGGTCATGAGGAAGAAGCAATGAAGATTTGCGTGTAAAGAAGAAATGAGTTACTGGACCATGGATCGTGGTCGTGGTTTGCCGGTTTCACCTGCGACTAGCAGCTCTTGATATACGCGTGACATATTACAGCAGCATGCCCTACCTGAAAGGCATGCCACCGGGCATCCTGCTATCAGTAGTAGGTATGTTCTTCACACTGACACACACATACACATACACACACGCACACTCACACCCACGCACACACATACACACACACACACACACAAACACACACATACACACACATGCGCACATACACAAATACAAAATTTACGTGTATACACCGGTTGTACAGGGAACCATCAGTGACCAGCCAGAGAAGTTTTTCGTGTCAGAGATCGTACGCGAGAAGATCTTCTTCCTGTATGATCAAGAGATCCCCTATTGCGCCCAGGTCAGTGCAGCTTCTCTTTTTGGCCGCTACAGTTACCTTCGTGCACGCATACTTAAGGTTGCTACCATTTTTTCAATCTGCTACATGCTGCATTCTCTGTCCCCCTCTTCCCTTAGCGTAAATACTTCAAGCACACACACACACATACACACACATGCACACACATACAAACACACACATACACACACATGCACACACACACATACACACACATGCACACACACACGTGCACATAAAAGACTGTGCTTAGCTCTTACAGCATATGTGTACCTTTTTGAAGGGTGTACCTTCTCTATATGTGTACTTCCTTTCATATGTTTACTTACTTTCTCGAACATGCCATGCTCTCTCCACACTTCAATCCATTCCCTCCTGTCCTCTCGATTTTTTCGCCAGTGCACGTTGGTTTACGCAGTACCATGTTGCCATCACATGCACCTTGGGATGCATGCAAGCATTCTCATCTGCTGATTGCCGGATGGCTGCCGGACGCCTGAAACGTGTGCATGCAATTACAAAAGGCTGTACTTTGTATGCTTAGTGCAATTACCACCAGCATGGATAAGGGAATCATGTAGTTATGTGCATAATGTGCATACACGTAAAAAGAGAAGTGGTGTGCATGCCTTGTGTGATCACTACATACATGGATAAGGTCATCATGTAGTTATGTGCATACACGTAAAAAGAGAAGTGGTGTGCATGCCTTGTGTGATCACTACATACATGGGTTAAATGGAACAGGCTTACTTTGTGCATGCCAATAAGCATTGCTGAGTTCGAGGAGGGGCAGAAGCCTGCAATATATCACACTCATGGACTGAATGGACACGTTTCGTTTTGCATGCAGATACGCATTGCTGAGTTCAAGGAGCGGCAGAGGCCTGCAATACATTGCATCCATGGACTGAATGGAACATGTTCCTTTTTGCATGCAGATAACCATTGCTGAGTTCAAGGAGCGGCAGAGGCCTGCAATACATCACACTCATGGACTGAATGGACACGTTTCGTTTTGCATGCAGATAATCATTGCTGAGTTCAAGGAGCGGCAAAGGCCTGCGAAGGACTACATCCACGCCCAGATCCTAGTGGAAAGAGATTCCCAGGTGCAATAATAATGCACTGAATTCAGTGTGGAGCACTTGAACTCTAGTTCCTGCACTGCAGCATAAGTGATATGCCACTCTTGCATGAAGTCTGCGTTTCTCTGTTTCTCTCCATGTCTTCATTACCCTGGTAAGCAACTTCCCGCCTCTGCATCCCACAACGCAAACAAAACAGAACAGGCTGGTTTGAGATGCTGACGGTTGGGTGGTTGGTAGAAGTGAGCTGCAGTAAGGTGGAGTTGTATGAATCATACATACAACAAGGGTACTAGTCGACTGCATCTGTGCTTGGACGATTTCAGCAGTGTCCCTGGTAAAGCGTCCAGCAACTGGAAGACTAAGTTTACTCAGTACCTTTGTTTGTGAGAGTGGTGTATGCAAGCAGCGCTCCCTACATCCTTCCGAATTAACGTCCTTCCAACAATCCTCGTATCTTTCCTCGTGCCGTTGTTTGTGAGAGTGGTGTATGCAAACAGTGCTCCCTATATCCTTCCGAGCTTATGTCCTTCCGACAATCCTCGTACCTTTGTTTGTGAGAGTGGTGTATGCAAACAGTGCTCCCTATATCCTTCCGAGCTTATGTCCTTCCGACAATCCTCGTGCCTTTGTTTGTGAGGGTGGTGTATGCAAACAGCGCTCCCTACATCCTTCCAAGCTTATGTCCTTCCGACAATCCTCGTACCTTTGTTTGTGAGAGTGGTGTATGCAAACAGCGCTCCCTACATCCTTCCAAGCTTATGTCCTTCCGACAATCCTCGTGCCTTTGTTTGTGAGGGTGGTGTATGCAAACAGCGCTCCCTACATCCTTCCAAGCTTATGTCCTTCCGACAATCCTCGTACCTTTGTTTGTGAGAGTGGTGTATGCATACAGTGCTCCCTACATCCTTCCGAGCGTATGTCCTTCCAACAATCCTCGTGCCTTTGTTTGTGAGAGTGGTGTATGCAAACAGCGCTCCCTACATCCTTCCAAGCTTATGTCCTTCCGACAATCCTCTTACCTTTGTTTGTGAGAGTGGTGTATGCAAACAGTGCTCCCTACATCCTTCCGAATTAATGTCCTTCCGACAATCTTTGTGATCTTACTAGCCTGGTGGAATTGGGCTTAGGTGAGTGGCAGTCAGCGCAATAGCCCATGGGGTTACAGGCACGAGTGTCGCCAACACTTGTGGCAGGACGTGTTAAATGACTGGGCCCTTAAACTCAGCTTCCTCATCGCTTGAATTGCCTCGTTATGTCATCGCTTGAATTGCCTCGTTAAATGCTTTGCCAGATGAGAGCTTCTCTGATAACCTTTTCTGCACCCTCTCTACCCACCCTTGACCCTTGTGCTCGTTTGCCTTCTCTCCATGATCATTTCGGTACCCTCTCTACACGCTCAATCCTTCTGCTCGTTTGCCTTCTCTCCATGACACATACCAATCGCTCGTACCAGCTTTTACTCGGATTTCAATTATAAGCTCTGCTCATTTGCCTTCTCTCCGTGGACCGTTTCAGTTCCCTCTCCACCCACCCTTGACCCTTCTGCTCGTTGGCCTTCTCTCCATGACCACTTACCAACCGCTCGTACCAGCTTACACCCATAATCCAGGAGTGAGCTATGATGGAAACCAGTACCACATCTCTCCACGCTTTGCAGGTACCCATCATTATTGGTGAGAATGGTGCTGCCATTAAGAAGCTAGGGCAATTGGCAAGAAAGGTAGGTGGATGCAGATTGACATGGTGAGAATGGTGCTGCCATTAAGAAGCTAGGGCAACTGGCAAGAAAAGTAGGTGGATGCTGATAGACCTTTGACGCGAGCCTTGTCTAGGTTAGGCAGGCACGCATTTTGGTAACTTACTTAACGGAATGCATGCTGGTAACTCACGCACAGAAGGGAACGCATGTTGGTAACTCACGCACAGAAGGGAACGCATTTTGGTAACTCACGTACAGAAGGGAACGCATTCTGGTAACTTAAGCACAGAAGGGAACGCATTTTGGTAACTTACGCACAGAAAGGAACGCATTTTGGTAACTCACGCACAGAAGGGAACGCATTTTGGTAACTTGCGCACAGAACGGAACGTATCATTGGTAACTCACGCACAGAAAAAGACCTATTTTGGTAACTTATACACAGAAGGAAACGCCTTGGTACCTTGTGTACTGCGTCAGTGACTGCAGCTTTCAAGATCGGAATTAGGCAAACGTAATGCTCTTGCAGCCTTTTCCGTCTTGACCAGGAAGGCGAGTCATTGGCAGGAATTCATATTTGCTTTCGTGGCCCTCAAGCCCATCAACAGCACCCCGTTGTGCGTTAACGCAGGGTGGACATATGCAAAATCTATCCCTACCTTTACTTATTCGTACCTAAGTAACCCCCTCCCTTAATCATGCTGGCTGTGTCACCACTACCAGCGGAGTCTTTCTTTTCTTATTCGTTTACTTTGATACTGGCTGAGGCCAGCAAAAAAGCCCATCAGCCTGACATTTACAGACATGGCTACCGGTTCCCCCCTGTGTAAACCTTTGTAAACCTTTGTATATCCTTGACTGCCCCTCCGACTTTCTCTGACCTGTTCGATCCTTGCCACAAATACTTGCTACAGGATATAGAGGAATTCCTGGAGCGGCCCGTGTTTTTAGAGCTCAGCGTCCAATGCTCTTCAAAATGGTGCGGGGCTCAATGTTTGTATTGCCTTGACAGACAGCCTAGCTTAAAAGCCACGTGTTTGTTCGTCCTTGCTTGTATTGTGTTTGCACCTAGGGCACTGGCCTGCATCTTTTGAAGGGTGTCATTCAGCATTCACCATGCAACTTTGAAGTCCTGAGAAGGTGGCGCAACACACACGTTACGTGTACACACGCATCATCTCATGACGTGTGTGCAATGCTACCCCATTATGCTGCCTACAATATATGCACTCGTGAAACCTTTTTTATTGCTACCCATCGGTGATCATTGCACAGCTCCCCTACAGTTCACTGGCTTGCTGCTGTATTAAGCAATGGTCATTTTCTGTTTCTCACCATCCTCGTTGGTCACCTCAAGCACACACTCTGTTTATGACAGGAGGGACAACAAAGATATGCTCAAGAAGTACGGCTACTTTGAACAATAATTGGGAGGCGCGCCTTGCTATCAGGAAGCACCTCTTCTTGACTTGTATTTACAATTATTTGCTTCCCCTATGATGGATCTGGGCTCTCTTCCTGTGATTACAATGCTCTTAAGATGATCGAGCCTTGGTCTTCTTGACGAAGAAGAAAAAACTACGCAGGCAGCCAGTGAAGACCACTCTTCACAAAAGAAAAGAATTTCCGCTGGTAGTGATGACACAGCCAGCATGATTAAGGGAGGGGTTACTTAGGTGCCCACGCCAGGCAACCCCCCACTCTCCACAATAATTACGGAAAATGAGCCACTGGCGCCACCACAGGGAGAACCAAAACCTTGTAAAAGTCACAAGCTCATACCAAGTCTGTGGCTCTTTAACGCTTTTAAGTCTGGAGGGATTAGCTCTCTGCACCAGTTACAATGCACCAGTCTATAATGATTACAATGGGGGTTGACCTTCAGCCAGGTTATTTAGCTGATCGGCTGCTGCCTGGTCTCGGCCAGCCATAAATAAATCCTAAGCTTGGAAAGAAAGAGAAGCACCAGGTGTGTGCACTAGATGTAGCACCTATCCAGTTCAGCTACCACTGTATTAGAAAAGAAAAGGCTCCGCTGGTAGTGATGACACAGCCAGCATGATTAAGGGAGGGGGTTACTTAGGTGCCCGCACCAGGCACGCGCAAACAATTAGGAAGAGATTTTGGTGGGTCAGGGGGGTTGTGTGCCGCCGTAGCACCCGGACCCAATCCTTGACTATTGTTGCTTGTGTTGTATTGCAGTGCATACCTTGTTTTTATGACCAATGTATATATCACCGGCTACAGCTGGCCCTTCATCTTCTATTAATGTGTTAGGTAGCAAGGTAATACATTTCCACATTTCTGCTCCTTTCAGCAGCAATCATGGCAACCCACAAGGTTTACTAGGTTTACAAAAAAATGCCTTCAATCAAGAAGTGTGACCGTTGTGAGTGACTGCTGGGATTGACGCAGTGGAAAAGGGTAAGCTACTGTTTCCTCTAGCTTCTGTTTCTTTTGTTTAGCCAAGTGTAGTTTCAGGCTTTTTCCAAACTTCCGCTGAGATGCCCTTTGAGGCATATATAGTGATGTAACCTTACCTTACTCATCCTAGTTATCATCAGCATCACATAGGCCACAGATGGGGAGTTACGAAAGCCCACAAAAATCTCATTGGTCGAGGTCACCTACTAGACGTAGTTGCCTACAGATTCTTCTACAAAATACCCCAGGTTAACCCTAGATCCTCTACTATGATTCAGTGCAATTTAGTGTGTCAGCAGGCTAATAGGGCAGTGCCTGTGCCTTCCTGACAATTTCTTTGGCACAAGTGAGAGGATATGCATGGCTGTCGTAATATTAAAGGGTGCGTCGAGTTACTCACAGAGCTTGGCTGGAAACATTGACAAGTTTTGCTTTTCCAAACTGATTAGCAGGGGAAATAGAGGAGGCCAGTGCCTGATTTAACAGGAAAAAACTAAAATTGCTGGTACTCAGAAACAAGATAAAAAGGCAACACTGGTGTATGTTATGAAAACCGCCGTACAATCTAAAGCACCAGTCTCCATTTTCAAGAAAATTGAAATTCCCGGAGCTGCACAGCAGCACATCGCTCATGCTAAAGTCGAGATTTGCCTGCAACCCCACAAGTATGAAATGACGAGATAACGGTAACCTGGTCCAGACTCTCAGGTTAGACACTAATTATTGGGAGTATACCCACCGTCTCCGTAGGAGTGGTAAGATGACAGCTCGCTACCCTTTCTTATCGTCAGCCCCTCACCATGTCGGGCATACATGCAGCTACGACAAGGAGTAGTTGTGGTGGAGCTTGGGACTCAATGAAAGGAGATGGCTGAAGCATGTGTGCTGGTCGTCCTAGTGCCTATTACCTGTCCTTACTGTTCAATTGCTGCCGCCTAATCCAAAAATTCAAACAGATCACTGTTACCTTCTTTGCTTCCTTCAGCACAACTTTCATCGAAACCACACTCTCATGTACTTTGTGGCCGCCCATGCAGTGCTTGTGTGGTGAAGGAGAGGCCCCTTACTACGTGTCTGTCTTGTTGCGCTTGATGCCCACTAACGTTTTGATGGCTTCATAAGCAACAAACCTGCAAAGGCAAAACAGCAGGATAAAATTGGAGAATGACTGTGTGATGCGAGACCCTGGGCCAGCATCAGGGGCTTTCCACAGTGAATGGAAGGCCATGTTATAATGGAGCTATACGCAAACGTGACCTGCACCGAGAAAGGAAGGGAAAGTAATTTCTGCCTTTAACTGTAAAGCACGCTTTGTAAGCAAAAATCAATCGACACGACATTTCTTGTTCATTCTCTGCTCCAAACCCACGACCTGTCTGAGTCTGACGACAGACCATAAAACTTGAGGACAGCACCGTTATGACGTTATGACATGCTTTTCCAAAAACTCTGTGTAGCTTGTAAATACACACTCTGTGCTTTGTACGTACCTAAATGCCTGAGGCATAACGTTATTTTTTCATGTATCGGTACCGAACATTTACGGCACCAGTTCATCCACTTATTTGATCATATTTCCATAATATTTCTGAAGGTGATATCAAAGGTTTTGTTTTTCAACATAACTCAGAAGTTTACAAATTAATTAGTGCAGCTGTTGTTCTTTTTGATTGATTTATTTGTTGGTACTTATAGGTTGAGCAGCCATGCCAGGCTGCAGGCCTTTTTAAATTACACTAACTAAATGCCTGAGGCGCAACAGTTATATTTACACCAATTGAAAGCATTGCAAAGACACATACTTATGAGCCAGAACCGTGCCTATTTGAAGGTTTCCCTATAACTTCCTGCGTACATATGTTTAGGGTTGGCCAGAACCATATATATACGCCGTATATGACCGTACATTTGGTGAAATCCCTGCCAAAAATACCGTATATACACCGAATATATATGGTTTTGGCCAACCCTACACATATTGTATGAATATGGCGGACCCAGCACATTGCCCCTATGGGTTCATGCTCAGCATATTCACCTTATGCTATTTTGTGGGGTGACCTTCAGCGTGTTAGCCAGCCAGCCACGATAAAACCCAGGCAATCGATCCGCTGCCCAGATCTTCTTGAACGCATCTATCTGACCACTGTACATTGTTCCCTTCATCTGTGCACACAAGTTGTAGTAAAAAGACGAGGTGTGGGTTTTTGAAACGGCGAACCAAGTCGCTCAGGGAATACTCTAGGCAAATGTCAAATCCATAACCAAAAAAGCAAGCAAGGATGATCGCAAAGTCGGAAAAGGCAAACATACATACATGCGCACGCACACGCACACGCACAACACACACACACACACCTGCATGCGTCTGCGCACAGTGTCTAAGGGATAGCACACAGTCGCTGCAAATGTTCCTGAGCTGGCACCCATCATGAAGTTGGCTATCGAGCTCTGCGGCCTAGTGACATTGGAATGCAAGAAGACATGAGTTTGTATGCATTTGCATTTGCATGTGCGTGCATGTTCGTGCGTGCTTGTGTGTGTGTGTGTGTGTGTGTGTGTGTGTGTGTG
>Ga0307963_1003006_pt1 | contig 13333 bp, 14 predicted proteins | sample OrgLakmetagen594_FD_201829 | JGI IMG/M metagenome (GOLD analysis project Ga0307963, IMG submission 201829) | Saline water microbial communities from Organic Lake, Antarctica - #594 | ecosystem: Environmental > Aquatic > Non-marine Saline and Alkaline > Saline | place: Antarctica: Organic Lake...
GCCCCCTCCCAGACAAAAAGGGTACCAATCTGCAACCTTTTTAAAATAAGTATCCATCTGCATATTCATCAAGACCTGAAATTGAAGTGTTGCAGAGTTGTGGGGCAAAAACTGAGATACGGACGCCCATGCACACGTGACCTACCAGGCACCCATAACTGGCTTGCACAGTCCCACATTGCTTCCATTTCTTCAGAATCTCACTGACTATCTCATGCTGGCACAATCCTGCAAGTTTGGGGTTAATTGCTGCTTCATTGCCTTGACTCACCCCGCGGTTTGCACCTGATCGCGTGTGCCTCTAACTTTTGGACAAGTCCACAGACCCCCCCCTTAACCCAATCTGCTCAAAAAGGGTTCCAATCGACTGGGCTTAAGCTGAGGATTCCGCTGATTTATTTAAATTTTTGTAGAAGTGTCCCGAAATTTTCTGTAGGGGGGCAACAAATTCGATCCCCCAAAATTTTCGATTCTGCCCCCCCCACCCCCCTCCCTGATTGGACCCACATATACCAATTAATAGCTCTTGACGAAAAAATACGGATATGTCATTTTTATAGAGATATGGGCATGCCGTCCAAAAGTTATGCTAACTAACGCCTCCTGGTATGCGTCTGGAATAACTAAATCACTCTGTGCCCTTGAATATTCATTAAACCATCTGCAAGACACAAGCAAGACATAACATTTTACTATTTATGCTGACAAGGCACGACAAAAACTCCTCTTTAAAATCAGGCTCGCTGTTTCCGATTTGTACGCTTGCACACTTTTTCAATTAACCCTCAGCCCTTAATTACGTTGTATTCCAGCACCCTTTGTACTTGGCCATGCAGAAAGAATCTCAGTCAAGCAGGGTGGAAACCCTGCCAAGCCACGGAAATTTTGGAGCCAGCAACCTGCTACAGGTGTTGGCAAATCTAACACAGGCATTTTGAGCAAGAAACATAGCCGTCATCATACTCATATATGAATAGCCGTCAAATCTAACACACGCATTTTGAGCAATCTGACACAGGCATTTTAATGAAGGAGTTCTGAAGTGAGGGTCCGTTATTGGACCTCCTTTGACCACAATTGGGCAGAGAAATCATGAGTTGCTGTAGCCTCCTTCTCCTTGCAAGACATTGAGAACCGATTCTTGCACAAAATTCAAATAATTGACTAGGGCATATGGCAAAAAAGAGCTCACAAGCAGGTTGTGGAAAAGACGTTGCCAATTAGGACTGTGTGTAGAATGCATTCTTGCCAATAAGGACTATGTGGAGAATACATGCTGTTTAGGACCAATTGGACTGTGTGAGAACACAAATTTCCATCAATTCCTTCGTTACCCATATGCTGCTGTCATGTTGAGCTTAGAGGGGAAAGGGACGTCTTGGAAGGGTGAGTAAGATGAATCAGACGAAGCTGGGATTGCAGGCTTATTGTTCATTATCAAGGACGACATTTGTATGGGGTATATAGAAATAGCAAAACAGAGCGTTGCCGAAATTTTGTCCTTCGTTCTCCCTAAATAGAAGTAGGCCAGAGCAATTCAGACGTCCTTCAATAATAGCAGGATCCATCAAGTTCTATGACAACGATGTCGGGCCAGCGTCCTTGTGGGGCAATATGCGGCTTGTGCCATTTCTAACTTGAATGCTTTGTTGTGCCTTGGGAATGCTTGAATGTCAGGTCAGCTGCTGACAGACGGCTGCCGACAAGAAGAATTGTAGAAGGCTGCACAGGCAACTAAGTACAACGTTGCCCAAGTTCTTCCCTGGTAGACCCTTAGCTTAGCTCTGCACTTTCTGTGCCTGGCGCTCTTGCTTGTTTGAACCTGCTACTCCGGTCTCTCTGTGCTTTTATTCCTTCTGGTACTCTGTTGGACCTGTCTGACTGGGCCTTTTTGTCTGCTGGTACAGGAATTTTACGGTATTTAGACCAAATTGGCTTTCTTTTCCTTAATCAATGTGGGGAGTGATTTTCACTGCCTGCGTAGCTTTTCTTCTCCTAAGGACCAGTTCTGGTAAGTACTTGGTTATATTAGTTGGTCAGTACTTGGTTATACTTGTTTGTATTTTTCAGACGCTTGACTGGACGTCTGAGCACAGCACAAAGTGTTCAGTGTAACCTTCTATACTTAAAATGTCCTACCCCACCCACACCCATCATTGCAGACCATAATACTTGGCAGGGCATCCCTGGGGGGCATACTGAAAGGTTCCTGCTTTTTGATGAGTGGCAGCGCAGCAGTTTGCGAGCAGACACACAATCATGCACCTGTGCAATGTGCATCTATGCAAACTATGTCTAAATACATGCACACACGCATTTTGCACCTGAATACCAGTGAATTTTCTAAATTGAAACACACGCGCACGCATCATGCACCTGAGCACCAGTGCAAGCACTAACTCTAAACGCACGCACACACGCATCTTGCACCCGAGCATCTGTGCAAACGTGCAGAAACATAAATTCAAACACATACACACACATATTGCACCTGAGAACCTGTGCAAACACTAAATTCAAACGCATGCATACACACACATCTTGCACCTGAACACCTGTGCAAACATATGCTCAATGCACACACACACATTAACTTTACCCTGTCATTGGTTGCAGCATTTTTCCAGGTGATCAATAGAAAGCTACGCAAACACACACACACTCAGGCAAATTAACGCACGAAATTGCTTACCTGCTGCAGCGTGTCGTCTAGGTCCTCAAAATCGGGCCCCAGGTACGCATCTGCGCTCAGCCCCCCCTCCTCTTCGTCTGCATCTTCAGCGTCACTGTCCCCTTCGCTGCTGTGACCCGAAAAACGATTAAGGGGCATGTGCCATGGTTCAAATATGTATGGTACTAGCCAACCTCAAGCACACGAGGTGGCAAGAATTTTAAGCAGGACATTTCCCAATACCAGGGTCACAAAAGTCGTAAGCAAAAAACGTATATGATGTATGACCAGGGTTGTTCACTTCGAATATTTGGGAGCAAGGGTTTGATAAATTCGTGAAAGTTCTAGAGCCCTCGAACTGTTTGAGCAGTTCGATGTGCAGTTTTAAAAATGGAGGATTTTGCTGGTTTCTGTGGTCACACTCGTCCAAAACATGCTTGTGTTGCTTACATATATATGAAATATTTTAATTTATAGATGAATACAAAAAACCAGAACGTTTAAAAGCCATCTAAGGCTCATTCCTGCATTTTGACTACAAATTGGACCTAAAAACTTGGAAACAGGGCACACAAGTTCAGCGGACTTTGAATAGCTTGCAAACGGCATTTTTAGGGTTTGTTAAAATGCGTGAAAGTTAGCGAATCCAAACTTTTGACTGAACCCCGAATTGAACAACCCTGGGTATGACTGTGGCCAGCCTTGAGCACGCGAGTTCCGTGGCCAGGGAAAATAAGTAGGGTTGGTTGGCCAGAACCATATATATACGGTGTATATACGGTATTTTTGGAAAGATACGGTCATATACGGTGCATATATAAGGTTCTGGCCAACTGTAGAAATAAGGCCTCTAAGGATGTCAATTCTGTTCGTAAGTGTCATCCTTGGTCTCTGTAATCAAACATCAGCGTGTCAAGCCAGAAAATGCGACTTCACAACACAGTTGCGATGGCTTGAGTGATCTTACAAAAATATCTGAAACGTCACTGGTTTTTTTAAAGTGATCTTATAACAACCTCAAAAACTTCACTGGGATTTTGAAACAGGGACCGATGTAAACGCTGACCCAACGATCTCTCATCAAATTTGCGCACAATCCGTAAGCCCCTCTTTGTCACAAGACAAGTGCTGACAGTGACACATACAAGCAGTCTAACAGTGTCTGAGACACACACACGCACACATGCACACACAGAGACATACCTGTTATTTTGTTCGAGGGCAATGCGCTGGATCACAATGTATTCTCCATTGCTCTCGCACTCAAACATCAGCGCTTGGGGGCCCTTGGCTACCTGGGTGCACGTTTATATTTATACGTGTGTGAGTGTATGGGTGTTCGTTTATATGTATACGTGTGAGTGTATGGGTGTACCAGGGTGTACGTGTATATGTGGGTGTACGTGTGTACCTGGGTGTACCTGGGTGCACGTTTATATGTATACGTGTGTGAGTGTATGGGTGTACGTCAATATGTATTCGTGTGTGAGTGTATGGGTGTACGTCAATATGTATTTGTGTGAGTGTATGGGTGTACGTTCATATGTATACGTGTGTGAGTGTATGGGTGTACTTTTATATGTATTCGTGTGTGAGTGCATGGGTGTACGTTAATATGCATACGTGTGTGAGTGTATGGGTGTACGCTTATATGTATACGTGTGTGTATGGGTGTACGTTTATATGTATACGTGTGTGAGTGTATGGGTGTCTGTTTATATGTATTCGTGTGTGAGTGCATGGGTGTTTGCTTATAATGCATACGTGTGTGTGTGTGTGTGGGTGGGTTTACATGCATACGAGTGTATGTGTGGGGGAAGGGGGGATGATTAAGGCCCCCAAAAGCCTGACCTGCCTTAAGCTTTTGATGCAATGAAGTCCTTCCTCGCATGGCACATAACCGCATACACACACACGCAAACACACACAGGCGCACACACACACACACACACAACAGACATGTAGCACCAGCGCTTGAGCATTATGTGTATGGGCATTTTATGGTGGGTTGGTGTGCACTGCAGTGCGTGAGCCTGAAAACGAGGATGTGTGCGTAGGTGGAACAGAGTTGCAAGGACAAAAGCATTTGCATGTTTTAAGCATTTGCATTATGTTACGAGCATCTGCTGTGCACAAATTGTCGTGTGAGGACGAGTTTTGAGCGTTTAAGCGTAGAAATGCTCTAAGAGGGGCTGATGTGCAGGTCTGAGTTTGCATGCCTTGGCAGCATGCCTTGCGCAACAGGAGGTATCTCGTATGTAATATGCATGTGTATGCAGATGTGGGTGCAAATTGTGTTTGTGTATGTATTGTGTGTGTGTGTGTGTATGTGTGTGTGTGTGTGTGCAGCTCACTAAGAGCACCAATGGAGAAATGTGTCTCATGCACGTGTGTGTGTGTCTGTTTTTGTGTGTGTGTGTGTATGTGAGTGATGTGTTTGTAGTGCATGTCACGCATTACCTGCACTTCAAAAGTGATTGCTGGCACATTTTCTTCATCGCCATCGTTGACCTCCTCCTCGTCCTCATCCTGTTGTGTGCATGTGTACGTGCATTAAGATATGTGTGTGTGCGTGTGTACTTGCATGCAATCTGAAAAGTTCCGTAAGATGTTTGAAACTGTAAAAGGAGTTTGAATTGCACAGTCACCCCACCTTTGCCAAACCGCGTTCTATAGCAAAAGTTGATAAAAGTGATAAACGCATAAACGTGGCCAGGGAAGAGCGTGTGTACACAGGCATAGACACACACATTTGCAAACACACACACGCACGCACACACGCATGCACACACGCACGCACGCACGCACGTGCGCACACACACACACACACACACATGCCACGTACCAAAGCTTCCGCTTCCAGACTGACTTCAATCACAATTTCCTCGTCCTTGAAGCTACGCATAAGGTAGAACGAGCTCTTGCCAGGCTCGTCCTCTAAGTCGAAATCGTTAGGGGGACCCTCTAGCAGCTGCAGTGAACATTTATTTGTCATGAGAGTCATGTGTGATATATGATGCGTGAAAGACTATACAGGGCAGACCAAGTTTCCTCCTAATAGGCAAAGATTGGGATTTTCCATCTTTGGTATCACTGCACACACACGCATGCACTCACAAGCACGCATGCACACACGAATGCACGCGCGCACACACACACACATACATACACACACACCTGCTCATCTCGCCGATATGACTCGCGCGCATACTTAATCTCATCCTTCAGCACGCTCACAAGGCTGCTTGACACACTGGAACGACTGGCAGTGGGAGGTTGTAATCGCACACGGTGTGGTGGTGGTAGGGGCCGTTTTGATGCTGGTGCTGGTCCTATTACACTGGCAACTGCACAGGGGGTGCTGAATGTGAGGTGTGAGCTGTGGCTGTGCACTGTGTATGGTTGCTGCCGCTGCCGCTGGTTGCTAACGGGGCAGGGGCTGGTGGTGCTTGGTAGTACGCTGGGCACACGTGTTGGTTCCTGTGTGTATGTTGTGTGTGTGTGTTGTGTGCGTGTGTGTTTGTGAGTATGTGTGTGTGTGTGTGTGTGTGTGTGTGTGTGCGCGCTCTTGCGCATATGCTTGTGCGGGTGTGAGTGTGCAAACCCTTGCGTGTGCATGTGTGTTTTATGCCTGTATGCATGCGTGTGTGCGTGCGTGTGTGCATGTGTGTATGTGTGTGCGTGTGTGTGTGTGTGTGTGCATGTGTGTGTGTTTGTGTGTGATGTGTGTGTGCATGTGCATGTGTGCATGCATGTGTGTGTGTGCGTGCGTGTGTGTGTGTATGTGTGTGTGTAAGTGTGTGTGTGTGCGCGTGTGTGTGTGCGTGTGTGTGTGTGTGTGTGTGTGTGTGTGTGTGTGTGTGTGTGTGTGTGTGTGTGTGTGCACGCACATATGTGTGTAAGCAAGCGTACGTTAATGTCCTTCCAGACCACTCACCTGGCATGTACTTCTCTGTCTCAAAACACTTGGCACTGCACTGGAAGAGCTGGCATGGCTCAGTTGGCATGCGGCGAGCATTATCAATTTATTTACACTGCATTTTTGATAAACCTTAACTTTAAACCAATTTTTAATCCATGATATGTTGGCTGCCAGACAGGCCCAGACTGCTACACATGAAGTTGGTGGCAGTTCTTGCAGCTCATGTTGGAGGCTCCAGGAACAACACCGCCGGGTCGTGAGCTACTGCCGTGCGCTCTCAGGTACGCCCATGGACAGAGATTGCTCGGAACTGTGTGCCTGAATGCGCATGCACGTGCACGTGCGTGTGTGTGCGTGTGTGTGTGTGCGCGTGTGTGCTTGAGTGTGCGTGCTTGAGTGTGCGTTTGTGTGTGTGTTGTGTGTGTGTGTGTGTGTGTGTGTGCGTGCTTGAGTGTGCGTTTGTGTGTGTGTTGTGTATGTGTGTGCATTTGTGTGTGTGTGCGCGTGCGTGTGTACGTGCGTGTGTGTGCGTGCGTGCGTGTGTGCGTGTGCGTGCGCGTGTGCATATGCGTGCGTGCGTGTATGTATGTGCAATCGTAATTGTGTATATCTTACGTACAAAACCTTCCATGCGTCTGTGAATATGCGTTCGTGCACACGCATGTCATAACACAACCGATATGCTTTCCCAACTTAGTCCTTTGCTCCACTTGCAGCAGGCATTAGCGAGCCTGTGCTTCGACACTCAGGTCAGCCTGCCCCACTTCCCGTTACCAGCTCCAGTGTGGCAGGGGAAAATGTGCATGAGCACAACTCCACCACAAAATTGGACCGGTTCAGTAAGGGGTCAGGCAGAAGAGAAACCAGCAGTAGCGGGAATGCAGCACTCCAACAAGGTGGCCGTGTCGCAACGCTGCAAAGCAGCAGCAGTAGAAGCAATAGCAGTGACAACACAAGGCGCAGCATCAAGGACGTCAGTGCGATTAGGGAGACAGATAGCAGAAGGAGCAAAGCACGCAGCACGCATCAGAGGCAAAGACCTGAGCACTCGGAAAACAGGGCACCTACACCTCACACGCGCAGAGCGCAAGCAAGCCATGCAGCACACACGCGTGCGCACAACTCACACAGCACGCCGCACACACGCACTCAACACACACGTCCCCCCCCCTCCCGACGCCCCCTGCCCAGCCTCTCCCTGCTGCTAAAGCATATCTTGAGACTGCGTGATTCTTCTCATCAGTCTACGCACGAGGCATACGCCGCGCCTGACATTCACGCAGCCCCCCCCTACACAAGTGCCACAAGTAGAGGCCTCACCCTTGATGAGGGTGGCGGCGACAGCTGCAGCGTACGCACCAGCAGCAATGTACGCACTGCTAGCAATAGAAGCAGCAACAACAACAACAACAACAACAACAACAACAACAACAGCAGCAGCAGCAGCAGTGATGCCCACGATCCTTTGCCTGCTCTCGCCTCCAATGCTGCACACCAGCTGTACTTGCTGGCCAAGGTGGTCGAAGGGCTGCAGCAAGCAGGGCTACTACCTGTCAGTGAAGCAGACGACGACGGAGTCAGCAGCAGGGGAGGTGTCGATGGCAGCAGCAGCAGCAGCAGCAGCAGCAGCAGCAGCAGCAACAGTAATGCCAGCAGTATGAGGGTCAGGGAGGGAGGTGCTGACAGCGGCAGAAGCGGCATGGGTGTGACAAATAGTGCCAACAGCAGTAATGCCAGCGACGGAGGGATCAGGGAGGGAGGCTCGGACAGCGTTAAAAAGGCCAACAGCAGCAGCAGCAACAGCAGTAGCTGCAGCAGCCGGGAAGGCATCGGGGAAGGAATGCTCCGAGGTAGACATAGTGCTTATTCCCACAGCAGGGCAGATGTTCCCAGTGGCAGCAGCACTGGCAGCAACACAGCGCAGCGTCCACAGCAGCAGCACCAGCACCAGCAGCAGCAGCAACCGCGACAGCAGCAACCTGTTTCAAATCAGCAACTTCAACAGCAGCAGCAGCCGCGGCAGCCATTCCTTTCGAAGCAGAAGTTGAAGCGATGGAGGCTGCAGATCAGGGCCAGTATGGAGTGCTTGGTAGGGGTGCTGCTGGGGAGAGAAGGGGAGGGGGCTGAGATGCAGGTCAGGACAGTTCCTGTGAGGAGCAGCCAGCAGCCCCACCATTCAGGTCAGCAGCAGCAGCAGCAGCAGCAGCAGCAGCAGCAGCAACAGCAACAGCAACAGCAACAGCAACAGCAACAGCAGCAGCAACAGCAGCAGCAGGGCTGGGCATCTCCTGTGGGGAGCAGTCAGCAGCCTCTCTGTTCAAATCTGCTGGCTCTCCTTGATGCACGCCAGCTGTCACTGACAGCTTGGGCTCTGACAAAGGTATGTGTGTGTCTGTGGATATGTGTGAACATTGGAATAATGATGGGCTTTGATCAAAGTGGACATGTTCCTTCCTGCACTTTGAGTAGCTGTCCTGCACTTTGAGTAGCTGTCCTGCACTTTGAGTAGGCTGTCCTGCACTCTAAGTAGGCTGTTTTTGTTCTGCTATATTACACTGCTCTGAACGGCATACCTAGCATTGTTGTCCAGGCTCATCATAACACACGCACACACACACACGCACACACACATGTATATGTTGTCCAGGCTCATCATAACACACACACACATGTATATACACAACACACACACACACACACACACACACACACACGCGCGCAAACACACATGCACACCCTCACACAGGTCCGGCCATGGATGGCAGAGGCAGACGTTCAAGCCATGACGTCTGTAATCATTCAAGTTGCCCTCCATCAGTCAGCAACGCTCAAACCTCAGCCCCTCTCAGCCCAGATGCCATCCGAATCTGCACCAGCACCAGCACAACCCTCCACACCTGCAACCAGGCCAGCACAACCCTCCCTGTCTGCAACACAAGCAGTAAACACATTTAAATCCGCGCTGCCAGCCCAAGCATCCAACACAAGAGCAGGAACAGCAGAGCCCCTGCCAGCCCCAACGTCAGCAGCAACTGATGCAGCAGAAAGAGCAGCAGCAGCAGGGCAAGCACACACAGGAGCTGCCCCAGATCAGCATGCAGCGGCAGCTGCGGCAGCTGCAGCACAAACAACAAACCCCTCGGGTCGTCAGGCGGAAGGCAGCGCGTGGAGAGCGGCTGGGAATCAGGATGCTTGGAGAGGCTGGACCAGGCTGAGCAGCACAGAACACGACGAGCACAGCAGAAGGGCAATCCTTGAAAGCAGCAGCAGCAGCAGCAGCAGCAGACATGCAGCACTACAGAGCAACAGCAGAAGGGAGAGTGCAGCACTGCAAGGTGGTGGAAGCAACGATGCCAGCAGCAGTGCGACACCCCTGCGTGGTATGGCTGTTGCCGATGCCCATAGCTGGGCCATGCTGCTGCACAGCCTTGCGGTGCTCAAGGTACGCTTCCTGGGTGTCAGTGTTTGTGCTTGTATGTGTGTGTATGTGTGTGTGTATGTAATTGTGAATATGTGTGTGTGTGTGTGCTTGTTCACGGGTGTCATTTTCTCTTATCGCTCGATTGCGGATCCACCCCTTTGTTTGCAGTTTTGGTGATCTTCGTTGGTCTGCTAGGCGCCATTACCTTGCTTTCTGCGCGTTTTGTGTGCCTGTATGATCTGTGTTGTTTACATACCTATAATTTGCATGAAGGAGTATATGCCTGCATGCAGCAATTGGCGGACCACAATTTTACTTTGTCTTAACAGAATTATGCACATGCAATTAATGGCTGACCTAAGAACTATGTGAATACGATGATTCTATGTACGATGATCCTATGTACGATGTTCCTATGTACGATGCTTCTGGCAGGAGAAATACAAAGACTTAATGATCAAGTGTATTTATGAGAGTAGTGACCCTATAGCGTGTGCATGCATGTTTGTATCTGTGTGAGAGTAGTGACCCTGTGTGTATGAGAGTAGTGACCCTATATCGTGTGCATGCATGTGTGTATCTGTGGTTCAGTGCAAGTTACCTTGATCACCTCCAAACATACACTGTGGCGAACACACTTCTGCCGCATTGATTCTCTCACAGGGAGTGTGTGCATGTCTGAAGTACGACACACACATTTCCAACTCTTGCCTTTGCAGGAGAGCGTATGCTTGTCTGAATTACGACACATAACGACACACATAGAACCAATTTATGCCTTTGCAGGAGAGCGTGTGCATATCCGAATCACGACACACACATTTCCGACTCGTGCCGTTGCAGGAGCGTGAGCATGTCTGAAGTACAAAGTACACATAGAACCAATTCATGCCTTTGCAGGAGAGCGTATGCATGTCTGAATTACAAAATTACGACACACACATTTCCAACTCATGCCTTTGCAGGAGAGCGTATGCATGTCTGAAGTACGATACACACATTTCCAACTCGTGCCTTTGCAGGAGCGTGTGCATGTCTGAATTGCGACACACACATTTTCATCTCATGCCTTTGCAGGAGAGCGTATGCATGTCTGAATTGAGACACACACATTTCCAACTCGTGCCTTTGCAGGAGCGTGTGCATGTCTGAATTGCGACACACACATTTCCAACTCGTGCCTTTGCAGGTGCACTGTGGTAAGCGCTCCGCTGCCACATCTCTTTTCACGTTGGGCGTGTGTGTGGTGCTGCCTCCTCTTCTGGCAGAGGGTCGTGCAGGAGATCAGGACTGCAGCAATGCCCTGCACGCGTGTGTGTTAGCGGGCCTTCCTCTTCAGGTGTGCAATTGTGTGCATGTGTGTGTGTGCTTACTCCTGGTGCATGTGTGTGTTTGTATGTGTGTGTTAGCGGGCCTTCCTCTTCAGGTGTGCACTTGTGTGCATGTGTGTGTGCTTACTCCTGGTGCATGTGTGTGTGTGTGTTTGTATGTGTGTGTTAGCGGGCCTTCCTCTTCAGGTGTGCACTTGTGTGCATGTGTGTGTGCTTACTCCTGGTGCATGTGTGTGTGTGTGTTTGTATGTGTGTGTTAGCGGGCCTTCCTCTTCAGGTGTGCACTTGTGCGCACGTGTGTGTGCTTACTCCTGGTGCATGTGTGTTTGTGTTTGTATGAGTGTGTTAGCGGGCCTTCCTCTTCAGGTGTACAAATGTGTGCATGTGTGTGTGCTTACTCCTGGTGCATGTGTGTGTGTGTTTGTATGTGTGTGTTAGCGGGCCTTCCTCTTCAGGTGTGCACTTGTGTGCATGTGTGTGTGTGTGCTTACTCCTGGTGCATGTGTGTGTATTTGTGTGTGTGTGTGTATGCAACTTCAGCTGCGCTTTCTTCGCAGTAGATGAAAGAGTGCGAGCGCAGATCTGGCTTCGCTTTTTGTGATTTCTACTCTTACTTGCATTTGCTTTATATATGGCTCTTACTTGCATTGCATAATATATGGCTCTTACTTGCATTTGCATAATATGTGGCTCGTGCGAATCTTGTGTTGACCAATGGTTCGGTCTCTTTTGCAGCGAAGCATGAGCACTTTATAAAGTGTGCATACACACGCAGAGAAAAACTGCAGAGCAACATACCTTTACACATTGCACGTATGCATATTACTCCAGTTCCTTTTAGGCAGCACGTTCAAGGGGACTTGCACGTTCTCAATCTAATCAGCTTAATATGATCATGTTGCACACACTTATTACACATATACTCACCTCTACATACAGGTACGTACAGAACACCTTCATGCATACACAAACATACCACGAGCATGCTATGTACAGAACACCTTCATGCATACACAAACATACACATGTGCACACGTAAACTCACGTGTACACACGGACTTACTTCAATCCCGCACACCTTACCTCAACAGCGCACCAAGCAGCTTGTGCGTGCGCTGTCGTCTGCTGTGTGTGCTGGGCGCGCTCTGCATGAAACGCGCTCCTCTCCCCATGCTTGGTCCAACATTCTGTGGTGCCTGACCAAGCTGGGAGTGTACGATCAGGTGCTCACCACGCATGGGGCGCATGCCATGGCTCTAGCCTTGGATCGAATCCAGGTTGGTGCGCTTGTGTCAAGTCTCTTTTGGTGGGACCATGCCGGCTCTGACCTCAGGTCAGGTGCTCACAACGCATGGGGTGCATGCCATGGCTCCAGCCTTGGGTTACATCCAGGTTGATGCGCTTGTGGCGAATAAAATTCATTGAGAGTGTACTGTTCAGACCATAATGCGTCTGTTGTTCAGACCATGGTGCGTCCGTTGTTCAGACCATGGTGCGTCTGTTGTTCAGACCATGGTGCGTCTGTTGTTCAGACCATGGTGCGTCCGTTGTTCAGACCATGGTGCGTCCGTTGTTCAGACCATGGTGCGTCTGTTGTTCAGACCTGAGATCAACCCCAGGTTGCGTTGTGTCCAGCGGCAGCTTTGTAACTCAGAGACTGTTTGACTCAGAGGCTGTTCCTAAGTACCAACACACACTGTGCAACAAAGCCCTGATCATACTCACATCGGTGATCATGCTCACATTGGTGATCATGAATTGTATAACGTAGTGCGAAGTCAAAAATACATGATGCTTGCTCACATTGATGATCATGAATCGGATAGCGTAGAGAGAAGTCAAAAATACGTGATGCTCACATTGATGCTCACATTGATGCTCACATTGATGCTCACATTGGTGATCATGAATCGGATAACGTAGAGAGAAGTCAAAAATACGTGATGCTCACATTGATGCTCACATTGGTGATGATGAATTGGATAACG
>Ga0307963_1003007_pt1 | contig 13331 bp, 13 predicted proteins | sample OrgLakmetagen594_FD_201829 | JGI IMG/M metagenome (GOLD analysis project Ga0307963, IMG submission 201829) | Saline water microbial communities from Organic Lake, Antarctica - #594 | ecosystem: Environmental > Aquatic > Non-marine Saline and Alkaline > Saline | place: Antarctica: Organic Lake...
CTGCTTGCTGGTTGGGTAGGGGAAGTGTCTACACAGTACTTAATTTCGATTAGATGTATGTCGCGTTTGTTTGGTAATATACCTCTTGGTTTCATAGCCAGGGGTATGGATTGGCAGCGCCTGTTGAGAGCAAAAGGTTTCCCTCAGCGACTCGAACCGTGGACCTCACCACAATCTTTTTGCTTAATCGTCCAAGACACTTTTGCTTGACAGTACAATATTCTACCTTCGTCAAACGTGTGATATATGAACTTGTTAATTTCCTTGTGTTTGACGTACGACTCTAGAATACTCTTTGTGGATGTGACGAGAGTTTCTAGACAGATTCTTTGTGGTTGTGGTTGCTCGTCTAGAACTTTCGATATTTCCTAGGGCATATATAAACAAGCCCCTGTGTGTGTTTCAGTGTGGAAATAAATGTAATACTCCGCTACATCAACGACACCACCAAACAACAACACCTGGCGCCAAGAGGACGCCCATGCAACAAATTGTTCCAATTTCTTCAGCTTTCAACAAGTATCTTATTCTGGCACTTTCCTGGATGTTGCAAGATTTCGGAAGTTTGTAGGCTATGATTTCTTTGACCCCAAGCATGAGGCCACCATGAGAATAACAAAGGGTGAAGCGAGGCAAGGACAACAGACTGTGTTGAAGCTTGGCCTGATTACTTGTGTGCGAAGGGGACATAATGCTCAGCGTAATACACCACCCACTTTCATGCAGGTCAAATGCTTCATATGTGGGAATCCGGGGCACAATTCCTGCCCCCTGGTTAGTAGGCCAGGACATGACGTGCGTAAGCATGGTCGCCGGCCAGGAAGAAGGTCTAGTAGCTCCAGAGGTGGTGGAGAAGATAAATGATGAGTTTATGGATGTCTTTAAGCCGATTGATGCGTGCCCACCAGTAAGGGGCGGGGTAGACCACGTGATCAGGCTGCAGCAGGAGTCCAGTCCTTTATTCATGAAGCCTTTTCGCATGTCAGAACATGAAAAGGAAGAGAGCATGAAGCAAGTACAAGATGCGCCAGGCAAATCACGATCTTCTCCATATGGTGCTCCATTGCTTTGTATCAAAAAAGGATGGGAGCTTGAGAATGTGCATTGAATATAGGATTATATAAAATCACAATGTGAGATAGGTACCCTCTGCCACGCATAGATGATTTGCTGGACAAGCTGCACGGCTGCATGATTTTTTCATCCTTAGACTTACAGACACGCTATCATCAGATACGCATTAATGATGAGGATAAGCCTTAGACAGCCATGGTCCCACCTAGTTGGCAGAGAAATCAAGAAGGAAAGGACCCTGAGATTGAGCTTTCTCTACCACAGGCTTCCACACCCAACCTTGAGCCAGGTGGTGGGGGGGCGTAAGTCTGCCACCCAGTCATTTGGGACGCCTTGTGACCGGGAGTGAACAGCAGGGGCGGCGTACCATGATGAAAAGGGTAGCCTACCAATGCGGATTAAGCAGGCATACCTAAGACACAATATTTGCTGTGCAGGAGTTTACGCACAAGCTTAGGATGATTGACGGAATATGGATGCTTGACTGCAAGATAGTTGGTACCACAGGACAAGCAGGCCTTACGTGCATAGATAGAACAGGCCTGTCACGACGATGCCATGAGTGCACGTGAATATTACTAAGACTTTCCATTTGGTGTCCAGGCATTACCAGTAAGAGAATATGCGAGCAGATGTTGAAGCAAATGTCAGGCATTGTATCGCTTGGCAGGTGAATGAAGTGAGCACAAAGGCGTATGCAGGAAAACCGCAACCTTTGTCTATCCCTGGCAGGAGGTGGGAGCACATCACTATGGATATGATAGCGAAGCTGCCTAAGACAGGTAGAGGTCATATTCTATCCTGGTCTTTAAAAATGAAAAGGCTTATTAAGATGGTGCACACCCCACGGTTGAATCGTTGGATGCAAGGCATTTCAAAAATTATTGGGTTCTAAGGTTGCACTTATGCCAGGCTCAATGCTGTCAGATAAGGGTCCTCAATTAACAACCTGTTTAGGTAGAAGGTGAATGTACTGACTGGCATGAAAAGAAGGCTGTCTAGGAAGACCAAGTGATGCCTAGCATGAGCATGGCTACTGGTATGGGTGGGTATGGGCACACAGGGCCCTATTTCCAACGTACCCATGTGCACTTACGGCGCACTACTCCATGCCCCATCATTAAGAGCTAGAACCGGCAGCGGCAGCAGCAGCAGCAACAGCAACAGCAGCAGCTGTGGGGGGGTGGGTTGGCAGCTGGAGGGACGAAAGAGATGGGGGGAATCAGCGAATTGGGGTCATCATCACCCGCACCGCGGCACAAGCACCCAAAGCCCGGAGTCCGGAGTACGAAGCTTGAAGCCCGAAGCCCGGGGCCCGGAGCTCGGAGTCCAGAGCCCGGAGGAGAAGAGATATTAAGCTGGACTGTGCTGCCTGATGCGACTGGATGGTTAGAGTTGGCGGTCGGATTCAGTAGAAGCTTGAGATTGGCTGTGATGAGAAGTAATGGAGAGCCGTGATGGAGTGCGCTCAGTATGCACACATAGTGCTCGCTAAGCAGAGAAGTTTATGGCAGTTCTGACGCTTCCTTCTCGCGTGGAGAGGGAGGAGATGTTAAACACAACCTAAACACAACCTATGGCTCATACTTTGGCAGGAGGCAGTAAAGGATACTCCCTTTCTCCTAAATTATGGCATGCATCCTCCCACTCCGTTGTCTGCGAGTTTCCTAGGTTGGCGCCTAGTGCTCATGATTTAATGGAAGGAATTGAAGGGGCAGTTAGGAGATCCAAGCAGGATTTGCAGGCTGCTCAGAATTGTATGGCTCAGAGAGAAATCGTAGGGAGTTAGAGTTTAACCCAGGAGATCAGGTGCTGCTTAGTACGAAGAACCCAAGGCAGCCACCTGGGTCCTGGTGTCAAAAAACTCAATCCCTCGTATATGAACCCTTTGTGGTGAACAGCATGATTGGAAATGTTGGAAACTTCCTCAAAGAATGGACGCGCATACACAAGGTGTCCCATGTTATTCTGTGAAGCCATACTTGCAAGGGTCAGGTGATTAGCCTAGCAGGCAGCGTAAGCCAGCGTAAGCCAGCGTAAGCTAAGCCACCAACCAGCTCCATTGCAGTTTTTGGATGGTGAGCCTCTGTTTGAGGTAGAGGCCTTGCTAGATCATGAAGTTGTCAGTTTCTGTAGAGGCAAGGGCAGATCTAAGAAGCCAAAGGTTTTTTTACAGGTTTCTTTATAATTGGGCCAGTAACATGGAAGATAATAACAAGTGGGAGCCAGAAGAGGGCTGATCAGAGAAGTCTAAGAATGGCCTAGCAAAAAAAGCCATTGATATGGAAAACGCTTGATCATAAACAGTAGTTGTTTATGTGAAAGAATAGCACAAGTTGTTACATGGTGCGAGTCCCTGGTGTACTGGAGGTATTTAAAGGCGGGATGTGACTACCCAGGGTACAGCCGGCGGCTGGACTAGAAGGGAGCGGAGAGTTACACGTCCCTTGAGAAAAGGTTTATAATTCATTTGACGTTAGTCCAATGGTGACCGGTTAAGCTGGTTCGACTCCAGAAGGCAGTTTTAATATAAAAAGTACACCCCACCCTAATGCCTCAGCCGTTGGTTAACTATAAGTACGTTACGCACGTCATAACAAGTTTAGAGTGAATGGCTGCTCCTTTGGCTTGCCTCATCCCACGGCCTGCACCCTAGCCGTGTGCATCTCTGTCTTGTGGACATGTCCAAATAAGCCCCCCCCCTTTACCTAATTTCATTAATAAAGTGTCAATCGACTAGGCTTAAGGTGAAGGTTTCGATGATATATATTATAAACAAGTTGGAGTTGCCCAGTAAATTTTGAGGGGGGGTCCGAAGAACTCTCCCCCTCCGGACTCCCTTCCCCTACCCCCCTCCAATTGTACCCAAATATATACTTATCGAAAGCTCTCGACGCCAAAATCCGAATATTTAAATTTTAATCGATTCGACACGTGCCGTCCAATAGTTATGCTTTCTGCAGCCTCCTGAAAAAAATATTGGCAAGGTTGCCAGCCTCCAAAAAATTGAATTAGGTGTATCAAGTCAACGGATTAGGTGTATACCACCAGAGGGAGTTGTCTGAACAAAAGCCAAAACATGAAAGGTGCAACTACTCACCTTGGTCGCCCCCAGTGAAGAGCCCACCCTACCAGTTTCACTCTTTATCCACCCAATTCATAGCCCCCGATTCCTCATCTAAATGCCAAATATTTGATGTTATATCCAAATCATTGACATTTGCTGGAAATTCGGCATTCTGGGGGGTTCTGTGGTGCCCGCTGCATATAATGCACCCACTTTGGCAGGAAAGAAGTGCATTTCTGAGGTTGACCCGATCGACCTGTGCTTCAGGATATAGTTTAATTTAGTTAATTTACGCAACTGGAAAATGCTAACGTTAACGGTAAGAAGAGAAGTAGGCAAAAAAACGACGTTGATTCACAAAGTAGACGCATGGAAAATAGTTAAGACCTTTTAAAAGGGCAAACGCCACACACATTGCATACACACAAATAAGTTGGACAAGCTGGAAACGCAGGGACAACTGGAGTCTGAACACAAGTTTGAGACAACTGAAGTCTCGAGCTGTAGGCCATCATTGTATTCCCTTGAGACTATTGAAACTGGTCTGTATAACCTACTGCATTGATACTGAACTGGAACTGAACCTAAGCATGAATGAACTGCTGCTACTGTTAAATTGTGGTGCCACCATCTCCCCACATACTGTATCGATCGAGGTCTGGTAGTTGTGGCACCTGTAGGTAAAGAATATGAGCAAAAAATCACTATGAACTGAGTCTGTGTCAAAACTTCGAACATGTTGGTGGCGTCTAGTGTTCAAGTGCAGGACAGCAGTTGGAAATGTAATGTTGATATAGTGCTATAGATGCTGTTCCTCTGTGAGACAAGGTGATGACTCCAAGGCGTGAATCACGCTGATGAGTACACAATGCTGGATCGAGACAAAAGAGCAAATGAGCAACCATCCTTTGGTGTCAAACAAGGGTGTCCTATAACATATATAAGGAATACAATTTCTTACTTCTCGAGTATGCAGTTTTACAACGCGCTGCTACATTGGTAATTAAAGCTTTAATTTGGGTGCTCCTCACTCCGTGAGGTACCGAGCTTCGTCACCAATGTAGCAGCGCGTTGTAAAAGGCATACTCGAAATGTAAGGATAAGGAATTGTATTCCTTATATTTGTTACATGTCCCCTCTCCCCCCTGCTTTTGCGTATCTACATGAACGATGTCGACAGCCTGACTGAGGGGGTGCAGGGCGTGATTACGGGCATTCCAAACTTTACAGCAACCCACATGCTGTGTGCTGATGATCTTTCCCTCACGCCTATAGATTACAACGAGCTACAAACATTGCTTCATAAATTAAGAGTCTACGCCCAAAATAAGACCTTGACACTGTCAAGTTGACAGTAAACACCCAGAAATCTGAGGTAATGTGCTTCAACTCCAAGCCTGGTAGTTCTTCGCCCTTCCTTTTTTTTTGACTGCACACAGCTTCCCCCTACACAGAAACCCTCAAATACATTGGTTCGATGTGCAACAGGCAGATCAACCTGAATTTTGCAGCTGACGCAGCTTTGCGACCATTCATGTCTGGTACTTTCAGAGTCAAGCTAATAGATCACACGCTCATTCTGGGACTTTCTCTTCTACATACATCTGTTTACGCACATCAGTTTGGCCGGATGTCTGGCATAACCAATGAGAGGCTTGACTGCAAGGTCACTTGGCACATGACGTGCATCTTCTAGCAGTCTGCTGTCGAGACAGGACTTGAGGACACACATCCCGGTATAGTATCAGGCAGACAGCATGGCGGCTACAAGCAACACGTGAAAAAAGGACAACATTTTAAACACTTTAAGGCTGTCGTATCTCTTTCTTTGCAAAGCATGCTTGTACTGAATGCTGGTGGCAAACTGCATAAACTTATAATGAGCACATGACTTGCTTTTACTTTCAGAACTGATACGTGTGCAGCATTTTCTATGGAGTGCGTGCATGTTCATGTTGCTGGACTGGGCAGGACATAACAAGAGATGAAGACTCTAATTGGCATCAGCAGCAGGTACAGACAATCTAAACATGCAGGATGCTAGCAATTGCGGGTAAAGCCTTATTCCGCAATATAAACTTTGATACAAACATTCCTATGTCGTTCACACAGCTACGTGACATTGCTAAAGCTTGTAGAACTGACATTGCATCCAACATTAAAAATGCATTTCTTGACAGCATAGTCAGTTCCACGAATTATGCCTACGTCGAATGCTTTCCTTTTGCATTTGTGCATGCTTCTGATGCGATGTAATTCAGCTATGTGCTTCTGGCTTATTTATTTTCGCCATGCTTAAACTTTTGCTGGTATGCTTGAATGCATGCCTATCTGTATGCGTGTTTGCATGCCTGCGCCCTAGTATGTTTGTTTGTCTATGTGCCTGTCAGCTCATTTTTCTGCATGCCTCTGTGTCTGCAAGTTTGCATGCCTGTGTGCCTGTCTGTCTCAACGTCTGCCTGTGTGTCTGCATGTCAGCATGTGTATTGTATCTGTCTTTAAATAGTTATGCGTTTCTGCATGCCTGTTTGAATTCCCGTGTCTGTCTTTCTGCATTTGTGTTTGTTTGTGTGCGCTTACGCACACGTCAAATGCTTGCTTTTTGCAAATATGCATAATTCCGATGAAACCTACTGAAGCAAAATGCTTCAGGCATAGTTCTTGTGCCATGCTTAGGCTTCTGATGGAAAGCTTGTATGCATGCTCGTTTGTCTGTCTGCCTGTTTGCCTGTCTGTCCGTCTGTATTCCTGTGTGTCTGCATGTGTGTGTGTGCATGTCTTTTATCCGTCTGCACGTGAGTTTGTCTGCTTGAGCGTCCAGAAATTTGGGACTGGCGCCCTTAGGGTTGCACACTCCGGCTCCGCTCTGCTCCGGCTCCGCTCCGGCTCCGCTCCGCTTTGGAGCCTCCAAAAAGTAGACCAACCAGATCATTTTTTGCTCACATGCTGATGCTATGTCTCCACAATGTTTAATTTGCTTGAAACTGATTAAAACACACTCACCGAGGTTCTAGCAGTTAAACATTGAAATGTGTTCTGTCACAATTCGCATGGATATAATTACTAATTACTACCAACATCATCTTTTCACTTTTCAAGCCCTTGACCCCCACTGATTCTATAATTATGTGGTGGAGGAGCTTATCGGTACACGGTACCAGGGTGGCTCATTTTCCTTTTTATTGTTGGGGGGTGGTTTTCGCTCCCTACGTAGTTTACCTTTTTCTTTTTCTTTTTTCTTTTTCACACCTTGTATGTCACGTGGTAAATCCTACTTTAAAGTGGTACAGAAAGTACCAAAGTGTGATGTCACACTAATGAGTATGTATTACTTATAACAGTGACTGGAGTCAAAAGGGCAAGTTCAATTCTTGCAACATCATCACCCTAGAAGCTTAGCTGTTATTTATATAAAGTAGAAGTGGCTAAGCACGCTGCCGTACTTCGTAAGACTTATACGTTTGAGGCGAGTAGAGCATGGCACAACCACGCTCTCCTCTTCTCTTCCCCCCCCCTTTCCCCCCCCCCTCCTCCTGCCCCTCCCCCTCACCTATATTATAATTCCCCCAGCCCACTTTCTCCACCTCACCCTCTCTCTTGCCTTCCACATCATCACTCCCAAGCATTGATAGCTTTTTTATTCTTTCACCCTCTTCCTCTTCTTTCTTCATCTCTCCTTGAAAACTCCATATCAATACCCCCCTCCTCTTCTTCTTCCTCCTCTTCCTCTTCTTCTTCCTCCTCCTGCTCTTCTTCTTCCTCCCTTACATTAAGGGACCCCTCATCACTCCCTAGCATCATAAGCTCCTCAACCTCTCCTTCCTCACCTCCCCCGTCGCTTGACTCCTCCAAAAACAAGGCTCTGCTGTAGAAGTGTGCCCATAGCGCACCTTGTCCAGCATACGGCCACGCAAAGCGTCGTAGAAGACAGGCTTAAAGCCAGGCCCAGTCTCAGCCACGCTCTGCAGTGCACGCTTAAACAAAGGACTGCATGACACGTTGAAGGGGATGCCGCAGCCATAGAAAAGCATGCCGAGCTGCAAGTTTGCTTTATTGTGTCGTTCCGCAATGGCCATGCTAGGAAGGGTGAGCTGCCTTTGCGAAAGCAGAGAGCCAGAAAGGGTGAGCTGCCTTTGCGCAGGCATAAAGGTGTGCGTGCGTGCAAATGCGGAGGCAGGGGTGCGTGGCTGTTGTGAAGTGCCAGACCGTTGTGAGGCAGGTGCAGCCTGTGTAGAGTCACTCTGGTCCTCCACGCGCTGCTTCTTCTGTGCATAGAGACCTCTGCAATCTTGGTCTCCAGCAGCTGCATGGTCTCTACTTCTTGTGAGGAGTAAGTCTTTGTACATAGCCTGGTATCTTTCCCTTGCACCTTAAAGGAAGTGGCTCTGAGTTTAGTTACAGGACATGTCCATCTCTGATGGCATCCTCTACACTTCCACTCTTTGTTCTTCCCCTTGCCAAGCCCTATGCATTCAAAATAGGTTTCATATACTTCAATGGTATCAGACATTGTTTGTTGTGTGATTTTGATCGTTGGGTAGTTACATCCGCAAACCACAGCCAACTATCAAATATTTTTAAAAGACAGAGGCTCCGGCTCCGGCTCTGATTGGCCGTCGGAGCACCGGAGCATGCAACCCTGGGTGCCCTGTGCCCTTCTATATCCGAATTTCAAACTTGAAATTTGTTGACAAGCTGGAATTATCTGTCGGACGGTTGTACGTTTTTCGGAGGCTTTTTCCGCTTCGCCTGCTGCGGCCGACTGCGTAACATTATGATACTAAATGTCCTTGGCCGGCCCTTAACGGCTGTGCCGAGTTTCGCGGCGAACAAGGAGGGTCGGACTTTTGGTGACAAGAAGGGCTGAAAAGAGGCACGCTGTGACGGCCATTTAATGTAGAGTTTACTGTTTTAATTCATACTTGATTCCGTAAAGAATTGCTGCAGTAATCACGCGCCGTCATTTTCTGTGGCTGCATGGAGACCGACGAGGAGGGGATTTTTGGTCGGCGGCTTTTTCAGGCAGTTTGATGCCGCTGTTATTTAAACTATGATTTTACAGCATAATTACACAACACTGAATTGTCTACTTGCTGAGAGCTCAAACAAGGAGAGACTTGACTGCAAGGTCACTTGGCACACGGCATGCATCTTCCAGCAGTCTGCTGTCGAGACAGGACTTGAAGACACACATACCGGTGTAGTATAAGGCAGACAGTATACTTGGTGGCTACGAACAACACGTGAAGGACAAAATTTGCAAGCTTTCCAGAGGGCTGTACGCAATTCACATGGCGTTGTGTTACAAGTTACAAGGTATGCTGCATGACACATATTGGAACAAAGCAAGGCATCGTGCATGCTGCAGAAAGGCTAGGAGACAACTGTTTTGCACGTAACTCAAGATGTATCCTTCGCACAACAAAACAATAGCATATATTCCATACACATGCTTTGCAGCAACATTTAAAGAACAGTTTCTGAACCTTCAGGCTGGTGTGTTTCTTTCTTTGCAGAGCATGCTAGTATTGATTGTCGTTGGCAGTTTGCAAAACCACATAATTTGCACTTGGCATGCTTCTGATTCCAGCACTGAAACGTGTGCAGCATTTTAAAAGGATTGCATGCATGTTCATGTTGCTGGACCCGGCAGGACGTATACACTTTTATTGGCTTCACTATCAGGTGCAGACAATCAGGACAAGCAAGATGCTGCGCGTAAATTCTGAATCTGTATTATTTACTTTGATATGAACATTCCTGTGTTGTGCGTACATTACCTCTGCCTGTCTGTATGCCTGTCTGTCTGAACGAAGTTGTGTTATTCGAAATTTGGGACTGGCGCCCTGCGCCCTTCTATTCCAAAGTTTCGCATCAGAGAAATTCCCAGATTTTACCCAAATTTCAATAAGAAATCCCCAAATTGCTAACAGAAATTTGTTGCCAACCTGGAATTAACTGTCAACCGCCGGGCTCACTTTGAGGTTCTTTTTCTGCTTCGCCTCTGGACGGATGACAGTAAGATTACGTAGACAATTAAACTGGCCTGGCTTGTGCGGATGTGTCGAGTTTCGCGGTGAACAAGGAGGGTCGGACTTTTGGTGTCGAGAAGGGCTGAAAAGGGGCGCGTTGTGACGGCGTGAAAATGCGGAATTCGCTGTTTTGATTCTTACTTGATTCCGTTCAGGAATTGTGCCTGCGTTAAGCGTTTCAAAGTATTTCAACCGCTATTTCAACCGCTACGTTGATTTCAACCGCGGAAATCAACCGCATTTCAACCGCTTCAACCGTGATATTATGCTTTATGCCAGCTGGTAATCAGGACCATCATGGTATGTGACATATAATTAAGACATTTACACATCTACACATTATTGAAGTTGCAGCTTTTTCCAGATCAACCATTTACTTTTGTCCATTGTTATCATAACAATGATATGATATCAATCATGCCAAACAGGGCGCATTTCCAACCTGGTGTAGGATTGTTGATGATCATGACGGTCGACCCATAGTCGGACTATTGGGCCTACTTAGTAAGGCAGATCAATCCGATGATCATACTTATGTCAGGCTGTAATTCGCTATCAGCATATGATATACCGTAAACCGTCATTTGCAGTGACTGCAAACATTTTATAACTTACTTAAAGTTGAACTAAATAGCTAAACTTTGACCTTCAAGAGCTTCAACTTAAAGAAACTTGTACAGCACTAGAAGTAGCCTGAGCCTGAGGCCACAGTGTGTGCTCGTTTAAAAAGGGCAAGAGCATACCGAAAAGACACCAGGTGTATGTGTGGTACACATCATGTGACATGCCGACTCATCATTACAACGCACATTTATCTTCATGATTGATTGATTCAATATTAACATGAAAGTATTCAAGTCCTATCATAGGATATGATATATACAGATGTCATGATGACAATGATCAGATATTATACTACTACTACGTTAGTAACAAACTCGGGCCTAGCTTAAAAGTATTGCCAATAGCAGTGCACACCAAGAGCAAAAAAAGATTCATCCTCAACTTCATCACTGCCTTCTTCATCCTCAAGCCATAGAGCATCATTATCACCATCATCACCATCATCATCACTGCCATCATCAAGCCTCCCAATCTCGCATAAAGCAAGGTCAAAATCTGGCTCACCATCATCTATACCATCTTCAAACCTCCCAATCTCAATTAGGCTAACCTTTTTGTGCAGTTGGTTTAGCACCATGCAACTCAATCCAGGGAAACTTTTCCACCCAATTCTTGCGTGTGGCCTCTTTGGCAACCTTCCTTGTTCTCATTTCCTCATCATCTTGTGTGAGCGAAACAATTTCACTGCATGGGAAGGAGACAGGGCCCTGGGGGTAGGAGACACACTCTTTGCGCGCACAGCTTGCATGCTCTTCATCAACTTCATCTTGCTTGCAAATGCACTTTATCAACATGCCCACATTTTGCCTGTGGTTTGTCCACAGCAACGCCCACCAGCCTGTGCAGCAGCAGGGTGCAAAACTGCACAATGCCCATGGGCTGAGCAGCTGCATGCTGCGAGGGAGGGGGCTCTGTGGGGGCTGGCTCAGAGGGCACTGCAGGAGGCTGAGCAGGGGGAGCTGAACTCGGAAGGACTGGGACGAATAAGGGTGCTTGTGGCTGAGGGGGCTCAAGGGCCACCCTGCCCGTCAACTTCCATCGCGTCCCCCCCTTCTGCCGTGCTGGCCTCTCCCGGTTCAGCTGGCCCCTCGCCTTCAGGGTGCTGCTTTCTTCCCTCCTCCCCTCCCCCTCCCTCTTCCCCGAGTCAGCGCCCCGCGGCTGCCAAGTCCACTTTTGCCTCTACCCGTACCTAAATTTTGCCCTAAGCTAAATTTAAAATAATGCGGTCTCCCCTAAGCTAAACTTAAAATATGCGGGCGCCGCGCGGGGTGAACTACACTGGTGCACACTGTCCTTGCTATGTACAAGGAGTAATAAAACAGGAGTGGATTGAAAGCCATTAAAAAAGTAACATTGCGGCTGTAACACCACAAATGTCCCTCGCCAAAAGTGATTGGGTTATAGTCAGCAAGCAAACCTTGCAACACAGTCTGCTTAGCAGGCTGAAAGAAACCAATATCGCAAATTGCCAAGTCATACTAGGTTTAACCCTTAAACTCATGTAGCATACTTGTCAAACCAGTGTCAGTGGTGATATGAAAGCACATAATGGCATACGCTGCTTTCAGAGGGTGTAGCTAACATTTAAACTGGCCAGACAGGTAAGAAGCAGCAAACATAGAAGCTGTATGTTCTTATCACGGAAGCTAGGCACAACATGGTGGCGGCACACAATAGAGGAGAGGTGGACCTCAAACAAACCTTGTGTGCCCTTGCTAGAAACTGTGTCGTAAACTAGACGGACACAGCCCGCTGCCTCCAGCAAATTACCACGAATTGGTGCATGCTTGAACCAGCGAACAAAGGCATACTGAATCGGGGAATGTATGCCTTTTGCGAGTATAAGAAGAGAATTAAGGGTAGCGTGTTGCGTGTTTGGAAAACTGTAATGAAACCTAGCAAACATCTGACTTGTGAAAGCGCGTGCGCACAAACTGTGTGTGTGTATGTGTGTGTGTGTGCGCGCTCCTGTTTTTGCTTGTTAGATATCATGAAACTGTCCAAAAGGCTGACCACCAGTAAGGCACAGAAAGTACTAGCATTTCCGAGGGACAAATGGGATCAGGGATCAATTGCAGTTATTCTATCTGACAAAGCCACTGACCTGCCGTGCTAACATCAGCTTCAAATAATAGCAGCCGCAACTCGGCGTAAGCTGTCTCTTCTTCATCACGACGAGGCCCAAGGCGCCAGACTTCTACAGAGTCAAACCAAGGCTTTTAGAAGTGGCTGACATTGGCTCTGATAGGCTGTAGCACAGGGGAATGAATAGTTCTTGTGCCATGCTTAGGCTTCTGATGGGAAGCTTGTATGCATGCTCGTTTGTCTGTCTGCCTGTTTGCCTGTCTGTCCGTCTGTATTCCTGTGTGTCTGCATGTGTGTGTGCATGTCTTTTATCCGTCTGCATGTGAGTTTGTCTGCTTGAGCGTCCAGAAATTTGGGACTGGCGCCCTTAGGGTTGCACACTCCGGCTCCGCTCTGCTCCGGCTCCGCTCCGGCTCCGCTCCGCTTTGGAGCCTCCAAAAAGTAGACCA
>Ga0307963_1003009_pt1 | contig 13330 bp, 17 predicted proteins | sample OrgLakmetagen594_FD_201829 | JGI IMG/M metagenome (GOLD analysis project Ga0307963, IMG submission 201829) | Saline water microbial communities from Organic Lake, Antarctica - #594 | ecosystem: Environmental > Aquatic > Non-marine Saline and Alkaline > Saline | place: Antarctica: Organic Lake...
CCCGGTCTTGCAGGGGCATCCTGCCCCCAAGCCCTACCGCAGGCATCCCTGCCTGCTGCGAAAGCAGGCACCGGCCGGTGCCTGGGACCTTAGCCAGCTTGCGGTAATGTCCACGTAGGAGGGCACCCCGTGCGCGACAGGAAGTAGAACCAACCACAGCAAAACACCCACATTAAAAACCGAACCCAACCACCACTTGATCGCAACCGCTCTATCAAAAGAGACATAGCAGGGGGTGGGGTGCAAACGACACACCTCCTCGACAATTACTTGCCAATACCAGATCTGAATGCCATGGTAAATAAACAAAGAATCTGCTTTTGGTATGCCCTGAAAGCGGCCAGAGGGCAGCGAACCTAACACGCAATAATCGAGCTTATTATGACTCTCTCGCGTAAGCCAACTGCAGGCTTAGGAACATCCATCACAAAATGCAACCAATCACCAAGTTCTGTACAAAATACAGTTTCACCAATCTATTTTTGCGAACTCAATCACATAGAATGCCTCGGGTGCGACGCATATACCTGAAATAACCCGGCATATGTGTCGTGGAAGAGGATGATATCGGGGAAAGCCGTCTGACTAGACGGACTTGCCAGGTTCGATATGTGCTATGTATTTTGTGGAAGGTGCCACCAAGCCCTCTAACACCGGGACTCGGTTGAGTGATGTGATAGATTTTGTGCGATATCTGCCGGAATACTATGCGGAGTAAACGATGAATAGCCTGTTGATGAATGACCTGTTAAGTATCAAATAGGCGAAATGATGTTATTCCACTACGCAAAAACACGAAAGCGCCAAGTAAGAATGATTGCCATAAATATACTAATTCTCCCGCTCCTTCTTTTAAAGAAATGGATGAATATGTTTCAAACCGGTTTCCTATAACAACAAAAATAATGAAGTCTGTGTTAAAGGTGATACCTAATATGGAAAATTCATCAGACTCAAAAAATAGGCGCGAATGATTTTTGGCGTTAGAGAAAAGTATATTGCACATACAAAGATCTCATCGGAGCATGCATTAAATGATGCATAAGAGTTGTTTGCTAATTTCAATACGATTAACAGTAATCCTCCTCCGGAAAATAGACACCCAATCTTAAAGAAGCAGAGAAAGCCTGACTGCAAACTTATCAGGTTTTGATACTAAATGAGTAGCAGTGGGCTGAATTCAAAAATTGACGCGAAAATTCTGATTTCCAGGCACAGTAAGATCTCAGGTATGTCTGAATCGAAATTATTTATGTTGGGTAACTAAGTTAGTTGTGCAGTAGACCCAAGCCGGGGCGTGCGCTGATAACCAAAATTTTGGCACTTGGCTTTGATCGTCAGTCCCATACCCCATACCCCATACCCCATACCCCTACAACATTTACCTGCCCGACGGCTACGAAGATGGCGACCTGCAATATCCCCTGCTCTATCTGCTGCATGGATCATTCGGCAACGAGAACAGATGGGTGGTTCAAGGCAAGATGCGGCCGACCACTGATCGATTGATCGAAGAGGGTCACATCCCCCCTGCGATCGTGGTGATGCCCGGGGCGAATAGCTGGTGGGTCGACGGCTATAACGAAGCTGCCGAGAGCTCGTTCATCAAGGATCTTATCTCGCATATTGATGCCACTTATCGCACAATCTCCGAGCGCGATGGAAGGGTCATAGGCGGTCTGTCAGCCGGCGGCTACGGTACGGTGAATTTCGTTCTGGAGCATCCTGAAATGTTCGCTGCCGGGGCGGCACTCAGCCCGGCTTCCTACGTGCCGGTTCCGCCGAGCCATTCCTCGGGCAACCGTCATCCGGCCTATCTGGACGCAGATGGTAACTTTGACCCTGCGAAGTGGGACGAATTGTATTAGCCATCATACATCGACGACTACAAGGTGCAGGAAATGGTTGTGCCGATCTACATCAACTCGGGCGATCACGACACATTCGACATCGCCTATCACGCCGCCGTCCTGTATCAGACACTGCGCGAGCATCAGCCCAACGCCGTCGAATTCCGTTTGGTGGATGGCGATCATGAATGGCAGGTCTGGATCTGAGGCGATGGAGTACGTGTTTTCGTTCACCAGTCGCCCACAGGGTGTCGCTCCCGGCAACTGATACCAATCTTTTCGGAAGATAGGGCTGCGCCGCAGCCATCGAGGGCGGCGCGGACGACCCTGCGACTTCAGAGATTAAACGAAAGGCGACCTGAGCCGGGTGTCTGGTAAGGTGCACGGACACTCCCTGTTATCTTTTCTAATTGACGTGTGTGTCCAGACAACTAAAGCACAGCGTCAATCGACCCGGTTACTGTAGAGACAATGCATTCATAGAGTTGTACTATCACTCCCTCAAAGGTTAGTTCATCAGAACCGTGGGTTTCCAGTGCATCCGCCAATTGTGCCGAGCATTGCAGTGGTATATATATCAGTTTTACAGCCCGGCGAGTTAGCATTCGAGGACCGGGTATCAATCACCGATGAAATCTGAGTAAATGGCTGCTTGCAATAGTGAACTGCCCATTTTATCGGGTTAAGATCAAAATCACTCGCTGCACGCCCAATTTTTCTGGCCGCTAAGCGTTAACTGTATCTAGCATTGGAGTAACGATTTAATGTCAATCAAGAGAAATTCACTTCATGGCAAATAGAGATTTTATTTATCAGCGTATTTGTATTTATGCCGGAAATGAATTTGATCCAAATGTAGATGAGCAAGTGGAGGAAGTTTTACGTTCAAAATTTAACATTTATATACCACAGAGAGTATCCATAAATGAATCTCTGGCATCAACGACAAGTGATCATGAGATTATCGAGCTCATATTAAAATATCGTACGATGAAGTAAACAATACATTGGTCATCGACAGTTAAATTTTACAACTGAAATGGATGGACTGGCGGTTTACTGCTGGTGGCAATTCGGTGAAAATCCAGAGTTAGATTTTGTGGCTACGTTGGGCGTCCCGGCAGTCTGTAGTGGGAATAGCCGACTGAAGAGACGGTTTTACCAGGTTTGATAGGTAGTCAGTGTTGTGGTGAAAAAGGCTACAGATCCTATAGTACTGGGCCTTGGCAGAGTGGTGTGCTAGATTTTTTGCAATATCTGCCGGAATGAAGGGCAGAGTAGACGATAAGTAAATTGTTCGGTGGCACGATTGCTACCTGCTACTCTTTGCTTCCGTTTGATCCGGGCGGCGTATACCGGCTTGTGGCAGCAGTGTTGGGCTGCTTGGCGAGGCCGAAAATTCGATGTGGCATTTACTGACCGCCGGGCCAGATAGGGGAATAGACATGGGCGTTAGCCAACTTGGATAAGGCACTCGGACACTAACTGTTATCTTTTGTATCTGATGGGGGTGTCCAGGCAACTCTGCAAAGGGCGACTGGCGAAGGAGAAAGAACGATGAAGGAACGTATGCGATGGCTCTTGCTCTTTGGATGGGTGAGTATGTGTCTTTCCCCATCTATCGTTTGGGCAGAGACCATTCGCTTTGCGACGATTGATTATTGCCCGTTTACCTGCGAACCCTCAAAGGAGGGAGGCAAGGAAGGGTTTATGACAGATGTCCTTCGCGAGGCGTTTGAACCAGCCGGATACACCCTTGAGATTGAGATGTTGCCCTATGTGCGGGCGGTGAGTTCTGTTCAGAGTGGTGCCTATGACGGGATTGTGGTGGTTGGCAAAGACTATGCCCCCGATCTCGTATATCCGGACGAGCCGACGGTTATGCAACGGGTGGTCTTTCTTGTGAACGCAGGAACGCCATGGAGATATACGGGGGTCGAATCGTTAGCCCAGGTCAAGGTTGGCGTTGTTAGAGGGTATCATTATGTGGATCCCGATCTAGTAGCCTATCTTGAAGAGGAACAGGGGAATGAAGCGCGGGTTAATGTGATGCATGGAGACACTACAACCAACAGAGGGTTGCGTATGCTCCAGACTGATCGCGTTTCCACACTTCTTGAGGGCGAATACTCTGCGATGTATGAGCTCGAGAAGATGGGGGGCAGGGAAGAAGTGATGATTGCAGGCTATACAGAAAATGCATTTGAGGATTATACCGGATTTAGCCCCCATAATCCGAACGCCGCTGAGTATGCTCAAATCTTGTCTCATACGATTGCAGAGTTGAGGAAATCTGGAAGATTGGATGACATTCTCCACCGCTATGGAATAACCTCTGAGTAAACACAGGTAACTCCTTCATTCAGTCACGAAGAATAACAATAATAGGGCACTCATAGTCAACGTTTGTAACTACGATGGGTGGCGTCACCGGGCTTAGTAATTGGTAACGGACTGCTTAACCGCCCGTCTCTTTATCGCCAAACGGTCTTAGACATAATTGGCGCCAGGGGTATGTTCAAGATCGACCTGACCGACAACACAGAGTCATTCAGCTTCAGTGTGGAGTATTTATTCCAATTTTTTTGGATTGGATAGCAGTATCAGCCGGGTTCTGGCCGACCGGTCATGCCGGAATGCGCTGACATGACGTTGAGGGATACCTATGAAAATGTCGCTAGTGTGCATTTTGGTCCAATGCAGGCCGGTGTCGACCATCCTGATGCCCGGCACTATGATGACATCGATAATGACGGCTACCTCGATCAGGTTTTTCACATCAGAGTCCAGGAGTCTGCACTCAATGAACAACAGGCTTTCGCCTGTCTGAGCGGTTCGCTAAATAACGGTCAGAGTTTTACCGGTTGTGATGCTATACAAGTGAAATAGTGATCGATTTGATTGGGCGGTGTTGTACCGCCCAATTAGCCTCTTAGATATCTGATGAATAACGGGTTTTGAATCGGGGTAGCTTTCTATCACGCTTTACCACTATTCAACCGTGTAAAAGCTTAAGCTGTCATGCCACCATCTACGGGATTCACTGTTCCTGTAATAAATGAGCTATCATTGCTACCCAGGAACATCATCAGCTTAGCGACATCTTCATTGGTTGCATAACGCTGTAAAGGGATCGCCTGTTCAAAACCTTTTTTGGCTTCAGCGCCTGCGCCGGGTGCAAAACCTTCTTCCAAAGAGCGCATCATGCGGTTATCCACCGGAGATGGGTTTACCGTGTTCACTCTGATTTTATAGGGTGCCCCTTCCAAAGCAGCGCTTTTCATCATACCAATTACAGCATGCTTGCTGGTAACATAAGGAAGCACGTTCGGTGTGCCCGTCAAACCAGCCACTGAGGAGGTAATAATGATACTTCCACCGTCTTTGTTCTTCTTCATTACCGGAAATACATGCCTTAAACCGTAGTAGACACCCTTTATGTTTACGTTAATTAATTGATCAAATACATCAAGAGGGTACTCATCAAGAGGCACCACTTTACCTTCAATTCCTGCATTGTTATAGAAAATATCTATGCCTCCCATTTTTTCTACTGCATATTTTACATACTGTGCTACCTCTTTTTCCTTACTAACATCTGCTTTGAAAATATATAGATGGTCGGATGCTAATTCTTTCCTGGCTTTTTCCAACGTTACATCAGCTAGATCTGTGATTAAAACACTGGCACCTTTTTCCAATAGTGCTTTGGCAAGACTCATACCTATCGCACCACTTCCTCCTGTTATTACAACTCTTTTGTCTTTCATGATTTATGGCTCCAAATGATCAATGCGTTACCAAAAGCCTAGCAGTAAATAGGGCTCCAAATGTTAACTTTTGTATCTTCGGTGGGTGTGCCGGTCGTCTACTCTGACCGCAACGTATATATCTTGAGTATCCCTGAATATGTGTCGCTGAACACGCTGATAGCGGGCGTGGGTATCTTGAACGATGGTTTCAGCGGGTTTGATATATTAGGTGAAAAATGGTTGTAGCCCCTGTATGGATCGGTTGCATGGCCACCCACCGCTGCTCGACAAGCAATACATCCGCAAGGTCTGCCCGGACACCACCCCGACTGCATCGGCTTGCAACGCGCAGACCGCTATATTTTTTGGATAACAAAGCTTATTAGCGTAACGCTCCTGCGGTCTATATGGTGAAGGGGCTTTAACAGGTCTTTTTTGATCCAGCTCAGTTCCGACGGGTCTCTAATCTGGTTAGTATGTAGCCAGTGCAACAGTTTAAGAGGATTTTTTTTGATTATCATAGAACAGAGGGCTACCGTGTTAGAGGCCTTCCCGGACCCTGTTTTCAACGTGTCCCTCAGCGGTAAAAGCGTATGAGTGGACCCCTGCAAACCCGAGGCCCCGCGGTCCACTCAGACCAACTGATCGACGTATATCGGGCCCGTCAGGATGTACCTTCGCCCTGGACCGTGATCAGCGATCAGGTCATGGGCGGCGTCTCCAGTGCGGCATTGCAACAGGATGACCGTCATGGTTCGGCCTGCACCTGTCTGGCGGGCCGTACCAGTCTCGAGAACAATGGCGGGTTCGTGCAGATGAGGCTTGAGATTGAGTCGGGTTCGGCGCGCGCTGACTGCGGAGGCCTATTCATCGAGCTGTACGGCGCGGCGCACGACTATAATCTGCACGTAAAAACGAATCAGCTGGACAAGCCCTGGCAATCCTTTCGCTGCACCTTGCCGGTGGAGCCACAGTGGACCCGTTTCCTCGTGCCCTATGCGCAACTGCACGCCCACCGCACTGACGCTGAGCTGCAGCCTGCGGATATCAAAAGTGTTGCCGTCGTTGCCATTGGCACGGCGTTCGAAGTTAACGTCTGCGTGCGGCGATTCGGCTTTTTTCTCCAAAACCGGGAGACGATCAGTAAATAGACAATATATCTGTCCCGCATTTTTCTTGGGTAAAAAGGAGTGTAAGACTCGATGGCTACCGACCTGCCCTTTTCTCAGGCTTGCGAGAACAACAAAGTCCCGATATTGGAGAGACTGCGTGAGGTTTTTGATGCGCCGGGCGTGGTGCTGGAGGTAGGTACTGGAACCGGACAGCACGCCGTGCATTTCGCACAGGCAATGCCCCACCTGCAGTGGCAACCGACCGACCACCCCGACGCTGCTCACATGAGTCGTCCTCGGCTGGACCAGGTCGCGCTGTCTAATATCCTGCCGATAATTGAGCTTGACGTTGACACTACTCCCTGGCCAATTGAATCCTTCACTTGGGCGTTCTCAGCGAACACCGCCCACATCATGGCGTGGAGCGAAGTCGAGCAGATGTTCCGCAACATCGGCGAGCGTCTGACAACCGGAGGGGCGTTTTGCCTTTACGGTCCGTTCAATAACCAGGGCCAGTTTTCCAGTGAAAGCAATAGACAGTTTGACCAGCATTTAAGAACCCGAGCATTACACATGGGCATCCGGGACCTGGAAGATCTGTATACACTGGCCAAAGCAGTGGGGCTGATCTTGGCGGAAGACTTCAATATGCCAGCGAACAACCGGCTGCTGGTTTTCAGGTTGACATAGTGATGAATAAACCAGTACCTGGCCCAGGATTGACGTTATGATGTTGTGACGCCATAGTGCGTTTTGCTACGATATTTGGACTAACAGGACACTCAGAGCGCCGGGCAGGACACTCAAAGTTAGCCTTTGTAACTACGTTGAGTGTCCCGGCAGCCGGCCTTTTCGTTGGGATTACAATTCAGTCCAATGTCTTGCTTTAGTCCAAACGGTCCAAAGGGATCATAAAAATAGTCCTATCTTCTGCTTTTTCCACCTACGTCTAGACCTCACTTTCGAGAAAATCCTCATATCATTTCGTGACCAAAAACGCGTAGCGTCGGGTTTTAACGATCCTATTCTGCTTCGCCTCCAGGAAAACCGCTTCTGGAACGCTTTGGCTGAAAACTTTCAGTCTGAGACTTCTCAGGAGCTATCTGAGTCTGGTTTATACAACAACAATATCGACTTATGCGTAAGTTGGCGAAACAATTGATCCAGGGAAAATCTTATGAATACCAATAACAAAAACTATATCCTTAATGGAACTACGGCTAGCAAAATGGGGGTATTGGATCTGACAATCGGATGGATGTATGAGCATGAGTGCTATGCGTATGAGATACACACCTATGATGACAAAGATGCTGAGCGGTTCTACTTCCGTGTAGAGTTCAGCTATGTTGGTAACGGCGAGTTTTCTGAGGAAACCCTGCGGAGCCATTTGGCTGATCACGCTGAAGCTTTTGAAGCCGATTGGGGTCTGCGGCATCTGGCAACGCCGGACAAGCTGGTTATTCTTGTATCAAAGTATGACCACTGTCTACAAGATATTCTGTATCGCCAAAATGTTGGTTCATTAAATGTCGAAATTCCAGCTATCATATCCAACCATCCAGACCTGAAGCGGCTCGCTGACTGGTATGGAATCCCGTTTTATCATCTACCCGTTACCCCGGAAACCAAAATGCAGCAGGAAGCTGAGATTTGGGACATAATCCAGACAGTCGATGCAGATTTGGTTGTACTGGCTCGCTACATGCAGATACTGTCCGACGACTTATGCACAAAACTGCACGGACGTGCCATCAATATCCATCACTCGCTGCTACCGGGATTCAAAGGCGCAAAGCCTTATCATCAGGCCTATGACAATGGGGTGAAGCTGGTAGGTGCCACCGCACACTATGTCAGTAAAAACCTGGACGAAGGTCCGATCATCGCCCAGGCAGTGGAGCCGGTGGATCACACCTATACGCCGGATCTGCTGATAGCAAAAGGACGTGATACTGAACGCCTCACACTAGCCAAGGCGATTAAATCGCATGTTGAGCGACGCTGTATCCTCAGCGACAAAAAAACGATCATCTTCCCTGGGCACTAACAGGTTGTTGAAAAAGGCTTCCTGCCTTTTTCAAAACACGAAAACCAAAAAATGTGATTTTTACTTTTTCTTACGAAATCAACGACTTACCAGTCGTCGATTTCGCCAGGACATCCATGCCCTGGTAGCAGGCGGCCGAAATTCTGTGAATTTCAACAGCCTGCTAAAGAGACTCTGTGGGAGCCAAAACGTTCTGGTCAGGCGGGAGGCAGCCCGCAGCGCGACGGCCGCTGCCGTTGTCAGGAAATACAACGCCGGGGCAGAACGGCGGTGTCCCTCTATATCTACAAGCGGATTACTCCGCAAACCGGCTGTGGTGCCTGTTTGCCTGCGGCACTTGATGGTCGAGCACTGGTATTGTTGGCGCTATTTGGTTCACAGTCTGGCTTTAGTCTAAACGGTCTAAAGAGGACATAAAAAAAGTCCTATTATCTATTTTTACTGCCATATTTTAGGCCTCACTTTCGAAATATTTCTCATATTATTGCTTGGGTTACGCGTCTTTAGTTGTATTCAATTACGGACTAAAGCGCGCCTATATAATAAGAGGACGCAAACATGTTCAAGCAAAAACAAAAAGAATTTGGCTTTGGCACACAAATCCGTAAATCTCCCTATTTCGATGCAACCGTGCGCTGGGGTGTCAAAGGCTTTTCGGTGTATAACCATATGTACATCCCACGCGACTTTGGTGATCCCGAACAAAATTTCTGGAACCTGGTAAACGACGCAATTCTCTGCGATGTCTCGGTAGAGCGTCAGGTCGAGATCACTGGCCCTGATGCCGCTCAATTTGTTCAACTGCTCATTCCTCGGGATTTGTCTAAATGCGCTGTGGGACAGTGTATTTATACGCTGATCACAAACGCTGAGGGTGGGATTCTGAACGATCCTATCCTGCTTCGTCTCGAAGAAAACCGCTTCTGGATCTCCCTGGCTGACACCGATATTTTACTGTGGGCGCAGGGTGTCGCTATCAATTCTGGTTTAAATGTCCAGATCCGGGAGCCGGATGTATCTCCGCTTCAACTGCAAGGTCCGAAATCCGGTCTCATCATGAAGGCGCTATTTGGTGAAAGCATTAACGACCTTCGCTACTTCTGGCTACGCGAGTATGACCTTGACGGTATTCCCCTGATCATTTCCCGGACCGGTTGGTCTAGCGAACTGGGCTATGAGCTCTATCTGCAGGATGGTTCGAAGGGTGACGAGTTGTGGGAAAAGATCATGGCTGTCGGTGCTCCATTTGGTCTTAAACCAGGCCATACGTCGGCGATCCGCCGTATTGAGGGTGGAATGCTGTCGTACCATGCCGATATGAATATTAATACCAATCCCTATGAACTGGGTCTCGATCGACTGGTTAATCTGGATATGGAGGCTGACTTCATTGGCAAGGCTGCGCTCAAACGCATCCGCACAGAAGGTGTATCTCGCAAGCACATCGGTTTGCTGATCGACGGCCCAGCGCTATCAGGCCCTAACACCAACTTCTGGGACCTGGGAAAAGAGGGTGAGTGCGTGGGCATAATCACGTCGGCTGTGTTCTCTCCACGCCTGGGGCAGAACATCGCGCTGGCCATGGTTAGGGCAGACTTTGCGGATCTTGGGACTACCTTCGAAGTTGATATGCCTGATGGGGAAACAGCAGCCACTGTAGTCGAAAGGCCATTCTACGACCCTAAAAAGAGACTCGCGGCGGCTTAATCCCGGAACAGGAAAATGTTGATGACAATAGGCTATCACCGCGAGCAGTTCATGGTGCAAAGTATTCAGTCCGTGCCTTTAGCAGAGCGGCCAGGTTTTGGTATAACCATAGTCCAGGGGCGGCATCGCCCTAAAGGGCAAGTGGACTTACCGTATGCCTGCGGACACTCTTTGAATTTTTAAAACAGAACCTGGCCCACCAGCAGACAGGACAGATTTATGGCATCGTTCTCTTTTCTTCATAGTTCCGCCGCCGCCAACAACAGAGAGGATAATGAGTCCCGACTACTGGACAACTTCCTTCGGGGCTATTCGATTGAAGTCATCCCGCGCACAGCCGACAAGGTGGAGAGTTTTCGTGACATCCTGCCCGCAGGTACCCGCGTCTATATCGCTCATATAGACGGAACGCCGATAGATGATATGGTTCGTACCGCTCGTCGACTGGCCGAAGAGGGGTTTCCGGTTATGCCGCATTTTCCGGCCCGCATCATCAGGAGCCGGGCTGAGCTGGCTGATTGGATAGCCCGATATCAGGGTGAGGCCGGTGTCACACAGGCGCTACTCCTGGGCGGCGGCCTAACTACGCCGGTCGGTGACTTCGAAGATTCCATGCAGTTGATCGAGACAGGACTCTTCGATGACTTCACGAACCTGCACATCGCTGGCCATCCCGAGGGAAACCGCGATATCGATCCTGATGGGTCTGATAAGATGGTAATGCGAGCCCTGAAGTGGAAGCGGGCTTTTCACGAGCGAACTGATGCGCGGGTAGCAATCACGACCCAGTTCTGTTTCGAACCCGCTCCGGTCATTGCCTGGGCCAACCGGCTTGCGGCCGAGGGGATTGATCTGCCAATTCATATTGGCCTGGCTGGACCGGCCAGGCTCCAGACTCTGATAAAATACGCCTTGTCTTGCGGTGTTGGTCCCAGCATGCGGGTGTTACAACGCCGAGCCAAGGATTTAACGAAGCTGCTAATGCCCTATGAGCCTACTGAACTGCTGCTTGAACTGGCAGAGTACAAAGAGCGACACCCAGACTTTGGGGTCGAGCAGGTACATTTCTTCCCGCTGGGTGGTATCAAAAACAACGCAAATTGGGTTACCAACAATGGCGGGGCGGCAGGTCGGCCTGCCTCAGCATAGCAAAACCAGGCAGTAGCAAAAGCACTGACCCCTTAAAGGGATGTAAGATGGCTTTTTAATAGATAAGCCAAGGCGGCTCTCTGCGAGTCTGCCCTGTGCTAAAACAACAACGAAATTTAATGCGCCGATGTGGAGCTGGTTGACCCTTCTCAGACGGTGCTTGAACTGAGAAGGTGAAATACATGACTGCTCGGACCATCGATGGTAAGGCATTCGCGGCTACGCTGCGTGACTATGTGGCGGAGCATGTTTCGCATCTCAAACAGTCACATGGGGTAACCCCGGGCCTCGCGGTTGTGTTAGTAGGAGATGATCCTGCATCTCAGGTCTATGTCCGCTCGAAGGAAAAGCTGACCGCTGAGGTTGGCATGAACTCTTACATGTATCAGCTATCCGCTGATACCCGGGAAGATGGACTTTTGCAGCTGATTGAACAGCTCAATCTTGACCCATCGGTGCATGGCATTCTCGTTCAGCTCCCGTTACCGCAGCATCTTGACGAAGCCCTGGTGATCAATGCGATAGATCGGGCCAAGGATGTAGATGGGTTTCATATTACCAATGTTGGCTTGCTTGCCACCGGGCAGAAGGCAATGGTGCCTTGTACTCCTTTAGGGTGCCTCATGTTGCTTCGCGAGTATCGAGGTAACCTGGCAGGACTGCATGCGGTGGTGGTCGGACGTTCGAACATCGTCGGCAAACCTATGGCACAGTTGCTACTGAGAGACAATTGCACAGTAACAGTGGTCCATTCGTTTACGAGGAATCTGCCGGATATCCTGGGAAGTGCAGATATCGTCGTCGCGGCGGTAGGGCGGCCACTGTTCGTCCAGGGAAAATGGATCAAAACAGGTGCAACTGTAATTGATGTGGGCATTAATCGGGTTGACCAGGGTGACGGTACGACGCGGCTGGTCGGTGATGTCGATTATGCCGCAGCCAAAGAGATTGCAGGGGCGATTACACCAGTACCTGGTGGTGTTGGTCCGATGACCATTGCTTGTCTACTGGCTAATACAGTCACCGCATGCTGTCGTGCCCTTACCCTTCCTGAACCTAAAGGTTTAACCCCCTGATAGTCGGATTTTTGTAAAGATAGCCTGTACAGATCGTCGAAGTGCGACCGTTTTTTTAGGCGGCTCGTAATTAGATCGGGGCCATGGTTTGCCAGGGACAGATCGCCAGCGTACTGGTCGACATGCGGATGATCAGTTGCCTGGCGAGCCTAGCCTGGCGCTATACTCGATTTCTACCGCCTATGCTGGCATCTGGATGCCGAACCGCAGGTCCGAACTCTCGCCGGAGTGCTGGAAATATCCAATCTGTTTGCGGTAGCTGCATAAAGATTGAAGATCGCCTCCCAGATGACTAAACTCCTGGCTAAGCGCGTATATGTATCGATAACAATATGAAAAAATTCGCATTAGATGCTGTGGATATCCGCATTCTGAGTGCTGTCCAGCAGCACGGACAAATAAGCAAAAGTCACCTTTCTGAACTGGTTAATCTGTCGCCGACGCCATGCTGGCTTCGACTGACCAAGCTCAAAAAGGCCGGACTTATAACTGGATATCGGGGCCAGGTCGCCGTCGAGATGGCTCTCGATCTAACCACCGTTTTTGTGACAATTGCACTGAAGGAACACAGAAAATCAGACTTTGATCGTTTTGAAAAGCACATTCAGAGCATCGAAGAGATCGTCGAGTGCTT
>Ga0307963_1003012_pt1 | contig 13325 bp, 18 predicted proteins | sample OrgLakmetagen594_FD_201829 | JGI IMG/M metagenome (GOLD analysis project Ga0307963, IMG submission 201829) | Saline water microbial communities from Organic Lake, Antarctica - #594 | ecosystem: Environmental > Aquatic > Non-marine Saline and Alkaline > Saline | place: Antarctica: Organic Lake...
TGTGTGTGTGTGTGTGCGTGAAATTATGTGTGAGTGCGTGTGTGTGTGCTTTGTTTGTGCGAGTGCCATTGGTTGTATGCATAGTATGTGTGTGCGTGTGTTTGTTTGTTTTTATGTGTGTGTTTATGTGTAATAAATTTTGTGTGTGCATGTGTGTGTACAAGTGCAAGTGCAAGTGCAAATGAGTGTATGCATAGCTGTGTGTGTGTTGTGTGTGTGTTGTGTGTGTGTTGCGTGTGTGTGTGTGTGTGTGTGTGTGCGTGTGTGTGTGTGTTGTGTGTGCGTGTGTGTGCGTGTGTGACGCATGCCCTACCAGCAGCCATGCCTGTGCCAGGAGTGGCTCCGGTGTCAAACATGAGGCCTCCCCCACTCAAGCCAGCAAGAACAGGCAGGGGAGTGGTGGGGGTACCTGTGTGTGTATGTGTGTGTTTGTGCACGCGTGTATGTGTTTGTGCGGGTGTGTACGCGTGTGAGCTTGTGCGGGTGAGTATGTGTGTGCGTGTGTGTGCATTTGTGTGTGTATGTGTGTGCATGTGTGTTTGGTTGTGAATTTATTGTATGTGCATAAGCAAATTTTGAAGCGCGCATGTATGTATGTGTGTGCATTCGTGCATGTTTGATGCGCGTGTGTGTGTGTGTGTGTGTGTGTGTGTGTGTGTGTGTGCGTGTGTGTGTGTGTGTGTGTGTGTTTGATGCGCGTGTGAAGTGAAGCAACGTGGTGCCACTAGCTTGGCTCTTAATTTGTGCTGTGGTGCTCTTCTTAAGCATCTCCATTTTTTCATTGCGTGGTCCCTACGACTGCATTTTTTTCCAAGCTGCTGAGTTGTTATGTTCTACTTTGACGTTATCTTCTACTTTGCATTATTCCTCTTGATAGGGCAATCGTACTGACACTAGCTTTAGCGATTGCGGTCCTTGTGATGATTTCCTCAGCCATCTCGTGGTGCAATAAAAAGACAACAGAACCACAGATGCACCCACAAGCACTAAGCCACACACTTGAACACACACACACACATGTACACACACACACACACATACACACACACACACACAAACAAACACACACACACACTCACACACACATTCACACACACACACACACACACACAAAACACATAAACGGCCCATGTGCGGCCTTTTGACAGAGGGAAGCCTTTACCATTCACAGGCACAGCAGGGTTCAGGAACACGCTCATGATGCTGACGAACGTGCGGCACGGAATGTGAGATCTCACAGAGTGTGGTGCGGGTGCGTACTTCACACATCAAAAACACAGTATTAGCTAGTTATCTGGGTCTTGGGTCTGACATGAGGATATGTGTATGATGCTTGGTTCAGAGGCGATCATTTTCACAGAAAGTGGTGCAAGCGCTGACTTGCGAATACAAAACGCAATAGTAGCTAGTGATCTGAGTATGATGCTTGGTTTGTATGGTGATTGGGTCTGACATAAGGATATGTGTATGATGCTTGGTTCAGAGGCGATCATTTTCACAGAGTGTGGTGCAAGCGCTCACTTGCGAATACAAAACGCAATAGTAGCGAGTGATCTGAGTATGATGCTTGGTCTAAATGGTGATTGGATCTGACATTGAATCAGACGGTGATCATTTTCACAGAGTGTGGTGCAAGCGTACACATGCGAGTACAAAATGTATAAGCTAAAGAATTGTGTGTGGTGCTTGCTTTAAATGATGATTGGATTTGCACATAATGAGCAGTGTAAGTAGGAGCTTGGTCTAGACGTGAATGGATCTCGGAGAGTGTGGTGCGAGCCCTCACCCTTGCAAAAGCACAAAACACAGCGTCACAGTGCGACAGTCACACAAAATAAACATAATGTATGCACAATCTGTGATGACACACCCCGAACAATGATATAGGAAATGGAGATGAGACGTTGCTGCCGGACAGTACAGAAATCACACGACCACAGCCAGATTCAAACCGCGACTCCAAAAAGTCTGGCCTGACCACGGACGACTAGGCTTTCAGGGAAGCTACCCCAACCAACAGGTGCATTCAGAGCATGTCCATGCTGTACTTTCAAACAGCAAACACCGCAAATACACAACAATCAGCGTCTCACACGCACCAGGAACACACATACACAGACACACACACGCACGCGCACACACACACACACACAAACACACACACACACACACACCAGGACAAGAGGACACCTGCCAGGACTATAGGAGCAAAACATGGCGGAGGTCTTACTTACCGCGAATGGGCACACAGCAAACAACACAGAAAAACAGCAATAATCCCTCTCTCACACCCACCAGGCACTCCCCCTCCAGGACCAGAAGCAGATGATGGGGCAGCTGCATTGGGGGTGGACGTGGATGGTCCGGGCTCAGCAGCAGCAGGTGCAGTAGGGGGAGGGGCTGCACAGTGCAGGTGTGCGTTGTGTGTGCGTGCGTTGTGTGCGTTTTGTTCTTTGCGTGCTCTGTATTGCGTGCGTGTGTGTGTGTTATTCCAACAGGTAACTAATGGCATTGCCTACCAAACCGTGCAGCACGAAGAGTTGTAATGCATACAAACTTAATTCAACAATCATACTTGACGGCCACAGTTTTTAGTTCAGTGACGTGCACATGTTGTTCAATGGCGTGCACACGTTCATGCACATGAATGATGACGTGCACATGTTGTTTAATGGAGTGCACATGTTCATGCAAATGTCCAATGACGTGCACGTGTTGTTCAATGGCGTGCACATGCGACTGATATGGATTCTGTAAAAGTTTGCATGGCAATAGTGTTTGTCGTCATTCAATGCTGCAGCAGCAAGCATATTTTCCCTTGCACACAGCCTGCACCTACAAGCATCCCACACAGCCTGAGCACTGAGCACACCCTCACCCATCCACTTACATACTCACACCTGCTGACCTACATCCACACAGCCTCACACACACATAGAAACACACCAGGTGTGCCTACATCCACAGTCTCACAGCCTTACAGCCATACACAAATGTACGCGCCCCCCCCCCCCCCACACACGCACATAACACACACACTTACACACACACACACACACACACATCAAAACCCACCTACGGCACCTCCATCTCCACTGCCACCGTAATGCTTAAGGAGGAGGGATAGGCGTCGTGCGTCAGGGCCAGCAGCAAAGTGGCTCAACGCAAACGGCAGCACCTCCATGAGCCTGTGAGATGTGTGTGTTTACGTGTGTGTGCATGTGCATGTGTGTGTGCGTGTAGGTGTGTGTGCGTGTGTCGCTAGTATGTGCGTCTATGTGCATCGTAAGGGCCAGCAGCAAAGTGGCTCAATGCAACGGCAGCACCTCCATGAGCCTGTGAGATGTGTGTCTTTGCGTGTGTGTGCGTGTGCATGTGTCGCTAGTGTGTTTGTCTATGTGTGTCGTAAGGGCCAGCAGCAAAGTGGATCTATGCCAATAGCAGCAACTCCATGAGCCTGTGAGACGTGCGGTGTGTGCATCTATCAGTGTGTTCATCTTTCAGTGTGCACATCTATCAGTGTGTACATCTTTCAGTGTGTACATCTTTCAGTGTGTACATCTTTCAATGTGTACATCTTTCAGTGTGTACATCTTTCAGTGTGTACATTTTCAGTGTGTACATCTTTCAATGTGTACATCTTTCAGTGTGTACATCTTTCAGTGTGTACATCTATCAGTGTGTACATCTATCAGTGTGTACATCTTTCAGTGTGTACATCTTTCAGTGTGTACATCTATCAGTGTGTACATCTTTCAGTGTGTACATCTTTCAGTGTGTGCATCTATCAGTGTGTACATCTTTCAGTGTGCATAGGAGCTAGCTGCACAATAATGGCATAAGGCAGCACTGCATATGACTATATGTATGGAGATTTACACTGCTAATAGTACTGTACATACACCGTGGATTTGTGTGCATGTTTGGTTTTGGCCAGCCCTTCTATAACACTCAGAAGCAAACACGCGAGCATTGTTTTGACCTGGGCAGCAATGAGGCTCAGATGCTTCCTGCACAACAAAAAGCCAAACGTATGCACAAGCAGCATACAAACCATTTCTCCCCTTTCCTAAAATGATTTGCAAACACACATCCCTCTTTCGTCAGTTTTCTGTTGAATGCTCTGCATAACCCTGCACGCACGACCATGCCACAAACATATGCACATACATGTGCACGCCCACGCCCACGCCCACCCCCACACCTGCCCATGTTGACTTCAGAGGCCAGGAAAGTTTGGGGGGCTGCAGTCGACATAAACTCTAGCACACGCAGCAGCGTGGTGGCTAAGCTATACATGAGTCCAGCACGGCGGAGCTGCAAAGCATATGAGTGTGTGCAGATGCATATGTTTATCCCCACGAATAGGTATATTTGTGTACGTGCGTCTGCGTGTGTGTGTGTGTGTAACTTATGGATATGTTTGTTCCTGAGAGAGTATGAGTGCGTGAATATGTGTGTGATTGTTTGAATGTGCATGTGTGTTTGATTGTGCGTGTGTGTGTGTTTGGATGTGTGTGTGTGTTTGAATGTGTGTGTGTGTGTGCATGTGCGGCGCAGCAACAACAAATAACATTCCTATTATTTCTCTCACCTGCTGTGGGGGAGGTCGGTGTGCGGCAGAAGAGCCCAAAGCCGCAGTCCAACAAATACGTAACACACATGCACAGACTAAAATGCACACATGCACACAGACTGAAATGCATCCAGCTTTTAAACCTAAACCTAAACCGCTATCTTTACCTGTTGCTGCTCAGACAGCATGTGCTGCTGTGGAGGGGGTCTGCGAGCGGTAGAAGAGCCCAGAGCAGCAGCCACAGCAGGGGGTAAGGGAGGAGGGGGGGCAGGGTTGGCAGCCTCCCACAAATCCGTCACTGTGTGTGTGCGTGCGTGAATGTGTGTGTACATGTGTGTGTTTGCGCGTGTGTGTGCGTGTGTGAAAATGTGTGTGTGTGGATACGTGTTTGTGTGTGTGTGTGTGCGTGCGCGGGTGTGCAGATTTGTGTGTTTGCGTGCGCGAATGTGTGTGAATGTGTGTGTGTATGTGTGTGTGTGGTGCGTGTGAGTATGTGTGCGAGTGTGAATACGTGTGTGTGTGTGTGTGTGCGTGGATGTGTGTGTGTGTGGATGAGTGTGTGAGTTTGTGTTTGCGTGCGTGAATGCGTGTGAATGTGTGTGTGTGTGTGCGCGTGTGTGTGGAATTGTGTGCAAATGTGGATACATGTGTGTATGCGTGTGTGTATGGATGTGCGTCTGTGATTATATACGTGTGTTTGCGTGCGTGTGTTTGTGTTGGCTCACCAGTGATGGAGAACTCTGTGAGGGCCCACCCAAGTGTTGAGAACAGGCGGTTTGAAAAACATTTGGCCGACTCATTGCTGGGCTGCACGGCCTGGGCCAGCATTCCCTGCAGCACACATGTAACAAAGGTCCTTAATCAATACACATGTATCAAAGGTCCTCTGTCAAACACACATGTATCAAAGGTCCTTTGTCAAACACACATGTTACAAAGGTCCTTAGTGCAACACAGATGTATCAAAGGTCCTCCGTCAAACACACGTGTATCAAAGGTCCTTTGTCAAACACACATGTAACAACCACACATGTAACAAAAGTCCTCTGTCAAACACACATGTATCAAAGGTCCTTTGTCAAACACACATGTACAACCACACATGTATCAAAGGTCTTCTGTCAAACACACATGTATCAAAGGTCCTTTGTCAAACACACATGTTACAAACACACGCGTAACAAAGGTCCTTAATAAAACACACATATATCAAAGGTCCTTTGTCAAACACACATGTAACAACCACACATGTATCAAACGTCCTTTGTCAATGCCCCGATGTTCTTGCCAAACAAAAATTTCCATCACGTCCATGGGCAGCTCCCAACCCTAGCAGAGCCTTGTTGTGGGGCTGCGCGGCTCCAGCATTTCGTGTGCTCCAGCATTTCATGCGCTTAAGCCTTCCGTGTGCAACGCACAGTTATAAGCCCTTCCTGTCTGGGTAGGCAACATGGCAGCATCATGGCAGCATCATGGCAGCTCGACAATTTGGAAGCCAGCATTTCGTTTGCAACACACAACACACAGTTATAAGCCCTTCCTTTCTCTGTCCTTGCGGACGTACCAAAAAAAATTGTTCTGTACCCTGTATTTGTGTAACAATTTCCACTTACCCCTTTTCAAATACCTTAAAACGATGTAGTAGTAAAAGAAAGGGTTCCCATTTGCCCCCCCCCTCCCCCTACGTATCCCAGCACAATTGCTAAGTGTAGAAGACAGTAAGAGGCTAATTATTTAAGACAGACACGAGCAAACACACACAAATGCTACATGTCTAACAGCACTTGCGTGCATGCGCACGTGCTATCTACTCACATCACATTCAAACAACATGCCCACATGTACAGCTTAGCCTACTTGTCTAACAGCACTTGTGTGCATGCGCACGTGCTCTCTCCTCACATTCAAACAACATGCCCACATGTACACCTTACCCTACATGTCTAACAGCACTTGTGTGCATGCGCACGTGCTCTCTCCTCACATTCAAACAACATGCCCACATGTACACCTTAGCCTACTTGTCTAACAGCACTTGTGTGCATGCGCACGTGCTATCTACTCAAATTCAAACAACATGCCCACATGTACACCTTACCCTACATGTCTAACAGCATTTGTGTGCATGCGCACGTGCTCTCTCCTCACAACTCAAACAGCATGCTTGCGTGTTCACCCTACCTGCAGCAAAGGAGAGGAGAGGTGGACTTCCTTGCTTTCCCTGTTTTGTCCTGTCTTCCTGATGTGCATCCCTGCTTCCCTCTCTGCCAATCGCACGCCTGCGCCCGTTCGCGCGCGCGTGTGTGTGTGTGTGTGTGTGTGCGTGTGTGCAAGTGTGTGTGTATGTGTGTGTATATGTGTGTGTGTGCCAATAGTGTGCATAATTCCGCACCTGCGTGTAGGCCCTGCTGGCCAAACCCATGGTCAGCTACAACGCGCTTCAGCAGAGCAGTGATAGGGTGCCAGTCCTGCAGAGTGCACATGTGTATGATAGTGTGCGGATGTGTGGTGTGTAAGTGTTTGTGTGAGTGATGCGATGTGTGTATGTGTGGTTGTATATGTGTGGTGCGTGGTCTGTGTGTGTATGTGTGCACGTTTAGGTGTGTGCCAGCACATACATAAGCGGCCTGTGGTGCCTGACATGTGTGGTGCCTAAGGGCAAAGTCAGCACAAGAATCCCACCCCTCCCCTTTGCCACCATCATGTTTGATTAAAATGCTGCCACCACCAACCACATAGGGCACATGCATGAGCGCGCACACACACACGCACACACACACGCATACACACGCACACTTCAACCGAAACAGGGTCTTTGCTTACACGGCAAAGTAAGACACGCACCTTCCAATCACATGCCGCCACCATCAAGGCGCACAAATGCACGCACTTAAACCTTAGCAGGGTCTTTGCTTGCACGGCAAACTGAGCCACGCACCTTTGAATCAAATGCTACCACAATTGTGGGTACTAGTCGAGGCTGTTTGTTTACGGAGGGGTGCTGCTCAACTTCCTCTATGGCACCCAGCATTAGCCTGCACAAACACATGGCAACACGAACACGGAGTATTAGTTTGCACAAATACGCACATGCACACACAATTGCGGTAAACAAACAGCTGCAGACCTCTTCTGCAACCTGACCTGCAAAACGCGAGGATATTGCCTGCGCTCCCACAAACATTCCATGAAAAAGAGCTTACGCTCCTCCACAACCCTAAATTATTCCAACAACATACATGTACACCGACGCGCATGACCCCTTTCCCCTACAATAACAGACACAGATACACACATATGCAAGCACACAAGCACGTGCACGCACACAAACGCACGCTTATTCTTATCAATGCAAAAACATACACACACACGCACGCACGCACGCACACGGACACACACATGCTCACCCATGGCTCAGCATTGCTGCCAGAGTTGTCATGAGCTGCTCCTTGGCGTCCGGGTGAGCTATGCGGGAGTCGCCTAGCACTCCAATCTGCGTGTGTGTGCGTTTGCGTGTAAGTTTTGTGTGTGTGTTGTGTGTGTGTGTGTGTGTGTGTGTGTGTGTGTGTGTGTGTGTGTGTGTGTATGTGTGTGTGTGTGTGCGTGTGTGTGTGCGTGTGCATGCGTGGTTGCGTGTGTGCATGTGTGCGTGTGCGTATGTGTGTGCATGTCTATTTGTGTATGTTCTCTCTTCAAGCACCATGCAGCTTTCCTCCGATAGTGCTTGGAACCGTTAATCTGGATCACAATACCTGACTCATATTGCCAGCTCTATCTCTAGATCTCAATGAATACTACCATCGCTTAATACCCCAACCCCCCACAGCTCATCTATGCCTGTACAACGTGTGAATCGCTGCTTCTACCAGCTACACACACACATACACACACACACATACACACACACACATACACACACACACGCACACACACACACACATACACACACACACACACAAATGCAAGTATTTAATAAGGAAAAGAAAAAGGTTGGCCTATTTGTGTGGTATATTAGCAATACTGGAAGTGTTTTCACATCTGACATATAAAGACAAGGAGCCACAGGTACCAGCACTTTAAAGCCCCATACCACTAATAATTTATTAATGAACTAATAAAGCACTTGCGTAATTTATTAATAAACTAATAAAGCACTTGCGTAATCACAAAGTGCACGCCCAAAGCAGGCATCAAGCAGCACACAGCACAGAGCGACCCACAGATCACAGGACAGAGTGGCAAACAGATCACAGGACAGAGCGACACACAGATCACAGGACAGAGCGGCACACTGATCACAGGACAGATCGGCACACAGATCACAGGACAGAGCGGCACACTGATCACAGGACAGAGCGGCACACAGATCACAGGACAGACCGACCCACAGATCACAGGACAAAGCGGCACATAGATCACAGGACAGAATGGGCACAGCAAACAGGACAGAGCGGCACACAGATCACAGGACAGAGCGGCACACAGCAAACAGGACAGAGTAGCCTGCATATATGACCAACCAGCAAACCTGCATAGGTAGTCTACAATACAGTGATGAACAGTGGAATGTAATGTAGACTACAGTCCACTGTCCATCACTGCTGCCACCTGAACTCACAAATTATCTCACCATTTTTTCACCCATCATGCCATCACTTACGAGCCCCTGTGCTGTGTGCAAAAATGACACTAAGCTGTAGCCTCTTCATGTAGCTCTCATACCTACCGCGCTTGCTGCTGCTGCTGGCGCTGCCGCTGGCTCCCACATCAGCACCGCCACTTCAGCACCACTGAACGCACAAACAAAACCTCAGCTCTGGACTTACCAGCATCCGTATGTCGCATCCAGCAGAAGATTGTTAAGCTCTATTGCCTCTTTAGCCTCTGTAGCCCCTGTATCCTCTTGCACTCTCGCTCTCACACTTACCGCGGCTGGCACCGGCACTGCCATTGGATCTCACAACACCGCTGCTGCTTCACCACCATTTTACGCACTAAAAATGAGTTTTTACTCACCAGCATCTGTACAGCATCCAGCAGTGCTGGGTTGTAGGCGCTCTCATCTTTAATGCGGTTGCTGCCACTGGCTTCCGCATCACCACTGCCACCACTCACGTCCATTGGCTCAGGGCCTTTTGTGGGAGAGGGGCTGCGCAACAAAAGCTGATGAAGGTCCTCGTCGTTTAACTGCATGTGTGTGTGCGTGTGTGCTTGTGTGTGTAAGTGTGTGAGTCGCTTGACTGCATGTGTGTGTGCGTGTGTGTGCATGTGCATGCGTACATCCTGTGCGTACATCCTGAGCAGCACCTCCATGACTGGCTCACTCACACACACACACACACACACACACACACACACACACACACACACACACACACACACACACACACACACAAAGAAAGCTCTCTCCAAAGTGTGAAAGTTAGCGCGGCTGAACCCCCCCCACCCCTTCACACCACCCCACCACCCTCCACGTTATCTGCAGGATGTCCATGACCAGCACACTTACACACGCACTTAAAATCACACACACACACACATACACACTGTGTGATAAGCTAGTGGAAACTTTTGGGGAAACGCACACATCTTGCACATTGTGTGCAGCACATCCATGAAAAGTCACACACATACTCACACACACTGAGGTAAACTTGTAAAGACTCGGGAAACGCGCGCACCTTGCTCATCGTGTGCAGCACATCCATGAATAGATACACACATACTCACACACACTGAGATAAACTTGTAAAGATTCGGGAAACGCACGCACCTTGCTCATCGTGTGCAGCACATCCATGACCATCTCTAAGTACACGGCCGGTAAGTAGCCAAGCAGTGGGCCTTTTTGAGCAGCGGCCTGTGGTGACAAGTGTAACACAAAGGGTTGTATAGTAATACGGTGTATGTACGGTATTGTTGGCAGGAGTTTGATAAAATATAACCGGTTCTGACAAATGCTACACAAATATTGAGATCAGCCGGAATTAGATATGCAACACCATGTGTGGTGAGATACAACACAACTGTTGAGATCAGCAGAAGTGAGAGTTACAGCGGCCTGGGGTGACATGCCACACATGCGTGTTGAGGTCAGCAGGAGTAAGATGATCAGTGCTGATCTATGCACCTCTTAGCAGGCAGCGTCCTGCGGTGAAATGCCACACGTGTGTGTTGAGGTCAGCAGGAATTAAATGCGTGCAGAGGCACTAAGTAGAAGTTTGGACAGCAAATGTGAGGGAATGAAGGCAAATCAAAAGCAGTGGACATCAAAATAATCATGCCAAAACAAATACAATAAAAACACACTCACAAACGCTAACTCAGGCACGTAAAAAGCACTCACCTGCGTACACATGCAAACAAACATGCACACGCTCACACACACACACGCTCACACACACACACACACACACACACGCACACACACACTTGCACAATCACACACAATCGTACACGCACACCCACCTGAACAACATTCGCCAGCCACCCACTCATTGCCAGCAAAGCTTCTCGTTTCCAGCCGCTGAAAAACACAGCCTACACGTGACAAGACGGGCGAGATGCAAGTCACATGAATGGAACTTGATCTTGCATGAGACAAATCTTGAGTGATAACTATTGCAGTGATGAATACAAGGTACTGCGGTACAGTTGAAGTCAATCCTCATTTGCTCCTCATTGGGGCTGGCCAGGACCGTGTATGCGCACCAGGGTAGTACGTTGGGTACTCAGATTATTCAGGGAGGCCCGGAACAGCCTCTGAAATGTTTCAGGGTCTCCCAGGATCTCCCGGGACTGCTTTTTAAATGATCCAGGGTGTTATAAAATTTCCCTGGCCGGGGGCGGCAGCCTGCCGCCCCCGGCCCCAAGCACGGTGTTCTTTCTTTTCAAGCACTGAAGGAAGCTGATGAGAGGGAGGTATTACTTTACGTTTGTGGTTCTGGCTCAAACCCTTGATCAGCACCATCTTCAAGCAAACCCACCACAGTGCACCAATGCGAAATGCTCCCTACACTTCCTGACATTGTAGCAGCCCTTCGCATTGTAGTAGCCCTTTGCACTGTAGTAGCCCTTCGCACTGTAGTAGCCCTTCGCACTGCTGATGTGTGGTGAACAATACCCTCCTGGTCTTGCAACACATTTTTGTATCACAGCACCATGGCCATCTCCCTGCAAACACTAAACCCTTAGATCAGTGCTCACAGCAAAGCTTGCAGAGGCCCCTTGCATGTCCTTTGTCAGCACTCTTGCCCGACAAGGAAGCCATTTGTAGGAAATTAGCCAGAATCCTGTGGGGTCCTTGGCCACATGCTTCTCCCTAATTCTGCAATGCCACCAAGTCTCTTGTGGAGTCTCTTGTGGAGTCTCTTGGAAAGGGCGACCTCAAGGGGGTGTCAACCAGCCCACACGACAGAAATCGCGAGGGTGCAGAGGCGGAGCAGGGGCCCTTGATTGATGTGCATGGTTGGATCCAGAGCCAGGTGCAAGGTGCAATCACAGGATGCAATCAAAGGATGTAATCACAAGATGTAATCACATGATGCAAGCACAGGATGCAATCACAGGATGCAATCACAGGATGCAATCACAGGATGCATCCACAGGATGCAATCACAGGATGCAACCACAGGATGCAATCACAAGATGCAATCACAAGATGCAATCACAATATGCAATCACAAGATGCAATCGCAGGATGCAATCACAGGATCCAATCACAGGATCCAATCACAGGATGCAACCACAAGATGCAACCACAGGATGCATCCACGAGATGCAATCACAGGATGCAACCACAGGATGCAATCACAGGATGCAATCACAGGATGCAATCACAGGATACAATCACAGGGTGAAATCACGGGTGAAATCACAAGATGTGCAAGCAAGGTGCAAGGTGCAAGCCATGCAATCACAGGCTTAGAAGGAGGTCTGGTCAGGAGGGGGACCCTCTTGCTGGGCTGCCCCTCTGTTAGCTGACCTTTCCTTCTTCCTGCCATCCTCGCAGTCATTCCCTGTGTCGTTCTCAATGTCATTTCAAAATTAACTGCAAATTACCCGGAAATACATTTTAATTTTTACCGAACCTCCTGGAATCGCAAGGGCTGTCGCCCCTGCAATTTCCGGGATACCCGGACTGACTTGGGCTACCCCGGAGGAACAGCCCAAAAATTTGTTATATATTCCGGTTCCCAGACAGGATGTATTACCCTGATTTGTACCAAAAATGTCTGTGCGTATGGAGCACTTCCCTCCTACGAATACCGTGCATACACCGTTTATATTATGTAAATACTTATAATTCATATTATGTGTGTGCATATATATTATGTAGTTAACCAACCCTCCTCCTCACGCGTCATACTTTATTTTAAACACCCCCCAAGTGTAGGGATTGGCCAGAACCGTAAATATGCACCGTATCATGACGGCATACTTGGTGATTTCCCTGTCAAAAACACCGTATATACCCCGTATTTATATGATTCTGGCCAACCTTACCCAAATGCACGTGTCAAACTCAGCAGCTTGCAGCCCTTCCCCCCCTCATACAACTCCCCCTCACACACAACGCACAAGAAACATGAAAATGTACACAACTACACGCATGAGCACAGCCACTTGCGAGCCTGTGCATGCACTTACAAATGAATTCATCACAGTGCACAGCATACACTTGCGTTCACATATCCACATAATGCAAAACATACTCACACATCCACACACACACACACACACACACACA
>Ga0307963_1003013_pt1 | contig 13320 bp, 16 predicted proteins | sample OrgLakmetagen594_FD_201829 | JGI IMG/M metagenome (GOLD analysis project Ga0307963, IMG submission 201829) | Saline water microbial communities from Organic Lake, Antarctica - #594 | ecosystem: Environmental > Aquatic > Non-marine Saline and Alkaline > Saline | place: Antarctica: Organic Lake...
ATCATGGTACGCCCCTGCTGTCCACTCCCGGTCACAAGGCGTCCCAAGTGACTGAGTGGCAGACTTACGCTCCCCCCCACCTGGCTCAAGGTTGGGTGTGGAAGCCTGTGGTAGAGAAAGCTCAATCCCAGGGTGTGGCGGGAAAAACAGCTCAGGCTGGGATCCAGAGGGTGGAAGCCCAGAACGTGCTGGACATGCACGCAGCAGAGCTTGCCCAGGCTAAAATGCAGGCAGAGGCTGCAGTTAGGAGGCATGAGGATGCCCAGCACAGGGCAGACATAGCAGCAGCAGAGTTTGACGTAGCCAAGAGGGGCAGGGAGTTTGTGAACAAGGACTTATGAGCCTTACTCACCCAGCTCGCAGAGTCCTTGTTCACAAACTCCCTGCCCCTCTTGGCTACGTGCCCAAACTCTGCTGCTGCTATGTCTGCCCTATGCTGGGCATCCTCATGCCTCCTCGCTGCAGCCTCTGCCTGCATCTTGGCCTGGGCAAGGTCTGCTGCGTGCATGTCCAGCACGTTCTGGGCTTCCACCCTCTGGATCCTAGCCTGAGCTGTTTTCCCTGCCACACCCTAGGCCTCGTTCGCGCGAGCCTGGTGTTCGTTCTGCCAAGGCCTTGCTTTTGCGAGCTGCCCCAATGGGCTCGGCTGCCACGGTGCTACTAGGTGTGGGTCCGGTATCGCGGGCCTAACCGGCATATGAGGCTGAATCTGGTGGTGGTGCTACTGCTGCCTAGCGAGTGAGCCTTGCTCCCGCTCGCGCATGACTGCCAACTGCCTTTCTAGCTCCACAGAGTCTCCCTGCCCACGAACTGTGGGTGGAGAACCGTTCCAAACACTTGCTCCCTGGCCACGCACGATGGGCTGGAGGTTCATCCCAAACACTTGCTCCCTGGCCCCAATGGGCTGGAGACTCATTCGAAACACCTGCTCCCTGGCCCCAATGGGCTGGAGACTGACTGCCGCCCGAAGGCCTTCTCGAACTCATTGGACTTAGTGACTTAGTTATTGCTTGCCCAGCGTACGTGCTCTCAGGGGCGTGGAAGCTACAGCTTCCGAGGAACCACACACGCGAGGCCCTCTACTCACCGCGAACGTCAAGCTCCGGCTCCATTTGCGCCCGTCGCGGACCCGAGATTCCTGTCGGCTTGGGGCTGCCTCCTTAGATTGTCGGTCTATGTTTGCTTGTTTGGCCCGTAGGCTCGATACCAATGTTGCCAAGTGCGTAGCGTTCTATAGTTAACCAACGGCTGCTGAGGCAGTAGGGTGGGTGTATATTACTACTACTTATATTAAGAACTGCCTTCTGGAGTCGAACCAGTTTCACCGGTCACCGTTGGACTAACCTCCAGTTAGTTATAGACCTTTTCTTCAAGGGACGTGTACACACGTAACACGCCAGGCCTGCTCTTTCACCAGAACAACAACTCTCATCATCATGAGACGGTTTAGGTCAAGCCTGCAGCCATCAAATCTTTTTTTGTGTTAGACCAGTCAGCAGCCGATCAGCCAAACAAACTTGCTGAAGGTCACCCCCCATTCTTGTAACAATTGTGGCCAAGGATATCTACATTACTTGGTACGATCGGTGGATGGTGGATCAGCCTTTGACGGTGGAGGTGGAGGTGGATCAGCCTTTGACTCCCATCCCCACATTGGTTTTCATGCCAGCGTAGTTCTTTCTTATCTACATCTGAGAGTTACAGAGTTATCCAAGGAGGGCTGTGAGCTTGGCCTGAAGTAATCTGCTAGTAGCCTTACTAAGCCAATTTAAGGTCACAGCTGGATGGCATTATTTCATGAATTAACCCTTATAAGCAGGTAAAAAAGGCTGCTACTTATTTCTCACTGCCACCTTCGTTGTCAGCACAGCTTTTCCTCATCCCTCTCCTGTTTCTTAGGAGAGCTCCGAATACAATTTAAGCACCACCGGGGAGGGTTGGCAGCGGCAGCCTTGAGAATAGAAAAGTGCAAGCTGTTACAAATTGCTAAAACGATGATCATCCCAGAACTGCAAAGTCTGGCATAAAACTCAAATACAAAGCACAGGGTCATACTTCTTGCAAACTATTGAAGAAAATGACAAGGCAAAACAGGCTCGTTACATATTGCTACAAAAGCAGGACTCGCACATAAAAGTAAAGGGGCAGATAAATAGAGTATTGATAGCATAGTATACACGATACATGATAAGCTAAACAAGCTTCTTTTTTAGAGTGCATGGACTTCAAACATTGAAGGACGATACCCTGAAAAAGTTCACGGAACAGTACAAGTCATGACGCAGGAGTCAAGAGGCTTTGGACTTCCTCAACCTAAAAAGACGGCAGCTACAACAAACAAAGTAAATACCTAAAAAGAGCAAAACACGTGATGGAACTAGTAATATTACAAAGTGATCAAGGAAAGAAGGGTACAAGTGCCAGCACGTGTTTCCTTCACCTCAGGCTACTGGAATCTAAATATCAAAATGGAATCCAGCTAAGCTAGGTCAAAAGCCTAGGGCGGCTTGTGTGCGAATGCACCTTATTCCCTTTACCACTGCAATTTAAATGGAAGCCAAAAAGTGTGTTCCAGAGGTGTCGAGGGTGTTGTGTAGGGTTGGCTTAAATTGCAAATACACACTGTATATGACCCTATATTTGGTGATTTCCTTGCCAAAGATTTCCCTGCCAAAATACCGTATATACACCGTATATATGTGGTTCAGGCCCACCCAAGCGTTGTGTGCAGAGATTAAAGTAGTGCAAAACGCAACCACATCCGCCCTGGATAACCAAGAGGCACTCACTTAGGCTGGGCAAGCGCCTACTGTCTCCGTAGCACATGTCAAGTCTGGCATGGAGCTGCGCAAGTCGCTCTCAAAAGGTGATTGAGGCAAACGGACATACACGTAAACATGCGTATCCGACATACATACTTGGTGGCAAGACACATAACGGCAGTGTGAAGAGAAAGGAGATAAGGTTGACGGAGCACCTAAAATGCACACACACAGATACACAGAGGCTCGTACACATATAACTGAAACCTCACACACACACACACATACACACACGCACACACATACACACATACACACACACACACCCAGAACCACACACACACACACACTCTAGCAGCGAGCCCAACACATGCACGTTACGCGTTTCCAGCCTCGCAGTCTCACTGCATCATAACGAGGGCTCAGTACACGCCAACCGTCAGTTGTTGCGCCAGCGTTTTTGCACCAGTCCACAGAGATGCGTACGACGAGGTGGCAGCAGCGGAACCACTGGCTGTTTTCTTACTGCTGCTGTGCTCCTCTGCAGCACTGCCATCAAAGCCACTCCCAGCCCGGCCCCCTTCACCCCTCCTCATGTCTAGGCTTGAGCCCCTCCTCCTTTCACCCCCCTTTGCTTCCCTCCCACGCCCCTCAATTGCACCACCACTACCTGCTTGTGTGTGTGTGTGTGTGTGTGTGTGTGTGTGTGTGTGTGTGTGTGCGCGTGTGCGCGCGTGTATGTGTGTGCGCGCACATATGCGTGTGCATGTGTGTGTGTGTCTGTATGTATGCTCATGCATGTGTGTGGGTTGTGTGTGCAAATTCATGCATGCCTACGTCCCAGCACGCATGTGTGTACACACGCAAACACACACACACCTAGCCAAGTACCACTCGGCTTCTCATAGCTGCTCCTCCTCCGCTGTTGCTGTTGCTGCTGCTGCTGCTGCTGCTGCCTACCACTTTCTTGGCTGCTCCTCCTTTGTTGCTGCCTACCACCACCATTCACGCTCCCCCGCTCACCCCACCCACTCCAACCCCCACCGCTCTTACTGCTGCCGAGCTTGCGCAGCTGCTCGCGCTGACGGTTGCAGTTTGAGGGGTGCGTGGGGGACAGGCGGGCAATGGTGGCTGCGTGTGTAAGGATGGGAGTTGGCACAAGGTTTTATTACTAGGCATGAGGGATTCACTAGGCAAGAGATTCACACCCTCGTCATAAGGTGACAGTTAATAAGGTGATTGATAGAATGGGCATCAGCTCTTACGTCATCCTCCACCAACTTTTACTATATTATGGACATTAGGACTCTTGAAGTGACAACGATCAAGATGAGGGTTAGGATATCCACCAGATCTTACGTTATCCTCCTCCAACTTGATCATGTCATGCACATTAGGCCTCTGAATTGACAATGAAGAAGGTGAATCATGTCATGGACATTAGGCCTCTAAATTGACAATGAAGAAGGTGAAGAATTGGATCGGCATCTACTCTTACGTCATCCTCCTCCAACTGTTATCTTGTTATGAACATTATCATACGGTTCTGGCCAACACTTTGTTATGACTCCTCATTTTCCTCATCAGAGCCCAGGACAACCAGAGGGAAAGATGTGTTGGACGACATTACAAACTTGATGTTTGCCCAGAGGAGGGTCGCACGGCTAAATCCCACTTGGCACGCAGCAGCGACAGCAATTTGCAGTCGCAGCAGCAGGGGGGAAAGGGGGTTCGGGGGAGGGGGCTGCAGGACAGCCGCGGAGGGGCGTGGGCTGGGCAGCGGCTCAATTGCGAGCTGGCTCTGGAGCGCGGAGCGTGTTCGGGGTGCATTAGAGGTGCTCGCGGAGAGGAGCGCCCAGCCGAGTCTTAGTTGGAGGGGAGGTTATAAGGCAAGTGAGATGCACGTGCCTGCTTTTGGTCTTTCGAAAGGTGCCGCCCCCCAAGCATGAAGACCCTCATGCTTGGGGCTCGGTAGTCGGGATCCTCCTCAGACTAAGGCAGGCACGGTGGGAGCGGTGTAATGCTGAGGTAGTGCAAGCAGTGTTTGCTTAGTATACATTTCTATAGGCTTACACGGAACGACTGTGTGGTGGAGAGCACGGCAGGTTCAGTGCTGTAGGGCTGGCTATGAGACTCGCTACTTTTTGTGGATCCGCAGTGGCCGAAATGGGTGGTCATCTTTTGCAGACCCTTAGCTTAGCTCTGCAATGTCTGTGCCTGGTGCTCTTGCTTGTTTGAGGCTGGTACTCCAGTCTCTTTGTGACTTCTTTCCTTCTTCTGGTAATCTGTTGGACCTCTCTGACTGGGCCTTTTTTGTTTGCCGGTAAAGGAGTTTTACGGTACTCGGTACCAAAGTGGCTTCCTTTTCCTTAATCAATGTGAGGAGTGGTCTTCACTGCCTGCGTGGTTTTTCTTTTCTGGATGAGAGGATGTGTGTGTGCATGTGCATGTATATGTGCATGTGTGTGTGTATGTGTGTGTGTGTGTGTGCGCGTGTGAGATAATTAGCAAGTCGACCCCGGGATAGCACGTACACTGGGTATCTTTTAATGCTGCTTGTATAATGCTTAGGGTTGGCCAGAACCATATATACGCTTGGCCAGAACCGTACATATATATACATATCTGTTCTGGCCAACCCTAAATATGTAGGGTTGGCCAGAACCATGCATCTATAGGTATATACGGTGTACATACGGTCTATTAAGCAAGGAAATCACCATACATACGGTCATATACTGTGCAAATATATGGTTCTGGCCAACCCTATATATATGCTTCCATGCTGAGTTGCCGATGCACATCATTATGCTAAGGGCATGCGTGCATGACCGAGCTGTTATGCTGCCTCCTTTTCCACATGCAAGGTGGGGAGTAATTTTTCACTTCATGCGTAGTTTTTCTTTTCCTGTTTGCTGCCTAATGCATGATCGAACTGTTTGCTGCCCAAGGCGTGATTAAGCTGATTGCTGCTCAAGGCATGATCGAGCTGTTTGCTGCCCAAGGCATGATTGGGCTGCTTGCTGCTTACCCGGACAAATTGCAGGCAGGGCAGACAGCACAGGCAGCCACGTCGAGCTCCTGTCCCAGTCCCTGCACAAGTGAACATGCCACGTGCACAAGTGAACATGCCGCATACGCGTGCACAAGTGAACATGCCGCGTGCAGGGGAGCGCTCAACATTGCTCAACATTGCAGGCACGTAAATAGCCTTACGGCTAGAGTTGGCCAGAACCATATATATATATATATATATATATATATACATACGGTGTATACACGGTATTTTTGGCAAGGAAATCACCAAATATACGGTCATATACAGTGAATATGTACGGTTCTGGCCAGCCCTTGTTACGTGAATATAGGTGTATATAGGTATATGCACGGTCATACAGGTGTGTGCATGCATGGTTCTGGCCAGACCTTGTTACGTGAAAACATTAGCTTTTGACGCAATTGTCAGGTTTTGAAACACAATTACAGTTGAGATATATCATATACGGTGTGCATGCACGGTTCTGGCCAGCCCTTGTTACGTGAAAACATTAGCTTTTGACGCAACTGTCAGGTTTTAAAACACAATTACAGTTGAGAAATAGCACATACTGTGTGCATGCACGGTTCTGGCCAGCCCTTGTTACGTGAAAACATTAGCTTCCAACGCAACTGTCAGGTTTTGAATCACGATAACAGTTGAGAAAATATACTGAAAGGTTGTTGGCATTATTTGGTCGGGAAAGGGGGGGGGGGGAGGGGTATGAATGGGGGCGACCTTGGGGTTGTGTGGCTACCCCAATTTCTATGAAAGTAGATATGCATGTACATGCATGTTTGACTGTCTGGCTGTCCAAGACCTGCAAACTAGCTATGCATGGACGTGCGTGTTTGGCTGCATGCTGTATGACTATCTGGTCCCTGTTCGATTAAAAAGCTTTGCTTGCTTGATGTCTGTTGAACATGTCAGTGTTGCGTAAGGAAGCCCCAGCACACTGTTTGTTCTATTCGTCACTTGTTATAGGGCTGAAAGCACAGACACTGCAACAGGATCAGATTGCTAACCATGCACGCACGCAAACAAACACACATACGCACGCACACACACATACACACACTCTACGGCCTCACCTGTCCTCTGGTTGCTGCAGTACGTAGAAGTTTTCAGTGTGCTGTGCGGTGAGGTGGATGAAGTCCAGCGTGGCCACCCGGGCCAAGCGGCTTTCGTCAAGTAGCGTGCGGTATGTGGACCAGGCGCTGCTTTCTGTGTGTGTGTTTGTGTGTGTGTGTGTGTGTGTGTGCGTGTGTGTGTGTGTGTGCGTGTGTGTGTGTGTGCGTGTGTGTGTGTTTTTGTGTGTGTGAGTGAGTGAGTGTGGCGTGTATGTGAGAGAGTTTATGTGGCACGCACACATACACACACGCGCGCATACACACATATGAACACGCACACACACACACGCATACACACACATCTGTCGTGAGGGCCTGGTAAATGGTTGCAAGCGCACCAACGCCCTGGGAAGGGGGCACGCACACATACACACAAATACGCGCATACACACATACGAACACACACATACACACACACACAAACACACACACCTGTTGTAAGGGCCTGGTAGATGGTTGCAAGCGCACCGATGACCAGGACTGGGGGCACGCACACATACACACAAACACGCGCATGCACACTTACGAACACACACATACACACTCACCTGTTGTGAGCGCCTGGAAAATGGTTGCAAGCGCACCAACGACCAGGACTGGGGGCACGGCAGGTAAGGGAGTTTCTTGCATGGGGAACGCTTGCCCAGACTTTGCACGACTAGGGCTTGGTTCCTGTGTGTGTGTTTGTGTGTTTGTGTGCGCGTGTGTGTGTGCGTGTGTGTGTGCGCGTGTGTGTATGCGTGCGTATGTATGTGTGTGTGTGTCCAACAACACTATGATCAAATGCAATTTGTGCTTCCTAATTGCGTACACTGCAAACACGCATAACTGCAATTGCATGCACTGCAAACAAGTCCTGATTTGTGCACCACCCACTGCAAACCATGTACTGCACTGCAAACAAGTCCTGATTTGTGCACCACCCACTGCAAACCATATACTGCACTGCAAACAAGTCCTGATTTGTGCACCATCCACTGCAGTCCATACACTGCACTGCAAACAAGTCCTGATTTGTGCACCATCCACTGCAGTCCATACACTGCACTGCAAATAAATCCTGATTTGTGCACCACCCACTGCAATCTGTGTACAGCACTGCTTTACACTACAGCACCAGTGAGCAGACGATTACTCAGAGTCTACTGCGTGGTGAGGTGCCTTCATTGCATGTGTGTGTGTGTGTGTGTGTGTTGTGTGTGTGTGTGTGGTCAAATGCGTGTGTGCGTGCATACCTACGTGTGTGTGTTCGCATGTGTATGTCCCTACAAATTTACATTACAAACCTGGTGATGTCTGCTGGGCATGCTCAACAAATGACCAATTTGAAGCGGGCACCGCTGCTGCTGCTGGGGCTGTTGCTGCTGGGGCTGTAATTGGGTCTGCATCTGCCCCTGCTGTTGCTGCTGCTGCTGGGGCTGTAGTTGAGCCTGCATCTGCCCCTGCTGCTGCTGCTGCTGCTGCTGCTGGGGCTGTAGTTGAGCCTGCATCTGCCCCTGATGTTGCTGCTGCTGCTGGGGCTGTAGTTGAGCCTGCATCTGCCCCTGCTGCTGCTGCTGTTGCTGCTGTTGGGTCTGCATCTGCCCCTGCCCCTGCGGCTGCTGCTGCTGCTGCTCGTGTGGTTGCTGCCGTTCTGATTGTTGCGCCTGCTGCTCACAATGCTGCAACGAGCACTGCAGCTGTACATGCTGCTGAGGTTGTGTGTGTGTTTGTTGCTGCAGCTGCTGCTGCTGCACATGCTGCTGCTGCACATGCTGCTGCTGCACAACCTGCCTAGGCTGCTGCTGCTGCTGCTCCTTGGGCAATGGTTCCTGCTTGTGGTGGAGGTGGCGCTCCCTCTGGCGCAGCTGCTGGAGCTGCTGCTGTGATTGAAACTGCTGCTGCTGCTGCTGCTGCAAGGGCGCTGGTTCCTGCTGGCCATGGTGGTGGCGCTCCTCTTGGCGCTGCTGCGGGGGTTGCGTCTGTGGCAGGGGTGCCCAGTTGGAGAGGAGGGGCAGCAATGCAAGGACACCAAAGGCGAAGGACGCCCCAATGAAAGGCCAGGAGGAGCTGGCCAGAGGCAGCACCTGTGTGTGTATGTGTGTGTGCGTATGTGAACATGATAGTGTGTGTCCAGTTGGAGAGGAGCGTCTGTGCGTGTGAGTGTGTGTGATTAAATGTGTGTGCATGTGTGTGTGCGCGCGTATGTGAATATGATAGCGTGTGCTCAGTTGGAGAGGAGCGCCTGTGCGTGTGAGTGTGTGTGGTTAAATGTGTGTATGTTTGTGTGCGTATGTGTACATAATAGTGTGTGCACAGTTGGAGAGGAGCTTCTGCGTGTGAGTGAGTGTGCGTGTATGTGTGTTGTAATTTTGCAAGGAATTTCTGGATTTTCTCATCGAATACATGCACTCACTCTTCAATTTCGCATACCTGGTCAAGCATACGCGCACCCGCCCCTCATCATTTAATTTGCTCGCTAAGGTGTGCATCGCCACGAATCATCCCTCCCCTCCTAAGTTGCACAACCCACTGTACCCACCACACACCCACACACCCACAGACACACAGACAGACACACACACACACGCCCAAACACACACAAACATATACACACACAGGCACCCATTGTGGCCCAATGCGTGCAGTGTTTTGTGAAGGTTTTGGGGTGTGTAGCACTAAAAAAACGCATGCATGAATCACGCTAACAATACACCACTGAAAAGCCCTGTGCTTGTAGTGAGGCATGCTGACACACATACATACACATGCTGACACACACACACACACTTACACACACACGCACCCCATTGTGGCCCCATGCTTGCAGGGAGGCACGCTGCCAACACACGTTGCTTGCATGTAGTGAGGCATGCTGACACACACAAACACACACGCACACACACACGCACACACACTTACACACACCCATTGTGGCCCCATGCTTGCAGGGAGGCATGCTGCCGACACACGTTGCTTGCATGTAGTGAGGTATGCGGATACACACACACGTACACACACACACCCCACTGTGGCCCCATGCTTGCAGGGAGGCACGCTGCCGACGCACGTTGCTTGCATGTAGTGAGGCAAGCTGACACACACAAACACTCACGCACATCACACACACACACACACGTACACACACGTACCCCATTGTGGCCCCATGCTTGCAGGGAGGCACGCTGCCGACGCACGTTGCTTGCATGTATGGCCGGCCAGATGGCGAGGAGAGTGAGCAGGGTGTCTAGAAAATCGGTCGTGGCCTGCGTTTTGAAGTGTGTGTGTGTGAGTGTGTGTGTGCGTGCATTTTGAACAAGGAAGTTGTAAAGCGCACAGAAAGGACAATAAGGCACGTGTGCATGTGTGCAAGAAGGATGGTGCTTGTACGAGCTGCACCATGCAATAACAATATAACAATGCTGCAATTCAAATCAAAGCCACTCTGCAAAACGGTGCATTGATGCTGCAAACACACGCAGCAACGACAATGCTGCAACAACACGCAACAATGCTGCAAGGCTATGCGAGATGACATCTGCAAATGAGGTTGGAAGACCTTGGCAATGACACTGCAATTAGCATGCAACAGCAACGCTGCAAAGCTGTGCAACAACAGCGCCGCAAAAACGTGCGAAACACAAAAATAATGACGATGTTAGACCATGCAGCAGTAATGCTGCAAAACTGTGCAACGACAACCCTGCAAAAACGTGCGAAATTCGCTGCAGGGATATTGCTACACGAGCATGCAATGGATCTGCAAGCTGCAGCACCGTGCTTTCTGCTTTCTGAGCAAGAACTGAGACCCAAACAGTGGATCTGCAAGCTGCAGCACCGCGTGCTGTCTGCTTTCTGAGCAAGGACTGAGACCCAAACAGTGGATCTGCAAGCTGCAGCACCGCGTGCTGTCTGCTTTCTGAGCAAGAACTGAGACCCAAACAGTGGATCTGCAAGCTGCAGCACCGTGTGCTGTCTGCTTTCTGAGCAAGAACTGAGACCCAAACAGTGGATCTGCAAGCTGCAGCACCGTGTGCTGTCTGCTTTCTGAGCAAGGACTGAGACCCAAACAGTGGATCTGCAAGCTGCAGCACCGTGTGCTGTCTGCTTTCTGAGCAAGGACTGAGACCCAAACAGTAGATCTGCAAGCTGCAGCACCGTGCTTTCTGCTTTCTGAGCAAGAACTGAGACCCAAACAGAGGATCTGCAAGCTGCAGCACCGCGTGCTGTCTGCTTTCTGAGCAAGAACTGAGACCCAAACCACCCACAAATAACTACACCTGCTGGTGCAGGCTATAGCTGCGCACCTTTGCGCCCATTACCTCATTGAGAAATTCCTACCCTTGGTGCGTAACCTACATGGTGCAGATCTTTAAATTTTGGCATGAAGAGGCGGGGAAAAATGCTGCTTTGTTTGCCCATAGCCTCAGTCAGAATTGTTCGTCCTTGGTGCGTTGCCTACCTGATGCAGATCTTTAGGCTGTGGCATGAAGAGGCGGGAAAAATGCTGCGTTGTTTGCCCCATAGCCTCAGTCAGGAATGTTCGTTCTTGGTGCGTTGCCTACCTGGTGCAGATCTTTAGGCTGTGGCATGAAAAGGCGGGAAAATGCTGCTTTGTTTGCCCCATAGCCTCAGTCAGGAATGTTTGTTCTTGGTGCGCTACCTACCTGATGCAGTTCTTTAGGCTGTGGCATGAGGAGGCGGGAAATTATGCTGCTTTGTTAGCACCATAGCCTCAGTCAGGAATGTTTGTTCTTGGTGCGTTACCTACCTGATGCAGTTCTTTAGGCTGTGGCATGAGGAGGCGGTAAAACGCGGCTTTGCTTGCCTGTTTGTGGCCTGGGATGAGGAAGCTGTAGGCTGCGTAGGGTATAAAAAAGAGAGAAATGGTGAGGTACGAGAAAAGAAATGACCAGGCAAGGCCGAGGAAGCTGTAGACTGCGTGTAATATATTATATATTATTATGGGTAAGGAATTTGTGTTATGGGTGCGACAAGGAATTGGTAACCAAGCTGGGACGAGGAAGCTGTAGGCTGTGCGTGGTATATCGTTATGAATAAGGAGTTTGTGTTTTAAGTGCGACGATGTGACAAGAATTTAGTAATTGATCTGGGATGAGGAAGAATTTAGTAATTGATCTGGGATGAGGAAGAATTTAGTAATTGATCTGGGATGAGGAAGAATTTAGTAATTGATCTGGGATGAGGAAGAATTTAGTAATTGATCTGGGATGAGGAAGAAATTAGTAATTGATTTGGGATGAGGAAGAGTTTAGTAATTGATCTGGGATAAGAAAGAATTGAGTAACCAATCTGGGATGAGGTAGCTCTGGGCTGCATGTAATAAATTAAGGGGTTGTTCAGTTTGGGGTTCGGTCAAACGTTTGGGTTTGCAAACTTTCACGGAATTTATCCAACCCTTGCTTTAAAACAAATGAACTGAACAACCCTGGTACCTGTTGTTAGGGTTGGTCAGAACCATATATCAAGTGTGTATTCGGTATTTTGCAGGGATTCCAGCAAATATTATGGTCGTGTACGGGGTACATATACGGCTCTGGCCAACCCTAGTTGTTATGACTAAGGTGTATACAAGGAAGGTTACGACCAGGCTAGGGGTGGGGCTGTGGGGGCTAATGCAGCTGGAAAAACACCAGCAAAACCAGAAAAGCGTTTTAGAAATACCCAGGGATGGGTCATACGGCGTAGGCGTATTATACGTCGTATCGTATTTATCACGTATATATCCGTATTTTTCGAAATGCTCCGTATAATACGATTTTGGGCACTTAACGACTTTTGCAGCCACAAGCCCCCCAGAGCACCCCAGAAGCACTCCCAGGCCCTCTAGAGCCCCCCAGAGGCACTTCCAAGCCCTCTAGAGCCCCCCAGAGGAACTCCCAGCCCCTCAGAATGTAGCATGATCACTTTCTCATTGCTACCACAACCCAGAAGGTGGTGCATGTAGCGTAGAGGATGGTGCAACAGCTGCATCCACACAAGCCCTGGTCACTGCCCTCTTGCTGCAGGTGTCCAACGACTGTGTAGATGCTGCTGCTGATGTGCTTGCTGTAGTCCTGTGCAGGTGCCTCTCGTTTCCTGCATGCTCCTCCCTCTGAGCGCTAGCGTCGGCAATTTCTCCCATGCGAGCGCTGCGACTACGCCCTGAGGATTCCTGCCGGGTCAGCTTTGCATGCTGCTACACCTACGCCGGGATTCTGCCTCATGAAGTGCTCGCGGATGCGGGGGCGGGGCACCGCTGCTGAGCTCTCAGAATCCTGGCATCTGGCATCTGGCATCGGCATCTCGTAAATCTGCCCCTTCGGTCCCATAACAACAACACGATGCCACTCAGGGCCTTTACCAGGAGGCATTATAATGTTCTGGAGGCTGGGGGGACAATTCGTGGTGG
>Ga0307963_1003014_pt1:0-10000 | contig 13320 bp, 16 predicted proteins | sample OrgLakmetagen594_FD_201829 | JGI IMG/M metagenome (GOLD analysis project Ga0307963, IMG submission 201829) | Saline water microbial communities from Organic Lake, Antarctica - #594 | ecosystem: Environmental > Aquatic > Non-marine Saline and Alkaline > Saline | place: Antarctica: Organic...
TCAGACAACAACACTCTGAACAGGCGTGCCATCAAAGGCACCAACACATTCACCTGCTTGAATTTACCATGACACCTCACAGGCAAGCACGCATGCTTAATGAAAGGGATAGGGATAGCATCGAACCCTGAAGACGCATCAGCACTCAACTTCTGAAATTGACTGCAAACTACACCTTCCAACACAGATAAATCAGGAATCTCAAACTCATCTAAATCAGGAGTCCACCCAGACTGCTCGCCCCGCCTGAAAAGGACCTCAGGTGGGGGGTGATTCTTGCTACACAGCACAGCCATATCCACTGCAGACGGGCGAGGCTCTTCGAAAGTCCTCGCCACTCTGAAATGTCTGTGCAAATGATTATGCCAAACTAGAGCAGACACAGGGGTTGTGTTAGACCTGGTTTGCTTCTTCAACAAGGCATGCACAGCTGGGTCTTTACGAAACAGCCTATCTAAAAACAGGTTACGCAGATGCCTGGTGTGCCGACATTTCATCCTACGATTGCAGCTATCACTTTCCTTTTTCAGTGACCTACAGGCATGTTTCGCATCACCACGTTTCACAGCCTCAATGAATTTTTTACGCTTCTCCAAGCACTCCCAATCAAAATAAACTGGATTCAGTGGACCCTTTCTACTGCGTTCGCGCTTATTAAAAATACACCGAGCTTGTGCAGACATGCCCACAGCCCTACTGCTCGCTGCTCGGACAATCAACGAACGTACACAGAATGCCAGTTTATCCACATCGCCAGCTCTCTCTGCCTCATCAAATTGGGCTAGCAACTCCACGTTTTCCGAGATATGCCTAGCATACACGTGAGCCTTCTCATGCTGCCAACTCAAAACCAGGTTGTTGACACACTGACCAATCCTACACACGTGGTGCTCTGTATTCGCACTTTCCCCTCCCACAGCATTCACTCTGAACTCTGTACTCAAAGCCGCATGATCAGAAGCACACGTATCCCACATCTTAAACGAACACACAAGTTTGTACAAAGCCGGAGACAGCAGCACGTGATCAGGCCGGCTCTTTTTATCGCCATAATTTCCAGTAAACGAGGGTTGCCCATCATCTCCAATGACACGTCCAGTCGTAATAGCCATACTCGTTGCAGCAGCCAGATCAACTAACAACTGACCTGCCTTGTTCACACTGTTACACACATATCTCCTACGCCATCTTAGACCAATCTGACTGCAATCCGAAAAGCGGCTGTTTGGCCGGGCGCTCCGAGCGCACTCCGGGCGTTAGGCTTCAGGACAGTGTGAATTCAAATACCTTGGAATCACTCTTACTCGTGATGGAAGCATGCTCACAGCTACTACAAACATGGCAGACAACTCCAGGTCTGCCATTGCCAGAGTTTACAGAATTGGTGACAGCAAGGGCTTTTCCAGGTCTTTGCTTTGACAGCTGGTCTGTACGGTTGTCAAGTATGCGCCACTTCTTCTCTGACATATGATTCCTCAAAAATCACCTCTACACATGTCCTTCACCTGGGCTTCCTGAAAAAACTCCTGGGTGTCAAGAATGTTACTGATACTCACTGCGTGCTCCGCGAAACAGGTCAGATGCCCATTTTTTTCTATTGGTTTGGATGCATCATACGCCAGATTGGAACAGTTTACTCTCTTCAAACAATCCTCTTCTTGAGAAAGTTGTGCGGGCTGACCTTCTAATTGAAAATAGAATTGATACATGGACTTACCAGGTTCTGCACGCACTCCAAGATTTCCCTACGTCTCAGCAACTTTTGAATGCCATACAATCCCGCGAGTCTATCAATTTGAAACAGTTTGAGCCCTCTTTGCGCGAACATGTCATCGGGAGCTGGAGAGAACTTGATAATTTGACACCACATGATAATCACCATTCCAGCAGGATTATGGGGACTTATTACACACATTTTGGTGTACCTTTGGGGATTGCTCCTGGCTGGTGGGATGACAGAAAAAGAAATTATAAGCCTGTGTTACCTATCTACCTTCGCTTGGATATTTCCAACAATCTCAGCCGTGCACTTTTTTGCCTTCGCCTTTCTGGCCATAACTTTCTGGTCCAAAGAATGCATCATAACAGGAATTGAAGGCCTTATGAGCTCAGGATCTGTGACAAATGTGACTGGCACTCTGTTCAGGATGAGGAACACATTTTGCTGGACTGTCCGCATGAACATCTAGTCAGACTTCGCACACAGCAACAGCTTATCTTACCACCTCAGTTTGAGGATGGCCCAGCTCGTTTGAGGACCTTTATGAACCAACCTGATATTTTTAGTGTTGCCTCTTTTGTAGCTAAGTGCCTATTAATGTTCCCCTACTGAACGCAGCTGCGCCAGCACGTCACTCTCAGCATTATGAGCCCATACTAGTAGGGAGACAAGATTGGAGTACAGTGAGCTAAAGGTTTAGACAACAAGAGTCCGTTTATCCTACTAAGAGCCGAGAGCAAGGGGAGTCAGGCCAACCTAAACCTAGAACAAGGCGGCAGACATGCTAGGATGGGGGCTGCAGTGAACAGCTCAGGAGCCGTTTGGCCTAGCTTACACGAAGAGGTGAGCCTGGCCTAGGTCAGAGAAATTGGAGATACTACCTTGGCAGGCTGCAAAGTAAATTTAGGCTGGAACAGGGTGGAAGGAGAAGATCAACTGCTCTAGTTTTTACTACTTCTAGTTTCTGCTACATTTTTTCTGCGTCTATTAGACCCTTATTAGCCTGAATAGCATTGATTCCCCCTTATAAACCCTTATGAAGGAAAGCAAATGTTAGCCGTCGAAACCGTTTTGAATGCTTTACCCGGCATGTTTATAATGCTAGGTTACAGGTACCAAATGTTTAATTTCAATTCAATGGCGTGGAGGAAAGATTACAAAGCTCAGGAAGTGGGCATAATTTTGAGCCCGTGCATCTTAAGCAAGCATGTACTGCATATGCTTGACTCAATTTGAATAATGCACGGCAGTGTGCGTACGGCAATACTCCAAGCAGCACCATCACACATTGCCCAAATAGTATACCCATGCTACAAAATCACAAGGAATTGGTAATAATATACAGTCAAAGCACCTACTAGTGATATACAGTCAGAGCACACAAGTGGCTTCACAAGAACTCCAGTCATTCGTCATTCGTCATTCGTCATCTGCAGATGCGGATGACACCAGGAGGCCCTCAATGTGTTTCCCCTGTTTTAAAGCGTACAACGTAGCACGTGCTGACTCCAGCACATGACCTGCAGTGCAAAGAGAAAAAGGTTTTCTTCTTTAAAGCATACAACGTAGCACGTACTGACTCCAGCACATGACCTGCAGCGCAAAGAGAAGAAGTTTCCCCTTTTTTAAAGTGTACAACATAGCACAAGCTGACTCCAGCACATGACCTGCAGTGCATAGTAAAAAATTTTCCCTTTTTTAAAGCGTACAACATAGCACGTGCTGACTCCAGCACATGACCTGCAGTGCAAAGAGAAAAAGTTTCCCCTTTTTTAAAGCGTACAACACAGCACATGCTGACTCCAGCACATGACCTGCAGTGCAAAGAGAAAAAGTTTTCCATTTTTTAAAGCGTACAACATAGCACGTGCTGACTCCAGCACATGACCTGCAGTGCAAAGAGAAAAAGTTTCCCCTTTTTTAAAGCGTACAACACAGCACATGCTGACTCCAGCACATGACCTGCAGTGCAAAGAGAAAAAGTTTTCCATTTTTTAAAGCGTACAACATGCTGACTCCAGCACATGACCTGCAGTGCAAAGAGAAAAAGTTTCCCCTTTTTTAAAGCGTACAACACAGCACATGCTGACTCCAGCACATGACCTGGTGTGCAAAGAGAAAAAGTTTCCCTTTTTTTTAAGCGTACAACATAGCACGTGCTGACTCCAGCACATGACCTGGAGTGCAAGAGGAAAAGACGAGGAAACTGCGAGCAAGTCTGCAGTAAATGCTTGGACTTTTACAACCTGTTACAACAATTGAATCAATACACAGTCAAAGTGAAAACACTCTCTCCTACATCTTATACAGGAAAGGGTTTGTCGTTGCCTGCTTTGTATTCCCGATATTTTCAACGCCCTTTTCTGACTATTACCGTCAACATTGTTCACAAGACTTCAAGTTGCACTACCAACACCCACTTCCAAGTTTGCGTTCAGCCCCCCGATCGCTCACACACACTTTTCTTTCTTTTTGCGCCGAAGAGCTTTGTGGCACCCAGTTCCAAACCCAGTATGATTGCATGTTGTAAGGTGAGATTTCTATTGCCTGCACGGTTCCTTTTCTGTCTTATTCATACAAAGGAGCAGGTGATTTTACAAGGCATGCAAACAAGCATAAATGTAAGCACACGATTTGGTTGCCTCCCTTATCCCAAAGCAAAACAACATACATCTGTGCAATTAAGAGGGGAAAAACTTAAGAAGTAAATAAGGAGAACAAGTGGCGGCTGTCATTTTTAAAATGCTTCGACATCAAGTTGTAAGGCAAACAAAGAGAGAGAGAGAGAGAGAGAGAGAGAGAGAGAGAGAGAGAGAGAGAGAGAGAGAGAGAGAGAGAGAGCAAAGCGGCAAGGAAATTGTAAGCCTATGCAAAATTTAAAAACACCACTCTCCAATTGTATATCCCTGACAAGATGGGGCATAAAAGTTACACCGACATTCCTTCGGGCGACTAAACGGTACATGGTTATGGTTGTCCAGGACTGTATATGTACATCTGTTTATGACTGTATGTATAGTAATTTCCCTGCTAAGAACACTTTGTACACCGTATATACATATGTATGTGACTATGAACTTTGGTCAACCCTAAAATGTTCAGTAAGAAAAACGCAACATTCTACCTTTTTCTTGAACAGACAAAACAGTGACGAAACACTGGCAAGCTCACCTACAAATCGGAAGGGGTATATGTCCTCTGGTCTCACAAATTCCTTGCTGTTCACAGCATTTGAAATTTCCTGCGTTGCAAGGATGGAAGCCAACAGCTTGTGCGTTAGTAAATGTAAACGGGAGATCAATTGTAATCAATTGTAGATCAAATGTAATAAATTGTTTGTGTTAGTAAATGTAAACGGGAGATCAATTGCAAACGGGAGATCAATGTAATCAATCAATTGATTTATTCAAACAACTGAATGTAATCAATCAATTGTAAACAGGAGATCAACGTAAACAAGAGATCAATTGTAATCAATTTTTTGTGTTAGTAAAGGTAAACGGGAGATTAATTGTACGAAGGCAAAACCCACAAAGGTAGTACGCATCGTGCAAAGAAGCAAGGAAAACAAATTGCCCTCAGCTCACGGTCCAGAGAAAGCCTCCAAGGTAGTCAGCACGCACACAACTTTGACTTATTGAATGCACACACAACACACACACACACACACACACACACATACACACACACATACACACAAACACACACACACACAAGCACAAACACACACAGAATGACACGCGTGATGCATTTGATGTCCTTGTCCAAATAATATTAACTGAAATATATGGCTGTGTAGTGAGGATTGCCAAAATAAACTGAAATATATGGCTGTGTAGTGAGGATTGCCAGTTTTTACGACTTAGTAAGTTGAACTTATGTTTCTTGCTCAGGAAGCAGCAGCATTGCCGTTGCAGCAGAGGCCTAAAGCTCAGCAGAAAACAGCGCTAATGTTGTAACACCTGCTGATCTCACGTGCTCACTCCATGCTTGCAACGTCATCAACGCTTGCGTGTCAGCATTGCTGTTTCTTCACCTGCCCACCCAACGCTTGCGTGCCAGCATTGCTGTTTCCTCACCTGCTCACCCAACGCTTGCATGCCAGCATTGCTGTTTCCTCATTTGCTCACCCAACACTTGCGTGTCAGCATTTCTGGTTCCTCACCTGCTCACCCAACGCTTGCGTGCCAGCATTGCTGTTTCCTCACCTGCTCACCCAATGCATGCGTGCCAGCATTGATGTTTTCTCACCTGCCAACGCTGGGCATGCGCATCAGGCTCCTTGGCACGGTCTGCTAGTAGCGTTTCCAACTCATGCCTCAGCAGCACACTAGTAAGGCCTGCAATTCATGGGAAATTTTCAATTGAGGGTGCTTATGCACAAGCAGGAGGAAAGCTAAACACTGATGCTTTGGTATGCAGGCAGATCATGTTAAATCTTGAGGCCCTCATGAGGCTTACAATCGAATCAAGCTTCAGTCACAATCGATTAAGCTTCAAATACACCTGAATCGAGCTCCCACTGAGCTTCATTTGCAACTGAGTTGAGCTCCAGTTTTAGGGCAGATAAGCAAGCAGCAAGGCCAAATCCTACCTTATAAGTAGTTGTCAAATAAAACAATCTGCTAGCAGCTCTTCTATTCCATGTGCAGGGCAATGGCAGGAGGCCTGGCTGGCCAACACCACATAAGCTTGCTAGGTATACAGATGCAAATTCTTATTGTTTCTATAGAAACCGTAATTTTAATTACAAGTGTGTTTTAACCTTGCTTAACCTTAAAATCACGCCTTACAGTCAGTGAGCTGAAAAGTCTACAGTCACCAGTTCAAGGCACTACCTAAAGAGGGATCGAAAAGATATCAGGGTTCTTAGAATCTTATCCCTACGACTGCACAATAACAGACGGAGCAAGAGCTTAGTCAGCTATATTGAGGCTTTTACAGCATATTTGATCAGAAGGATGAACCTGCAATTACACTGCAAAGCAACACCTGACCGTGCGCTGCACTGCCCAGCCAAGCAAAGCTCACACGCCACCTCCGGGCTGCAGGAAACTATGCTTACGCTTTGATTTACGGCCCCAAGTCCAAACCCCAACCCAAATACGAATCCATCCAGATCCAATCACGGCCCCACATCACAATGCACAGCACCCAATTAGCGCCCAGCATTACGCTCTGGCCACAGGATTATGTTTCATTTTGTCAACTGCCATGCAGTGGCCCCGATGCCTGCAACTACACTCATCGTCCCTAGGCTACACACCAAGGGACTCGAAACGGAACACTCATGACACACTTTAGTGCATAACAACATATTGGAAGTTTGAGGCACGCGTTGCCGCTTAATTTTTGGTGTACGTGCCAACAATTGTGTACGTGGTCAGTGTGTGTGTGTGTGAGTCTGTGTGTGTGTGTGTGTGTGTGTGTGTGTGCTTGTGTGTGCTTGTGTGTGTGTGTGTGTGTGTGTGCTTGGAAGTTTGAGGCACGCGTTGCCGCCTAATATTTGGTGTACGTGCCAAAACACTTATTGCATAACAACACACATATTGCAGACACACATATTGCAGATACACATATTGCACTCATGACTCGCATTACAACACACGCCTCGAGCTCAAAGTTATTTTGACCTGACTGCGTGCTGTGGCTTCCCAGAGGAGCGTACCACACAAAAAAAGTAATCACTTGACTGCGTGCTGTAGCTTCCCAGAAGAGCGTACCACACAAAAAAAGTAATCACCTGACTGCGTGCTGTGGCTTCCCAGAGGAGCGTACCACACAAAAAAAGTAATCACCTGACTGCGTGCTGTGGCTTCCCAGAAGAGCGTACCACACAAAAAAAAATCACTTGACTGCGTGCTGTGGCTTCCCAGAGGAGCGTACCACACAAAAAAAGTAATCACCTGACTGCGTGCTGTAGCTTCCCAAAAGAGTATGCTCACACAAATAATCACCTGACTGCGTGCTGTGGCTTCCCAGAAGGGTGTACTCGAAAATCTCTCCCCGACGGCCCCAACACCATCCGTTGAGAGGGTCATCGCCTTCACCTAGCTCCTGGTGTGCCTGTATGTTGTGTAGCAGTGTGTTTTTGTGTGCGCACGTGTATGTATGTGTATGTGACAAGTATGCCTATGTGTATATGCGTGTGTGTGTGCATGCGTGTGTGTGTGTGTGTGTGTGCTTATGTGTCACGGTGGAGGAGCTTTAGGGTACTTGGTACCAAAGTGACTCCTTTTCCTTAATTAATGTGGGGAGTGGCTTTCACTGCCTGCGTAGCTTTTTCTTTTTCTTTTTCTGTTTGCATGCACGTGGTTGTGTGCGTGTGCGTGTGCGTGTGCGTGCGCCTCTGTGCGCAAGTGTTTTATTGTGTGTCTACAATAATAACTGACTGCACACAAGGTTAAGGGCAGCCTGGTCATTTAGCAGCACAAGATTTAGGGCAGCATGGTCATCAAACACACAAGGATTAGGGCAGCATGATCATTAAAGACACAAGGTTTAGGGCTGCATCAGGAGGCATTGAGTATCATAATCTTTTAACTACGCGTGTCAATCAAAATATAAATTACATATTCGGAATCCTGACGTTGAGAGCTATCGATTGGTATATAAATGAGTTGATTCTGAGGGGGTCGGGGGGGGGAGGGTGTCCAGGGGGGTCCAGGGAATTTTTTGGGGGATCTCCAAAATTTTACTGGGACACTTTCACGAGATATAAATATATTTTTGGTATCCTGAGCTAAGACCCAGTCGATTGGCACCCTTGTTGGGTGATATAATTAAAGGGGGTGGTCTGGGTGCCTGGTCATGGAAATGCACGGAATGTCCCCAAGTAGGCCGCGGGGATGTGTTCCAGTGTTTCTTTTTTGGAGACGTATGACGTCTATAGACGTGAAACCCCTTCTATTTGGGCGTGGGGGAAAGACGTGAAACCAAGAATTTGGGCCCCGGGGGGTCTCCCAGCAAAAATCGACCAAAGTAATATATCAAAGAAATGTGCCCAATCAAGAGACCACAAAGAGCCATGCTGACATGATATGAAATCTAACAAGTCAAAGTCAGGCACATGATGGTTCAAATCAAGCGTGAAATTTAACAAGTCAAAGTCAGGCATATGATGGTCAAAATCAAGAATGAAGACTGAAGACTGAAGACTGAGGACTGAAGGAGGGATACAGCATTTAGCACATCACCCAATTACTTAAGAACACTACCAAGAATCGACTTGAACTTTGAAGATATAAGATTAATTTCTGCAACACAATTTCGCAGCGCACAAAATGTACGGACGTAATCAGGCAGCTATTGAACATCACAAGGCAGCTATTGAATATAATCAGGCAGCTATTTGGCCCTATCCAACCACTAGATAGTATCCAAGCAAACAGCCCATTACCGTAAACACATGCATCCACAGTGACAATGACTGTGACAATGACTGTGACAATGACTGTGACAATGAGTGACAATGACTGTGACAATGACTGTGACAATGACTGACAATGACTGTGACAATGACTGTGACAATGACTGTGACAAGGACTGTGACAAGGACTGTGTCAATGACTGTGACAAGGACTGTGACAATGAGTGACAAGGACTGTGACAAGGACTGTGACAAGGACTGTGACAAAAACTGTGACAAGGACTGTGACAATGAGTGACAATGACTGTTATAACGCAATTTGAAATCTCGCTCTGGAGCTTTGTTTGCTGCAAGAGGCAACTCAGGGTCCTTAGGGTTAGAAATTAGTAGCAGGGTCCTTAGGACTAGGATTAAGTAGCAGGGTCCTTAGGGTTTGGTAGCAGGGTCCTTAGGATTAGGATTAAGTAGCAGGGTCCTTAGAATTAGGATATAGTAGCAGGGTCTGTAACGTTGGAAAATGGGGAAGACGGATTTGAACCCGCAAGGCATACGGATGACCTCTCAGCTATTCAGTCGGCGGATTAAAAAGGAGACTGACTACCCCTAATTCTGAGAACTTGTACCTTCCTGATGGATTCTCTCGGACGATCCTCTCGGATTGATAAAAGGTACTCGCGTGTGCAAGCACGGATGCTGGGTACATCTGATTATGTCTGATTCAATTTGATATTTTCTGATTTATTACGACCTGCGTCGTTACAGGGTCCTTAGGGTTAGGATTAGGTAGCAGGGTCCTTAGGGTTCGGTAGCAGGGTCCTTAGGGTTTGGTAGCAGGGTCCTTAGGATGAGGTAGCAGGGTCATTAGGGTTAAGTAGCAGGATCCTTAAGGTTAGGGTAGGAAGTCCTTGAGA
>Ga0307963_1003016_pt1 | contig 13317 bp, 21 predicted proteins | sample OrgLakmetagen594_FD_201829 | JGI IMG/M metagenome (GOLD analysis project Ga0307963, IMG submission 201829) | Saline water microbial communities from Organic Lake, Antarctica - #594 | ecosystem: Environmental > Aquatic > Non-marine Saline and Alkaline > Saline | place: Antarctica: Organic Lake...
CCACCAGCTTCTCCCTTCAATCAGTCTCTGCTCATGACCACCCCCCCAAATCCCAGGCCCCCACCTGCTCTAACCGCTCGTTCTGGGTCGCCTCCAACATCTGTCGTTCCTGAGCATGCACCACAGAACGACCAGGAGCTAGCTGCACGCGTACAATTTTGCAAAGATCCACAAACTCCTACCAAAAATCACTGTGTGTGCCCGTCTCCACCTGTGGAGAACCAACAACACCATCGCCACCAACACCACCTACTGCAACAGCAAAGTCACCACCACTTCCACCACCTGAGACAACAGCAACAACAGGAGCAGCAACAGCAACAGCAACAGCCTCAAGAGCACGCCCACCCCTGGTCCCAGACGCCTCACTGCAACCCTGCATTTGCTCACAACCCATCTCAGCAGCAGTTGTCTTTCATAGGGTCAAGCCAGGAAGCCTCTTTGGCTATCACATTGCCCTGCTTACCGGCACACCCACATGTGCCTTCTCCTTCCCTTCCTCCATGTATGCGCTGTGGGCGAGCATACCATACACTCATGCATGACGGGAATGGACAGCCCTTTTACGGGTGCTGGAGTGTCAAGCACTCTGTCACAGGGCAGAAATTGGAAGAGGGTTTTTTCTGGGTTCCAGTAAACGTATTCATGTCTATGCTTGACTCTCGCACCTCAGTTTAGCATGAGTCTGCTTCCTTAAAATAAGTTTGGTAATAAATAGGGCAAGGGTGTTATTCACCGCTATACCATTCAACCCCTAGCATGGGACTCTGCAACTTTGCTAATAAAAGAGCGACTTCTTTCAGGTGCTGATTAGAAAAATGGATGCAGATGAATTGAGAGTGTGGTGCAGAGGTCACAGAGGTTACAGATTGAGCCATTGGTCAAAAAGTGCTGCTGCTAGGCTGTGTGTAAAGCACAACTGTTAAAATGTTAGAAATGTTTGTTGAGAGTGTGGTACAGGACCTTGTCAGAATCTTGTGTTGACTGCGGTGGATAGCAACGACCTCCATTCCTACTTTGCTCGTTCCTAGTTGCTTGGGTTGCTTAATATGCTACCTTCAGTATTTCATTTTGCCTTGATGGGGCTACAAAGGGGGTAATCAGCAGCCATTTCCGATGAACATCTACGGATAAACGTTTTCATTAAGCAAATTGTGGTGCTACCAGCTGAATCAAGCAAAAGTCTTGAAGCAAGGCTTGAGTTTCGATCACAAGGGTAACAATGGAACACGGAATATATTCGTTTGACTGCTTGCCTTTTCATAAAGACCAAGGAAGTTGAGAGGATTTGATGAAGATTTGGTTAAGAAAATAAACATGTCGATCAACACGCCCACGGGCAGGGGTGAGCTGGTTGCTGCGGTGGCACCTGTGACCTCCAGGATTGTGCAGTGATAGCAAGGAACCTGCAAGCAATGAAGCATGCTTGCAGCACGAAGAGCAGATAGGTTGATTAGTAGAACGCTTTTAAAGATAAAACCTACTCAGGCAGTGAAAACCACTACTCACATTAATATAGGAAAAGGAGCCACTTTGGTACCAGGTACTTAACCAGATGTGGCTAGTATATTCATACTCTCTTTTTTATCATGCATTTGCCAATACCATTAATCTCGTTACTCTCCACATCATCCTTCTGGGTGTGGGCGGCATTATCTACAACACTCACTGAAGCATTTCAAGGAACTGGGTCTCGATTCTCAAAGAGCTAAGAAGCTTGCCTCCAAGCTCTATGTGCACTCTGTGAACTTTGCTGCTAAATTTGTCCATACCAGACGTGCCCTTCCCATTACTGTTATCAACTCTCATCAGAAGCCGGTTTCAGGCCAAGCCTGCACCCCTCTTGATCCCCATTAATTTTCCCTTTCCTTTTCGCGGTGGAGGAGCTTTACGGTACTCGGTCCCAAAGTGCCTCCTTTTCCTTAAATAATGTGGGGAGTGGCTTTCATTGCCTGCGTAATTTTTCTATTTTTCTTTTTCCATTAATCTACCGTCATACATGATTTTAGATAGAACTGGCTGTGTCTGCAGCTTTCCGGCTGTGGCATACTGCCACGCCCGATTGATAGCAGCAAGAAATGAGTTAGATGGTTTTTGAGGTCCTGTTTCTGACAAAACTTGTTCAATAAGCTTGTTGAGCCGAAATTGTAGATCAGTCTTCCACTCCAAAGCCTCGGAAGTACTGGCCTAATCAGCAATTGATCGTGCGTCACAAGCAAGCATCAGTTGAATAGCGATTTAAACCAACTTTAAGTTCAAGCGCTGACTGGGCTGAAATGATTTCAACTGCTTAGTAAGGTAAGGTAAGGTTACATCGCTATATATGCCTCTGGGGGGCATCTGAGCGGAAACTTGGGAAAAGCCTATAACCAAACCTAGACTTTCCTTCCTTCTTTCTTTCCCGTGCTTGACCTTCTCGTATACGTTTTTCCCTTCTTCTCATCAACCTGGTTGTCCCCCCTACTTTCTTTTATCCCTTCCAGTCTGCCTCTCTTGCTCCCTTTCTATTTATCAACTTTCAAGGTTTTACTACAATTTCTACGCCTTGGTGAGCGCAAGGGCTACTGGCAATGCAAGCCCAGCAGAAACGTAAACTGCTCAGACACAACACTTGTGAGGTTGTCAAATTTGATGCCATGCAGCTTGTGGCACGTGCTCATCTAAGCAATATTGCACGTTGATGGGCAAGCATTTCAAACCCAATGATGGTTTTGCGAACACCTTCCACTTGGACGTGTGTTTTGCGAGCATTGTAGCTCAAAAAGCATTTCACGCACAAACATATTCGCAGGTATGACATGCCCTTCACGCATTTGCCCTATGTAGCTATGAAGATGGTGGAGGACCTCGTTGAGCAGATAGGCATTAAAGAGAGCAGATAGAATTTAAGAGGGATGTCAAGCGGATGGACGCTGCACAGCAGTTGGGTTCTTGCGTGAGTTTAGCGCAACTAATTTAAAACAACTTTTAACTGCTGGGATCCTTGTGTCTTAACTGCTGAACGAAATACAATCCGCCCCTGGAATGCGTGACCCTGATTTATTTGTTGTAATATAGACTTTGGCTTGAGAACAGAATTAAAGGGTGTCTATGGCTCTTGTGTTCGACCTAGGTCATCAAGTACCAAAAGAACATGTTATAAGTAATTACTTATGATATATAGATCAGTGATGCAGTAAGGTAAGGTAAGGTTACATCGCTATATATGCCTCTGGGGGGCATCTGAGCGGAAGCTTGGAAAAAGCCTGAAACTAAACCAAAAAGATGTCAGAACAAATCAAGGGAGAAAGGCTAGGCACTCAGCCACAAAAGAGGCCACACCATACATATCTGGTTGGTTCAAAAATCCTCAAACGAGCTGGGCTATCTTCATACTGAGGTGGGAAGATCACCTGGCGGTGCTGGTGTGTGTGAAGGCTAGCAAGATGTTCATGCAGACAGTCCAGTAAAATGTTTTCCTCATCCTGAACAGTGTGCCAGTCACATTTGTCACAGATCCTGAGCTCATAAAGCCTTCTATTCTTATTATGACGCATTCTTTGGACCAGAAAGTTATGGCCAGGAAGGCGAAGGCCGCCGAGGCAAGAAAGTGCATGGCTGACATTGTTAGAAATATCCAAGCGAAGGTAGAGAGGCAACACAGGCTTCTGATTCTTTCTGTCATCCCACCAGCCAGGAGCAAACCCCAAAGGTACACCGAGACGTGTGTGATAAGTCCTCATAATTCTGCTGGTATGGTGAGTCTCATGTAATGTTAACTATTTAATACATTAAACCGTTGTTCCACCGTGTTTTAATGCAAAGATTAGACCAGTCAATTTCAACCACTTCAACCACAGAATTCAACCAGCCTGTAGATGTTTTGCTGGTTCCACGTGTTGGCAGCCATCAATAAAAAAACAGGGCACTTCCTGCCCTCCCTCTAGTACTCCCTACTACTCACAGCTTATCTAGACCAGGCTTATACCACGCTGATGAATACACGATGCTGGATGGAGACAATATGTGCAACCATCTTTTGGTGTCAAGCAAGGGTGCCCCCTCTCCTCCCCCCTTTTTTTAATCTACCTGAATGACGTCGACAGCCTGGCTGAAGGGGTGCAGGGCGCGATCACGGGCATTCCCAATTTTACAGTGACCCACCTGCTGATGATCTTTCCCTTACATCTACTGATCACAACGAGCTACAGACCATGCTAACAAATTGAGAGTTACGCCCAAAAGAAGTCCTTGACAGTAAACACCCAGAAGTCTGTGGTAATATGCTTCAACTCCAGGCCTGGAAGTTTTGTGCCTCCCCTTTTCTTAGTGGCACACAGCTCCCCTACACAGACACCTTCAAATATCTCGGTATGGTGTGCGACAGGCAGGTCAATATGGATATTGCGGCTGACGCTGCTTTGCGACCATTCATGGCTGGTACTTTCAGGGTCAAGCAATTCGTCAAGAGCCATGACCTTGCTAACAGATTGTAAAAATAGACATCTAAGATACCGGTCTGGACATTTGGAGAGTATATGTATCGTTACACAGATTACACGCTCATATCTGGCTCCTCAAAACTTACGCAATTCCTGCTAGCATGTATGCGAGTCAGATATGGGCTACTCCCTTCTTACGACAAGGTAGAGAGATGGATAACCCCCTACAGAAATGGCTTTTGACAGTGCTGAAAAGGGTTATCGGAGTCAGAGACACCACTCTTCATGGTGTGTTGTGCAAGAGTGCGGCCTGGAGCCCCTGCAATTCAGCTGGTTTCGCGCTGCAATGCGTCTGTTCAATTCCCTTACCCAATGCAACAGTTCCACGATGAGGAAGGTTTTGCAAGCTGACTCTGTGCGTCTCCCCCCCGTTTTCGTGTGTTTGGCGTCTCCTTCCATCCTCCTGGTTTTCTTCTGCATCTTCTGTCCTGCGCTCCCTCAACTCTGTACTCTCCTTGGGTCCTTTTCTTTTTCCTGGTTTCCTTTCCCTGGTTCTGGGTCTCCTGCCTTGAGCAGCTTCCTCTTGCTTCCTCCTCTGCTTGAGCCCTCCCTCCTCTTTTTTTTTGTTGTCTGTCAGGTCCCTGCTGGGGGCCGTAGCTGTAACACCAGCAAAAAAAAAAACATGCAATTGAACACCAAGACTCCTGAATGCTGGTTCTCCCACATTCTTTCAGCCATGGAAGGCTTGACACAATTTTACATGATTAAACAAAAAATGTTGAATTGTGAGCCTGCCTATTGATCTCAGTCAATTTGTCGTGGACCTCGGGGACAGACATTCAGAGTATTGGACACCTTTCTCTGATAGCCACCCTAGAAAGCGCTACAGGAGCAAAACCCTGACTTACTACTACTTATCACCAGTGGTGTGCACTGCCTGCACAAAGAGCTTTGGTTACCCATCCTCCGATCCCTATAGGCTTCCCAGGTACATGCTTCTTGACCTTCCTCAAGATGTCATTCGCAGTGTAGCTCGTTTCAGGCTTCGTGTCCACACCCTTCGCGTTGAAACCGCAACTTGGAATTCCACCTCTTCCCCTACTTGCGCGCGACTTGTATGAGGCTGATACTCTTGTAATCTTAACTAGACCAGAAACTCATACTGTCAGAATTCATAGTTTAGGAGAGAGCGTTCAGGCTTGGTCTGCTGGGTGGCCCACCCTACCGCCCTACCCTCTATCTATCATTGCGTTCAGTCCACGCTCAATTCAAAAAGAAAAAAAAGTAGTCTATGGTATTAACGCATGCGGCATGGCGCACTGGTATCAAACCAAAATTAACCTAAATAGAGCGGCGGCTAGAGACCAGTGTGCACATTGCTGTACACACTGCTGCGTGCCCGTCAACGGACAAGCAATTTATAGTAACACAAACACAAGGAATCATCTGGATAACAACCACAAGCGGTGCTCCACACATCAAAAACAACTGAGAGGCAACGGCTTGCTTGCCTTTGATCGCAGCAAGGTTGATGATATTAGCATGCACAGCACATGTAAAAGAACATTATATATTTATTTGCATGTCATTAAGCGGTTAACTTGCATCACTAGTGTACATGAAAAACAGTGAGTGGGAAAAAACAACAGGACTCCCCACTTTTGCATTGACAACATTTTTTTAAAATGGGTCCGGCAGCTTGGAAGCTAGTTGAGGAGCCAAAGCGCAGGCGTATTGTCCCCTCTCGCAAAGATAGAACACATTGTGTTCGGTATTGCACTCCTGGACAACAGGCCTTAAAGACGTTGCAGTTCTGCTTGATGCTGAGCAAGGGCCGCCTCTGTAGAGTGCAGTTGTGATGCCAAGGCTGCCTCCCTCGCAAGAGCAGCATTTAGGGTTTCCTCTTTACGCAAAAGGGCCCCCTTCACTCGTGCCTGCATGTGTGGACACAAGTCTTCAGAATAAGGATGCCAATGCCAAAGCAGGTTTGAATGACAAAGTGCTTGAGGCAGCAGCGTGTTCCTTACCTCGACATGGCTCATTTCTTGCGAATGCTGAGTTTGAAGCTCTCGCAAGTCCTTTTGGAGGATCAATACTTGCTGCTGCAGCATACTCTTCTCAAGTGCAGCGGCCTGCAAGTGCATGTGTGAATCCGTGCAATATTATAGGATGTGCACTCATTAAATGGGTGGCTTTCATTAATACATAAAAGGCTGATGTGCAAAAGTTTGTTTTGATTTTTACTTCTAGGTGCATGAGTCTTTGCGCAGGTACCTGAGCGACTTGTGATGCATTGGCACCACACTTTGCCTCAGCACTCCTTGCAGTTTGCGTGGCAGCAACTGCTGCATCTTGCGCAGCTGTGAGCTGGGTCTCCAGCCACCTGTATCGCAATGGTCGAGCGAACGAGCTTTGTTTAGACTTGGCCAGAAGCATGCATACTTAAACCTTTGTGCACATGAGGCATACCCTGGCTTACCACAGCTGACATACATGAACCTAGCAGGGGGAGTGCATGGGATGTGGGCACATCAAGAAATAAGCATGTGCTGAGTAAGTGAAAACGTCCAGCCTTACAAGTGTGTGCACGTACCGTATGGTGGATGCCCTTGCATCAGCATCCCTCCTTACAGACTCCAAGGCCTCCTCTGCCTCGTCCCTAGCAGCTTGTGCTGCATGCACCTGCTGCAGTAGCCTGTGTGGTGGCACAAATGATGTACGCAATCGTTTGTGAATGTCATGAGGGGAACTACGAGGAAGAGTGCGTTGCACCTGCTTAAACAATACAACGCGATGCATGCATAAATTTTAGCTGCATGTCGGTATGTACTAGCATCTGATAACCATCTAGGGATTAAAAGGCTGTACAAATGCGTGATCACTCATTCGGCAGTGTTCTAGTGATGGACCTCAAGCTTAAAGAGCACAACCTTAGCCAGGCAGGACGGAACAAGGATAAAGCATAGATACCTAAACGTTTCATTTTTCAACCAGTACAGCTTGCATCATCAGCACAAACATGATCATCACCGGTGTATACACATAGACACACACACACACACTCTCCCTCACCTGCTTTCTGTCTTCTTGGCATCCTTCAGTGAAAATGCTGCCTGTGTGGCTGCACTTGCCTCCCGTCTCGCTGCCTCACTTCGTGCATGCTCACGTGCCTCGCTGGCTTCTGCTTCTAACCGTAGCACCACAGCCTGTATGTGTATTTGTGCTTTGATGTGATGTAACAAGAACCAGATCCTACGGCTGATCTGAACTTGGGCTGCAATACAGCTTGCCAAATTCCATACCCGTGTACGTCTGTATGTATCATCATGAGTATAAGCACGCCACATAGATCTCACAAGTGTACCGGCTTTTGACACACACGATCTCACGTTATGAATGCTCATATTCCTCCATTTCAGGATAAAAAGCACTAAATACAAACCCATTGACCATTATGTGCAACCAGCTCGTCGTCTGGGTACCTACTCATCCGTCCCCTCATGCAGCACACACTTTTCTGCTCAACACCACTCCTTGTTCGACCAGACTCACCCCACCTGCACCCTCCCGCCAGATCTGCTCATTCCCGTCCCAACGTCACATTTGCTTCCTCCCTCAGTCCCATTGCTCACATCACTCTATCCCCTCCCACTCTCACCTGGATCTGCTCGTCCCGCTCAAGCGTGAGTGCAGATTTAAGCTGTGCCTCCCGGTCTGCAAGCTCACGCCTTGCACGCTCAGCCATTGCTGCCCGCCACCCCTCCTGTTCTAGCTCAGTAGCTTCACGCAAGCTGTCAATCTGCAGCGCAGGTGTTGTTATTTTGGGTATGAGGTATGTGGGAGTGGGTTTTTGCAGGAACACTCATTGGGTGTTGCCACCTGCAAAGCTTTCTGCTGAAGCATATGGATCCACGTAGACTGTTAGGCAGGGTCCGCGTTATAAGCAACACATTATATACATCACATACATGTTTTTACAAATACCATACACAATTACCATATAGAGAGTGCGATTGCAAAGAAAGAAGGATACTGCTGTATTCAGCCTAGACTGTGCCACCCAACCAAAAAAATGACCAACACCGCACCAGCTACGCTTGTTTGCATCACCTAAGGAGTCAAGCATCAGCTGCGTCTCTCACCAGTGACTGACCAACTTACACATTAAATCATCGCATCGCATCACATCACATCAACAGAGAAGGCCACGTACAACAAAAGCACACTGCAGGCAGCCAGGCAGCCATCGCATGGATGCCTCTGCCTGCACAGATTTTCAGGATGGGAACGAGCACTCTTGTGCTGGAGCACCTTTCACCCTTTCTTATTCAGCATATTCCAAGGACAGTACCTTCCATCTAATCCCACGATTGAAGAAGAGGTTGCGAGCAATTACCACGCTCCCAGAATCAGAGTGATGTACCTACCCTAGCTACAAACGCTCTCTCACAAATTGTACGGAATCCCAAACCAAATAGCTTCAGTCTCTCAAAAGAACTAAAAGACGAGACTAGTCATTTTCTCTTTCCAGCAATTTTGTTGCCCGTCTCTCATGAACCAGCAAGTGCTGTGGATTGCAACTGAAAGGCTCTTTCTTTATAACTTCTCTCCGAATGCTTATCATGAGCCTTCTTCAGAGTCGCCCGTTCTTTCTCAACCCCCTGTTGGTACGTAGGGAGTGGCGTCGATGCTGGTCCAGGTGTGAGCCTTTTTCATTTACGATCTCTCTTCCTACCTGTTTCTCGTGAGCTTTCCTTAGTGTTTCCCGCTCCCTCTTGCCTTCCTCCTGGGCAGCCTTGACACGCTCTGCCCCTTCAGCGGACACTTTGTCCAAGGCCTCCTCATGCCGCTTACGCTCATCACGCCTGTGTGTGTTAGCACACAAAGGGTGGTTGCACATGTGCGTACGCACGTATTTGAGTGTACGTGTCTGAGTGCACGTTTATGTCAATTAGCAGAGTATGTGCCTATGCGCGCGCCTGGTCACAGATCTGTCCTAATATGAATGGGTGGGTACGTTTGTTTTTGTGTGCATCATCTATGCACAGGAAATGATCCCTAAAGCTGCTTTCGTAATGCTCATTAAACCTTTGCGTATACGCAAATGCGAATGTGTGTGTGTATACAGTGAAAGTGTGTCTGTGCATGCACCCTCAGGCTCTTTCATGCTACAGATAGGAACAGACACAGCCAACAGAGTACTGCATGCAGCCAACAGCGTCTTTACACACACATGGCAATAGGCACTTAAAACCACACCCACACCCACACACCTGCTGGCCTCAAGCTGCTCCAGTCGTAAGTCGCCGTCCGACACTAAACGCATGCGCTGCATGGTCAACTGCTGCTCATAGCGCTCGCTAGCTTCCCGCAGCTTCACCTGCCCAGCAGCATGCTCTCGCTCCACCTGCTCCTCCTGGTCCTATTTTGTGCCATGACAAGTGCGTGAATATAAGTGTCTGTCTTGTGCTTGCGTGCGTATGCAAGAACTTCTACAGTTTTAAGAATTCATCCCTGGTAATCAATTTGAATCACCACCGCTCAGTTGCCTTGTCCCATCTGCAACCTGGAGATGAACATAAAACACGAGACAAGCAAAGTGGTAAAAGCACAACATACTTGCCTTGAGCATCTTCTCCTTGAGTGCCTTCAACGCTGCTTCATGCTGAGCTGCAGCGGACTCCAAGGCCCGTCGGGTGTCTTCAATGCCTGCATTCTGTAGGCCTGTCATCTCTGCTTTGTGCCTGGCAAGCAGCTTTTGTACCTGCGGGTCATGTCATGAATGTGTGCCATGAGCTTGTGATGTTTGCTAGATGCGAGGTCAAAACATTAACTGTGCTGTTCCAAGCTCCTTGTCATGGCAGCGCGTTGCCTTGCCCGCCCACCCCCTCACCTCCACCTCCAGGCCCTTCACAGTAAGCTGCTTAACCTCAGCTGTCTTGGCCTCCATCCACTGCTCACGACGCACACGCTCTGCTGCGGCCCAGCCCTCTTTCTGTCGCCGCAGCTCGGCTGTCCAGCCCTCTTTCAGGGCTGCCACGGAACGCTCCTGCTTGGCCTCTGTTGCCTGCCAATGTTTGCAACCTCAAAAGTGCTGAGTGTAAAACAAGAGCACGTGCGTGCCGTGCACTGAAGCCCCAGCACACCACGGTATGAGCAAGGCTGTGTGTATGCTCACGCAACAAAGGCCACTTTTCAAAGGCTGCGACTCGTGATAGTGCGCAGGAGTGGCGAGCAACATGACGTGGCACAGAGTGTTTGCCCCTTTCACCTACATGATTGAGTTAGCTATCAGGCAAATGAGCCAAAAGGTGCCAAACAGCTCTCTGCTGAATACAATGAGTATATACCTTGAGGGCCTCTGTAGCTGTGTTGCACTTCTGGTTGAGCTCGTCCTTGTCAGCAAGCAACCGATCCTGCATACACAAGAGTGGTTAAGTCACGCTTATGCGTACTTATGCATGTGTGTGTGTGTGTGTGTGTGCAGCGAGCGTAAGTTGTAATTAGAGCAAGAAAAGAATGAGAGAGACAGAAAGTGTTTGTGCAATCGAGTGTCAGGAGCCTTGTCAATTTTATTATATCAAACATGGCAAGTAGTCAGGCCCACCATGAAGCTCAGGTGGCGTGCCAGCGTGGCATCATGCTCTGTACGAGCAGCAGCCAGTGCCTCTGCTGCTCGTGCCTCCACGTCCATGACCACAACAGAGGCACGGTGCTGGCTGGAATCCAGCTCCTGTGTTTGCGCAGTAGCAAGTGTAATCATCCTTATTCTGACCGCCGTCACTGCAACCAAAGCAATGCAGGGGCTGGCATCAAGCCTCGTCTTTAAAGATCTAAGTTTTCCTGACCTAGATCGCTTTTGCTAGCCAAGGTCCTGCCTCGACCTCCCCATTTAGTACAATGAACGCCATTGTGGTCCGCCCACAATCAAACTACATGCAAGCTGGCAACGTTCAGCTGCAGCTCCCCTCTAGGTACAGGTGAGCCCTCAAAATTTATCTCCAGGGCTGAACTCTTGCAGGTGGGATTTCATGCCTCAGATCCTCCGCCCCTTCCTTTGAGCTTATTCCACATCCCACTATTTGCACAGATCTCAATGGTTTCATGCCTTTAAGCTTGACGTATGGGCCAAAAAACACCCAAATAAAGGACTTCAGCCCTATCTCAATCCCACTAACCTTTTTAGTAGAGGCTTACCCTATACACCCTACACCCTGTTTCCTCCCCGCACCTTATGCAGCAGGCCAATCGTGTCTTCCTTTTCCTTCACCTCCTCCTGCAGCCTTCGGATCTTGGATCGCACCCCATCGTACACCGACTCCACCAGGTGTGCAGGCTTGCCCACGGGCCCTAGCCCCACCCCCAGGCTGTCACTGCTGCCAACTTTCGCACCCGGAGACAAAGACACATCAGCACCTGTGCAGCTTCTCCTAGGTGGACTCAACATGGCGCCCACCCCTGCAGCATTTCTCACAGACGATGCTCCTCCTACCCTGCAACCAGCATCCCCTCCCTGACCACCACCACCACCAGCATCACTAGCTAAGCTGTCACGCACCCTCCCCCTCCCCCCAGCACCATCCATGGCCTCCCTGTCTTCCACCAACCCTAGCTCCTGCAGCAAGGCCATGACACGTCCCGGTGCCCCTCCCCCTCCACCCTCTCCTTCACCCTGGGCACCCTCTTCAAGCCCGGACAGCAGCTCATAGATCCCTTCAGCGTGCAGGCTGCTTGCCCCTGGACCACCCCCTCTTCCAATTCCTGCCTCTTGCGGTTTTGGGTGCCAGCCTTGCTGCTGCAGATCTGCTGTGAGCTGTGGTTGGTTTGACCCTTGATGCAACGCCTGCTGCTCGCTGCTCAGTTCCACATGCACATGCTGTAGGAGGGCACTTCCAGCTGACACGGGCCTCACACTGCTGCTGCCTCCTTGCAGTGGCTGCTGCTGCTGCTGCTGTTGCTGCTGCTGCTGCATGCACAAACCACCAACAGGATGGCAGGGTTTTGGGGATTCATTTGATCTGAGGCTATGGAAGGGCAGGTAAGCGGATAAGCAATTGTACCCTGGGGTGCGGGTACGTTATAGGTATTTAACATATCCTTCGTCTCTCATCTCCTCTACTGCTTTACACCGCAGAGTGCGTAATGCCCACACAGTACTTTTCTTATAACATCCCGCATATATATTGCTATTTGCCCTGCGGGGCGGCTGCGGTAAGTTATATTATACATCTATTTTGACAGCGGGGTTGGTGTAAATAAGTTCTTGGGTCGTCATTTGGTACTGAACAGGGCTAAAAGTTCTACGGGGTTTGTGTGGTAAGGGCAAAACCGCTTTATCTTGGGGTGCAGAAAAGTGTGGGAATTTAACAAAATAATTCTGAAATCTGGGGTGCGGGATGAGTACGGTAAGGTTTGGTAACAGCAGGAATGCCTAGTTTCCTTTGCCCTTCAAAACGTTGAATATTTAAGCGACCTGTGTGATTAAGCAGTATGGCATAGCATGTGGTAGCAATTCAAGGAGAGAAAAGGTAAGCTCGCGACTTGCGGACATCTCTCTACCTCCCTTCCCAACAGCTCACACGTACGCTCACACCTTTTCCATCCCCTTTTTGCTCTCCACCTGACTAGTTGCCTCACAACGTCCACTGAAGTACACACACCAAAATGATGTAGTTTGCTGTGTGTGCACCTTCTGTCTCCCCTCTCATCCTTGACTGCAGCATGCCCAGCAGCACACACGTGTGCCCTCCCCCCCTTCCCTCCTCCCACGTTTGCTCCCTTTTTTGCTTCAGCGTGTTGGATAAACAAGTGACGCGTGCTGACATCTGCATCACCCCCAGAAACAAGCCTGCGCACGCTGCTCTCCCTACCTCCCCCAAATTACCTCCCCCTTCTG
>Ga0307963_1003017_pt1 | contig 13315 bp, 10 predicted proteins | sample OrgLakmetagen594_FD_201829 | JGI IMG/M metagenome (GOLD analysis project Ga0307963, IMG submission 201829) | Saline water microbial communities from Organic Lake, Antarctica - #594 | ecosystem: Environmental > Aquatic > Non-marine Saline and Alkaline > Saline | place: Antarctica: Organic Lake...
TCTGGGCGAAATCCGAGTTTTTTGGGACCCCCCTCCCTCCAGAATATTTGGGATACTTCTACAAAATTTAAATATATCAGTAGAATTCTCAGCTTCGAGATCTTCTAGTCGATTGGCACCCTATTTGAGCAAATTGGGGAAAGGGGGGGGGGTTGTGGACATGTCCAAAAGTCAGAGGCACACGCGCTCCGTTGCAGGCCGCGGGGTGAGTCAAGCCAATGAAGCTGAAATTTACCCATAACTTACAGGATTGTGCCAGCATGAAATAGTCAGTGGAAGTTTCAAGGAATGGAAGCAATGTGGGACTGTGCAAGCCAGTTATGGGTGCCTGGTAGGTCACGAATGCAAGGGCGTCCGGATCTCAGTTTTTGTCCCATAACTCTGCAACGCTTCAGTACAGGTCTTGATGAGTATGCACACGGATGCCTATTTGAAAAAGGAGCAGATTGGTACTCTTTTTGTCTGGGCGCCGGAAGGGGGGTTTATGGGGGGGGTCCAGCCCAAAAATCATACGTGCCTATACATTCCTCCTGGTTTAAGGTTCAGATTTCCGGTCAGAACTGCGTTGTTTGTGTTTCTCTCATTTTTTCGTGCTATTTGGCGAAGCCTCACTCGTGGGGGCGTGAGCCCCTAGCGTTGTCGCCTCCCCACCACACTTCACACAGGCCTCCCCAGGCTCACCCAGGCCACCCCACGGGCTGAAACTCAACGTAGGCTCCTAACCAGAACTTGTACCGCACCAGATGAATTCTGGGACCCTGGGGTTCGGTGTGTGAAGTGTTAGAAACAAGTTTTTTTATTTGGGGGGTCCAGCCCTCCTCCCCAGGCCCACCTAGGTCACCTCCCGCGCTGAGACTTGACATAGGCTCCTAACCAAAACCTTTACCGGGGCAGATAAATTTTGGAACCCTGGGTTGCCGTGTGTAAAGTTTTAGAGACGAGTTTTATGTTAAGAAGCCCTAGGAAGCTGCCCAGAATTCCTCAACCAGGCCCCCGAACCACTTCCTGCTGGTGCAGTATCCATTAGCACTCTTCACTGGCTGCGGATGCTGCGTCAGGGGCCCCCGGTTGTGTTCCGGTTGCAAGTTTACGGTTGACCATGCAAGCAGAATTAAGTGATATTAATTTCGATGGGCCATAAATTTTAGTTTAGTCAAATGCTCATGACGCGCAGAAGTTTGCTTGGACGGGATTCTTCAGGAATGTGGTTCGCGTTGGCTTGGACTGTTTGCAGGGCTTAGACCGCTTAATGCAGGTTCTTGCCGCACACTGTTTGTTGAAGCCGAGTTCAGACATCGTGGTACCATGCTCGCACCTGCCCTCTCAACAGACAGGGAACAGCAGCAGCAGCACATTCTCACGCCTGCTTCAGCAAAAGCTACTCCAGCACACCACTGCAGCATCTGTGGTCCACAACACAGGCACACAGGCGTGCCTGCACACACGACGCGCACACACATAAACACAAACGCGCGCACACACACATGCACACGCACAAACACGCAGACACACGCGCGCACACTTACACACGCACAAACACACAGGCACACACCCACGCGCGCGCACACACACACACACACACACACACACACACACACACACACACATGCATATACATGCACACGTTGCGCGCGTGATGAGCGCCAAATTTTCTGCGTCGCTAGCGACGCTCCCACGCTTGTCCTTTCAAACCATGCCTCAAAGTATTTGCTTTTCACATTATTTGAGCCAAAATGAGCCTTCAAGTGTAGAAATGGCGGATTTCCAACCTTAAGCATCGTATTGCGGCTATACCGTATTTCACCAGAGTGGTCATCTGAGGCCCCAAACAGGGGTACTTTTGAAAGGTAAATTGAGTACGGTGGCCGGGACTGGCAACAATTAAGCTCAGTTCCCAGAGGTAGCTGCTGATAGCACCCGAGCTTGAATGTTGCCGGTTTTGGCAAAAATGTCTGATTGCCTGCGGCGTGAACCCTATTTTTCAGCACAAAATCTGGCCACCCACATTACCAAATCACATGCCTTTTGGTGTTATAGAGTCCTTATAATACAAACATCATTGCAAAAATAATGGAGTGAAACGGTCACTTAGTTGGGGATGTAGGCCAACATATGCTGTTTTCCCATGCAAAGCCACCTTCTTAGGGTTTTGGTGGTCACTGTGGGCTTTCCCTCTGCCAATTTGCACACAGAGCGACCCACATGAATCCAAGCACATTTTCGTGTAACTCATAATGCCAGCTTCAAATTAAAGCAAAATTGGTAATAATTGGATAAAGGGGCAGTGGATGGCTGGCTTCCGAGTGCAAAAAGGGCACATATTTGGACGTTTCCCCAGTTGACCACCTCTGGTATTTCACCGGAGGTATGGTCTGATCGTTCCGTACAACGGTATACCATGCTCTACCATCTAATTGGGCACCGTACTGACAAATCACTGGTGCAGATATGTTGTGTACAGAGATTTATTTACTAAGTCTCTGTCTTGAACTTGATAGTTATTCAAAAGATTGCCATAGACCTTTTCTGTCTTTTGGTATCCACTTAGGCCAACCGTCATAGTCCTCCATGTGCAGGCAGTCTGTCGAATCCCTGCTGCTTGCAATCTGTCCAGATGACGTGCTCCAGTATCACTGGCCATTATTGGGGGTGACCCTCAACCGCCCAATTCTTTACCTACTGGGTATGATGGGGGGCGTGGGCCGTCATGCAGGCAAGTGGTTTCTATACATTGCTTTGCTGGAAAAATCTACTCTTTGATGGCATGCAAGCTCCATATTTGTTGGCAGCTTTTGTTTCTTGAATTGAAACAATGGGCAGATGAACTTGAATGAGAAGCCCAAACTCAAACAAGTGTTTGCCACAAAAACAACTAGGGTGCTGTATGGTGCTGCTGTAAGCTTTATTGGCCCTCCAGCAGTATCAACTTGTGTATGTTTTGACTGCTTGAATGGTAAAATGATGTGCGCAGAAGATATGCATGTGCTTGATAACTACCAGACAGACAATTTTATTCACCTGCGCTACTTGCTCATATTGCTGCAGAAGATGACGGGCTGCAATTCATCAACCTTGTACTGCCCATCCCAAGCATTCGTGCAAAAGGCCTCCCAAACTTGGTGGAATGGTGCGTGGCTTCGCTGCTCTGCCGTGCATCATCATCCCGTCGCGCCATTATGTGCAACAACATATCATACATGTTTAGTTTGCCTGTCGAACTTGTGATTTTTTGTTTAAGATTGGACAACAAAACTCTTTGGTGTCAATAACGGTCTAAACAGACCTTTTTTGCTTGAATGCATGCACCCTTTTGTCATCCTATGATTTTAACCCAACAGGTACATGGACGATAAAGACACTCCTGGATTCCTCATAAACAAGGCCAGAAATTTGCTGCCCAATAACAGGTAATGCGCCTTGCCTTACTTGTATGAGGAACTTTCAATATCAAGGAACCAGCGTTGCTTGAGGAGTTTCTTGGTGTAAAATTGCTGCAGTTTTGGTGAGAAATGCTTGCAAAATGCTTGCGCATCAGCCTACTAGCGTAACACATACGCGCAGGCGTGAAGCATTGAAGCTACATGCAGCACACCATTCCAAGCGGTACATTCCAGTGGTAGGTGCACTAATTAATTTGTATTTTCCAAATTGTGAACAGATCTGTAGGCAGCTGTAAGGCTGTCGCAAAGCTACTGACCTAGTATACGCCTAAACAATCTTTTTGTCTGCTTCTTCTAAAAACGCATCCTTTCTTTTTGGTCTCAACCCTTTGCTCCCCCTTTTCCTTTTCTATTTTCCCCCTAATGCATCCATTTCCATCTTTCTCACGACTTTGCAACAATCGTGCCGTCTCTCCTTTTTTCTGCTCATGCAGACGTACGGCAAGCCAAGCAAAAAAGGCAGCAAAGCACAGTTACTCCTTCAGACACCTCTCTGGAGCAGCAGCGGTGCGTGAAAGAGAGAGAGAGAGAGAGAGAGAGAGAGAGAAAGTGTGTGTGTGCGTGTGTGTGTGTGAGAGAGAGAGAGAGAGAGAGAGAGAGAGAGAGCATTAGAGAAACATTTTCATGCAGTTTTGAACGATTATATGTTTTATGGCGCCAAGCTTTTATATAAAAACAGTTGCATGCTAACCGTATTAAAGGTCCTCCCCACGCTAAAGTCACCCAAACATTGCCAAAAAGCTGTTCACCCAATTTAAAGCCCTGTATACCTCATCTGAATGCAAGATACTCAATTTTAGATCTAAAACTTTGACGTTTACCGGAAATTCGGCATTCTGGGGGGCTGCGTGGGGCCAATGCGTATTTTGCACCTACTTTGGCAGAGAAAAGGTACAATTATGAACTTGCACCGACCTCTGCTTTAGGATGTAAGCATTATAAAAATTATGTAACAATGCTGCAGTGTCGAATTTCAGGTAAGGGTATTGGGAATGTCTGCGAGTGGGAGGCACTCACACAAGGGACACAGGCAAAAAAGACAGATAGTTCCGTCGCTCCACAACTGCTGCGAGTATCAGCCTGATTTCTGTGCTTATAGTTGCAGGATGAAGTCAAGCTTATTACAAATTAAAATGAATCCAAGTGGTAGTGTGGTTGAGTTTTGATAAAAATATGTGCACCATGGCATACATCTTCTCAGTATTGTTGCCGGGGACCTCACGCCTTCCCGTGACCTCAGACTCACACCAGAGTTGCGGATTGAATTATCAAAACTCTTGAATTCAGAGGGCTTGGATTGGCACAATGTTTAAGCAATGTCTGTTTTTGTATTGTGACCAAATCTTTCTAGCAGGCCACCCACAGAGTCCTTTTGCCTACTTTCTTTGTAGACGTGTGAAGAAACCTAAGCTATCCAACGCAACTTTCAGGTCCCAGAATGGTGAAGTGGATGGGGAGAAATAGCTAACTCAGGCTTGTTGGCCGGGGGGGGGAGGGGGTTGCATGGGGACGACCCAAGCTCTTTTGGGGTACCATATTATTTGCAACTGAAACTTACAACGCCGCAGCATAACTTCCACGTCCTGGTAGGGCAGTAGCTCTGGTTTGACTGGCTTTCGCAAGCGCTTTTTTAAGGCCCATTTCTTGTCAATCAGCAGCAAAGCACTCCATTGACCTGCAGGGCCGCCGTGTGCTGACCTGGTGATGGGTTCCTTAGGACATGCCGTTGCAGTCGCGGGCGGATGGTGTCGCATCAGCACTAACTATGCCACCCCTTCTCATCTGCTTGACCGGCTGGTCAATTACAAGCAGCTGCTCATGGACGAGCAACCCAATGTGAGTGGCTGCATTTTATTTGAAGGCGGAAGGATGGTCGCAGGTTGTTTGGACGGAGGAAACTGGTATAATGTTGATTTGCGCTTATAAAAAAATTGTGGGAAAGCTGCTACGGGTTGATTGCGAGTTGAAATGAGTTGAATGACTTGCACGATTGCTGCGTTGGGGTAGCATGCTTTGGGAAGACGTACAAGTTAGGGACGTTTGTTTACATGCATGCAATGCTCAACAAGCCGTTAAGCTTTCTCTGCTGTTAATGTCATTGGCAGCCGCAAGTTCTTCTGCTGATCTTCTCCTCCATCCCACCTTCCCTTACAAACTTGTTGAAAGATAGTACCGTGCTTTCATGATCACTCCGAAAACTAAATAAATTTTGGCCAATTTTTAAAATTCTTGGAGCACTCTGCGAACTGGATTCGAAGCGATAAATTTGTGATTTTTAGTGGTTATGAGGGTGTTCTATTCCGGCTCGTATCCACCGAACTGCTGGAGGGGGATTTTACACTTGTGCCGACACCAAAAATGAGCTCTCAGCGTGCCAGTGTGAACCCCTTGGCCCTGTTCTTGAAGCCCTTGTCTTCAGCAGAGAGGCTAGCTGCTCAGCAGAGAGACCATGAGCAGCTGCAAAGGGAGATGCAGCTCAAGGAGCTGGCAGAGAAGGAGGCAAAGGCAAGGGTTGATGCTGTGATGAGGCCCGTGGGGCGCCCATGCGGCTTCAAGACCACGCCTCCTCCTCTCGCAGCCCCTTCAGGCCCTTCCTCCTCTGGGGCATCCACTCAGAATTATTGAAGATGACAAATGGGTAAGAGAAGGCTGCTTCTCTGATTGAGGGAAGCACTCACGCTGTCATTCTCCCCATGCAGCCAATGGGAAGTCTGCCCATCAGCCTGCAAAGCAGCATCCGCAGCAGCACTGCACAAGCAGCTGCAGCCAGCAGAGGAGGGCTCTCAAATTCACATATTAATTCCTGACCTGTCCCCTCGCGAAGTCCCCTTGAACTCAAATATTAATCCCCAGACCCCCTTAGAGACCAATAACGGAAATTTGATTAATTTTTATTTTAGTGATCGTGGACGCACAGTACATGGGAAATTGCTTGCACAAGCAAATGATGGCATGGCAATTCCTGATCAAGGAGATGTTTCAACCTCCAGGATTCTAAGTACATTCTATTTCGCATCACAGGCCTTCTTTGTGCACCATCCTTGGTCGAGACCTGAGCCCTGGGTGCGACAGCTGGGCTCTTCTCTGCTGCTCATTAACTGCCTGTGCCAGGCCATTGCAGCTGCACCCACCTTCTCCACAGACAAAGAAACGGTAATTGAAAAGCGGCGTAAGGCATCTCCTCAATTTTGCATGGGAGAAAAAGGTAATTTACTCAAGTGGGCTTTTCTGGTAGAGTAAGAGCAATTTTGGCCTAAGGCTTACATAACGAGCTTGAAAGAGCTAGCTAGAGTAATAGTGCTTGCTGGCACGCATTTGAGGGCAATAAGGCTTGTGAGGGCAAGTATTTGCGCAATTGTGTGATGCAATTATAGGTACTACTTCGTAGCCTTGTACTTCTTAGTTACTTCTCATACCTGTTTTCGAATGGTGCAGTCGTGCTTTGTTGCGGCGTTTCTCTTTCTGCTGGCCCGTGCACGTGCTCAGAGGCAACAGTTGGCAGGGCTGCTGGGGGGGGACCAGCCCATGTCCGCACGCAGGTATGTAATTTTCTCCCTCCGTTTTTTTATCTTCTCTCTCTCTCCCTCTCTCTCCCCTCTCTCTCCTCTCTCACACACCCTCTCTCACACCCTCTCTCACACACCCACACACACAATCTCTCGCTCTTTCTCTTTCTCTCTCTCCTCCTCTGTAGATGTATATATTTGAGGGGGTCAACGGAGGAAATGCCTGAAAATGTGCATTTTTGCTTTCAGAAGGCAGCCACTTACAGCCACTCAATCCGATCAACACCATTTTAGTGACAAAGTGTATCTGGCATTGAGAACTACCCGATGTGGGTTGCTTTGCTTGCTGAGATAAACTGGATTAAGCATACATGGTGCATGTAAACCCTAATGTGGTGATTTCCATGGGAAAATGGCTCAAATCATCATACAACACCAACCACTTAGCAGTTACCTTAATTTTTTGTTGCAATGATATTCTTTTCTAGTAAGAATTCTATAGCACTAAAAATACTCCAGATTGGTGCAGTGGGTGATCTGGTATGAAGAAATTGTGGTAAAAAGTGGGGTTTACGCCGCGGGCAATCAGGCATGTGCATCCCTACTGGCAGTTTTCAAGCTCAGGTGTTATCAGCAGCTACCTCTGGGTGCTAAGCTTAGAAACTTTCAGCAGGGGTGCGCATACTCTGGGAACCTTTCCAAAACACCCCCTTTTCAGTCCTCCGTAGACCACCTCTGATAATTACCTTTGTAAATGAATATATATGGTCGTCCCCACGCCAAAGTCACCCCAAACAGGGCCAGTAAGCTGTCACCCAATTCAAAGCCCCCTATACCTCATCTGAATGCAAGATACTTTATGTTATATCTAAACCATTGACATTTGCTGGAAATTCGGCATTCTGGGGGGCTGTGTGGGGCTCGGTGCCCATTTTGCACCCACTTTGGCAGGAGAAAGTTGCATTTCTGAACTTGCCCTGATCGACCTCTGCTTCAGGATATAAGCATTATAAATGTCATATAACAATGCAGCAATGTCGAATTTGGGACAGGGGTACTGGGAATGCCGGCAAGTGAGAGGCACTCACACAAGAAGGGACACAGGGGGAAAAGAGATAAATTTGTCGCTCCATACCTGCTGCGAGTCTTAGTCCGATTTTTCTTACCAGAGTTGCGGAGTGTTTTATAGCTTTATATAGAAATTACATGAGGCCAATCGGTAGCCTGGCTATATTTTGGTGAAATTGTTTGACCCGTTACATGCAGCGATTTCCGCCTGTGCTACTTCGGCTCCATATAAAATTCCCGCATTCACACCAGAGTTGCAGTATGAATTATCAAGCCCTAAATTTTATAGGGCACTTATTGGTGCAGTGTGTGAGGAATGGTGTCTGTTTCTGACCCGTTACATGCTTCAAGTTTATTGCGAGCCACCCATTTAGTTTTTCCGCCTGCTTTCTTTGCAGGCGAGTTAGAGAAATAATCAAGCTATCCAACACAACTTTCAGGTCCCAAAATAGTGGAGTGATTGGGGAGATGTGCACAATTTAGGGGTATTGGCCCTATTTGCCCGGGGAGGGGGGGGTTGCATGGGGACGACCATATGTATGCATATAATCTATACATATCCCTCTCTTTCTCCCTGTTCCCCCCCCCACTACCATACATACATACATACATATGTACATATGCATAAAACTTTCTAACATTTTGGTGCAAAGGTTGTTCATTTTGAATCAGTAGCTTTCTTTTTCATAACATCTTGTATTTGTACCTACAATTGTTCATACCTACACTGACGCTGGATGGACATAAATCCTAAGCAAATTTAAAAGCCAGTAACAACTGCTCTTGATACGTGCTTTCCATGGCACAGAACGCTGAATTTGGCAGCTGTATTGAGCGCATGCATGGCCTGTGTCTCCTTCCCTCCTTTGCTTCTTTATTGATTCATGGCGCATACAGCAGCAACCTCTTGTGCAGCAACCTCTTGTGCTGTATGTGTATGTGCGTATGTGTGTGCTGGGTCTCTGTGTGTGTTTACGCGCATGTACGAGTGTGTGTGATTTTGTGTATGTATGTTTGTGTTTGTGCTTGTGTGTATCATGCGTGTGTGTATTGCGATTACGTGCATTTGCAGCACGTACAGCATTAATGCCCATTTGTACACACACAGCCGGGATGGATGTGTTGTGCACGTCCAGCTCCATGTTTACGACCCTCAGGAATGTGTGTGTGCGTGTGTGTGCGCGCGTACGTGTGTGCCTGTGTGTGTGCGTCTGTGTGTGTGTGCGTGTTTGTGTGTGCGCGTGTGTGTGTGTGTGTGCGCCTGTACGTGCATGCATGCGTGTGTGCCTGTGTGTGTGCGCCTATGTGTGTGCGTGTGTGTGTGTGTGCGCCTGTATGTGCATGCATGCGTGTGTGCCTGTGTGTGTGTGTGCGTTTGTGTGCGTGTGCATATGTATATGTGTATGTGTGTGCGTGTGTGTGCGTTAATGACTTGGCACAGCACGGTGTTCATTCACACTCACACAGCCGCAATGGACGCGTAGCACACATGTTGCCCTACGTTCTCTACACCACAGAATGTGTGTGGGGGGTCCGATTTGCCTGGTTTTGCACCTGTGTTTGACAATGGGCGAGCTTGCAAGCAAGTCTTCCCATTTTGTCCACTTCCGCACCTCCCACTCGCCCTAGGTCATGTTTTTGACGCCGAAGAGCATGCACATAGCATTGGTTTTGTACCATTTGCCCTGTGGGTGTTGACGATTTGGTCAATTTACAGCATGCACAGCATGGTGTCCAGAACGGCTTGCACAGACGCAATGGACGTGTAGCACGCATTTTACCCCACGTTTTTGACTCTCAGGAGTGTGTGTGTGTGTGCGTGCATGCGTGCGTGCGTGCGTGCGTGTGTGTGTGTGTTCGTGCGTGCGTGCGTGCGTGTGTGCGTGTGTGTGTGTGTTCGTGTGTGTGTTCGTGTGTGTGTTTGTTCGTGTGTGTGTGTGTTTGTTCTTATGTGTGTGTGTTTGTGTGTGTGTGTGTGTTTGTTCGTGTGTGTGTGTGTGTGTGCGTGCGCGCGCGCGTGCGTGTGTGCGTGCGTGCGTGCGTGCGTGCGTGCGTGCGTGCGTGCGTGTGTGTGTGTGTGTGTGCGTGTGTGTGTGCGTGTGTGTGTGTGGTGTCTGTTTTGCCTGGTTTTGATGTCATTTCCTGGATTTCACCCAGCTTGCACCCCAGCAGATTAGACAGCCATCACCTTGCTCCACACAAATTCAGGAGTGCCAGGGTGCCCTGTGTTTGCATTAAATAGCCCTGTATTGTGCGCATTGTAAAACGGAGGGCGGGAGCCTGCTTGCGTGTGCTCATGCTCACGTAGACCACCACTCTTTGAACAGGCACCTGGAACATTGTCATGTTTGCACAGCAATCACCAGCCTCCTTCCTCACAAACTGCGTGCAGGGTGGGTGCTGGTCCAGCAGCATGTCCGTCTGTGTCCGACACAGTGGCAAGCGCACACCAGCTCGTGACAGGGCCTCCTGTCACCCCTGCCCACGCACACCACGCCCTCGTCCCTGCTCCTGATTTTGAGGGCGCCACCCAAGCTTCCTGCTGCTTTTGTGCAAGCCACCAGCTCTCTCTTTGCTTGTGTCGTCCTGGCGGCCAGACCTGTGAGAAACAGGGTGAGGGCAGCAGTGTAAACTGTGAGTGTGGCAACTGTTGCGACAGCGGCAAAGCAACGGCACATGACAGCTTCTGCGCTCCTGGACGACACAGCCACCCAAAAGAGCAGGAGCAGCAACAGGCAGGTCCTTCTCCAGACAGCTCCGCTCCTGGCTACACGCCCGCACCAAAGATTGCAACAGCTGCTTACAAGCCAGAGACACCAGGGTGAGCTTTCCTACGCTTTCTGCTGATCCCCATTCCATTGTTCTATTTGCCCTCCTTGTTTGTTCCTTCAAAGGCTGCAAAACCTTTTTTAAAATCACTCACTCGAATCAAGGGTGTCCAGGTGCTTTGTTTGTGCATGATTATTGCTAGCAAACAAGTGCATGGGCATTTGCGCTTATCAAAAGGTCTTACATGCTTGCTTGAGTCTGCAGAAACGTGCGCTATCTGCAGGTTTGGCCATCACGCGCCGTTACAAGCTCTCATAGTCCCCAGAGTACCCACGGCACCCTTGCATTGCTTTGCTGCTCTTCCTACCTTGCAGGTCGGTCCCAGCCCTTCATGGGCACACACACCCCGCCAGCTGGGCGCTTTGTTTGTGCCCCCCCAAGCTGCCCAGACCCCACTCAGCGCGCTTTGTCGCCTGCCTCCTTTTGGCTGGCTTCCAAAGACCATCAGTGTGACATCTGTGGCGATGACCTGGAGTTGCAGGTGTGCTGTGCTGCTTGAACCTGTGAGTCAGGTTCTCACCTTTTGTTGACCCTTTCTGGTCGTATATCCATTGTGCAAATCCAGGAAGCAAATCCAGGAAGCAAATCCAGTTGTGCAAGTTCAAGCACGTGATTTGCGTCTCGACAGAAGGAATCATATGAATGTTGAGTGTAATGTGCTGGGTGAGTATTTACGCCTCTTATGCACCTATGTTTAAACAATAGGTGTTTTAACTTTTTTCACCAAGCACTCGCGCCTGTCACTTTGAGGCAATAAAAAGTAAAACGGGGATTGGCAACCCTGTACTAATTTAACACCTTGCTGTATTTCAACCTCTGCCTGCACCTCCAGCACATCGTGCTCGTTCCTCCTGGGCACAGCTTACAGACGGTGGTCCCTCCTGCTTTGTTGAAGCAGCAGCAGCAGCAGCAGCAACAGCAGCAACTCCCAGCTGGCACCAAAAAGCGCAATCGCCCACCAATTCAGCAGCAGCAGGGGGAAGCACCGCAGCATCGTCAGCAGCAGCAGCCTCCCCACCATCGGCAACAGCAGCGACAGCATCAAGATCCAGGCGCAATGCATGGATCATCTGCAAATATATGCGAGGTCAAGGAACTGGGTTTAAGTGACAGCAACATGTTAGAAGAGGCAAGAGTGGGGGAGGTGCTACAAAGCTGGGACCCAGGCACAGAGCAAGGCCTGGAGGTAGACAAGCGGGCAAGGTGAGATTGTGTGATCTGTGAACTTGAAGCACACGGGCCTGTGTACAAAGTTGTTGCGCATATAATGTGGAGAAAAGGGGTGTGTAACATTTTCTGATGGTGGGGCGCAAGGGCGATACAAGTTGGGTAGCAGCTTGTGGCAAACTTGTTAGCTTAAAAGTGAGTGAGACCCACCCACCATTCCCGGCCAAATTTCGTCCCTAAAACGAACCTCATCGTTTTTTGACTTTTAATGGTTCAGGCTAGTAAACAACAAATGAAACACTTCAGCGCCAAAAAAAGGGTTTGCGGTCTGCTGCGTGGTCGGGGGCTGGATTTGTGCCATTTCCCTGCCCAAAAGGGGTTTGAACCCATGCATGGGGACAGAATGTGATTCCAAATTCAAATTTCACCATTTTTTGTTCCCAGACACGTTCTGGGTTAAACCATACCCATTACAGCAACAACAGGGGGGGTGAAAATTCGCCCCCAAAGGACTGAGTGCATGGGCCTGTTTGCTGGACAAAAATGGTGCATTCCTGGAAATCCTGGAAACACGCTTTCTGGCCACCACCTGGGTGTCGGGAGTCCTTCAGTATGCTCCCAAGGCATGCCCTGTCAAGTTTTATAGTATGGAGTGCTGGGATTTGGCCGTGGTGGGCAGCAACAGCTGAGGCGAATTCAAATCCATGCAATATTCACACAGGTCTCAAACATTTGTTTCAATGGGACCAGCTAATAGTGTGCCAAACAAACTCAAAGTCTATGAAGCCAAACCTGCAGACTTGCTCCGTACCGCTGTTTCAGAGGGTCTCACTACAAAGTTTTACAGTATAATTATGGAAATCATCGCAAAAATTGGTTTTCCCTGACTTGGGCTGTGCACTTTTTCCATAGCTTCGCCATTTTCCCCTGCCAAAAGTGGGTCCAAAACCGGACCATAACCCCAGACCCCCGGACCTTCACCAAAATGTCCCCAATATTATCGCAAACACCCCTGGTAAGTTGATGGTACCCGGGAGCAGGGAAGTACACTGGGTGCCCAAATTATTCAGGGGGGCCCGGAACTGCTTTCAAAATTATTCAGGGTGTTATAAAATTTCCCAGGCCGGGGGCTGTCGCCCCCGGCCCCAAGCACGATGTTACTGCTTGTGTATGTGTGAGTGTGTGTGTGTATTTTGGTGCGTGCATGTGCGTGTGTAAGTGTGTGTGTGTGCTTGTGCCTGTATGTGCGTGTGCGCGTAATTGTGTGTGCGTGCGTGCTCGTGTGTGTGTATGTGTGTGTGTGCG
>Ga0307963_1003023_pt1 | contig 13311 bp, 14 predicted proteins | sample OrgLakmetagen594_FD_201829 | JGI IMG/M metagenome (GOLD analysis project Ga0307963, IMG submission 201829) | Saline water microbial communities from Organic Lake, Antarctica - #594 | ecosystem: Environmental > Aquatic > Non-marine Saline and Alkaline > Saline | place: Antarctica: Organic Lake...
GTGTGTGTGCGTGTGCGTGTGCGTGCGCGTGCGTGCGTGCGTGCGTGTGTGTGTGTGTGTGTGTGTGTGTGTGTGTGTGTGTGTGTGTGTGTGTGTGTGTGTGTGTGTGTGTGTGCGCGCGCATGCGTGCGTGTGTGCATGCGTGTGCGTGTGCGTGTGCGTGTGCGTGTGAGTGTGTGTGTGTGTATGTGTGTGTGTGTGTGTGTGTGTGTGTGTGTGTGTGTGTGTGTGTGTGTGTGTGTGTGTGTGTGTGTGTGATTGCTCACCTTGACAACTCCCCAAGATTGCTTTTGTTCTGTGTATATGCCCTGATTCCACTGCTTTTGGTGGGCTTTGGGACCCCCCCAAATAAAAGAGACCGAAGTCCTGTTTTGAGGCACAATGATTTAGCCATGCTAATTAAATATTATTAATAATCTTGCTCTTAAAAATGGCCCTTTTACCCGATTAACTGCATCTCAAGGGGACCATGTAAGTACGTGGAAAGCCAACTACTCCATTCATTCCCCTTCTGACTAGCTTGCCAGGCTGCCTCTGCCCTGTGTGCGTGTGCTTGCAGGTCCTGGTGCTTTCCCTTTAGGAGCATGCCCTCCACAGAGCAAAGCAATGGAGGTGCTGCGGCGCAGGCCTCAGGAGGAGCAAAAAAGTTGCTGGAGGAAAGCAAGGACATGCAAACAGGCACTCTGGACATCAATGGCAACAAGTCGTTGGAGACCAAACCTGAAATGGCCTTACAGCACACGGGCACCATCGCGAATGCCATGGATTGCAGCGCCAGGGATGGCTACCTCCACGCCAAACTGAGGTGGGTTAGAAGTATGGACAGTGCAAGTGTTCTGAGTAGGATGCAAGCGCTGCTGTTCCAGGGTAAATTACAGGCTGGTCTTACTCTTGGGACCCCCTCTCTCTAGCTCGCACCATGTGCCCTCATGTGCTTGCGCAAATTTTAAGCTGTTTGGTAAGAAGTGCATGCCATGTGTGTGTGTGTTTGTGTGGGTGTGGGTGTGGGTGTGGGTGTGTGTTTGTGTGTGGGTGTGGGTGTGGGTGTGGGTGTGGGTGTGGGTGTGGGTGTGTGTGTGTGTGTGTGTGTGGGTGGGTGGGTGGGTGGGTGGGTGGGTGGGTGTGGAGGGGGGGGGGGGCGTCCAACCTGCCAGCCGATCCACACTTGCTGCGGGTGTCGCTGCCTGCAGGGTTGACTTTGAGGACCTCACTTTTCACGAGCTCATTGGCAAGGGCTCTTGCAAGACAGTCTACCGTGGCAGATGGAACAGCACTATGGTGGCCATCGTGTGTATGCGGAGGGGGGGAGCAGTGAAGGAGGCGCGCTTCCTGCAGCAACTCAGCAACCACCCAAACCTGGTTCAGTTCTACAGGTGTGTGTTGTTTAGGGCGTTTGTGTGTGTGTGTATGTGTGTGTGTGTGTATGTGTGTGTGTGTGTGTCAGTGTTTCTTTTAAGGATTTTCGGGTGTGTAGCATTTTAAGCCTTAAATGCTACGCACGGTGCTTCAGCCAAAAAAGTGTGTAGCGCAAGTCTTTCCCCCCTCAAAAAAGGCTAAAATTTTGGCGCAGTGTGTGTATGTTGGAAAATGTTTAAACAAAGAAAGATGTACTGTTTTGTGTGTGCACATGCGAATGCGTGCGTGTGCGCGCGGGCGTGTGTGCGGGTGCGTGTGCGTGCGGGCGGGTGCTTTCATACATGTTGGCTGTGCCTAATTTTGGCGTGTATGCAACGGGATAAATTCACACAAAGAAAAAATGTACTGCTGCTTTCCCACGCTTGGGACAATGTCACAATCCGTTTGCGTCAGAATCAATGTCGCTTCCCCTGTTTTGCTGTCTCCGTCATAATCACTGCACGTCAGAATCAGTCTGAATCGCTGGTGCTCATGGGCCAATCCCGTGGCTGCTGCAGCTGTGCATAAGGCGCAGAGCGCCGCTTTTTTGCTTGCTGCCACTTTTGCACTGCCAAAGCTAATGGGAACTGCTGCAGCCCCCAAAAGCTCTGGGTGGCAAGCAACAAGCACACATTCAAGTGCTCCTCTTCCAGGCGGTTGCGCCAGTCATTTCTGATGTAGGCCAGTTTGCTGAACAGCCACTCCTCCTCCACTGAGCTAGGCACTTGAATTAATGCAATGCTGGCCAGCTTCGTCCACTCGCTAAGCTTGGCGTTGAGTCCATGTTGCTGCCAACGCTGCCCCAAAACTGAGGTGTGGACTTGCCCAGAGCTGATGCAGAGCTGAGTAGACGCAATGCAGCATCTGCTTGCTCAGATGAGGGCGGTGCCTTTGAATGGTGGCTCCAGCTGTTTAGTGCCAAGCACTGGGGTAAGGCATTGCCCATAGCGCTGTGCAAGCTGTTTTGCTGCAGCAAAAAATCTTGATAGCTGCGCGCTGCTGCTTCTTCTGCTACATCCCGTATCATCTTCTGCTGCTAAGCTGCTGCTCTGCCTGGAGGCAGGTCTGTGGCTTGCATGCAAGTGCTTGCAGGCAGGCCTGCGTCCAATGCTGCTGGTGGTGCTGCTGCTGCATTGACAATGGTGGATGGGGTAGCTGCTGCTCCCTGCTGCTGCTGCTGCTGCTGCTGCTGCTCCGTCTGGGGGCTGGTTTGTGGCTTGCATGGGCACGGCTGCTAAATTGACAGGGGTAGATGGGGCAGCTGCTGCTGCTACTGCTACTGCTGCTGCATTGACATGGCTGGATGGGGCAGCTGCAGATGCAGGGGCGGATGGGGCTGCTGCTGGGTTGGCTGGGGCCCGAGGGCCCCAGAAGTCACTAAGCTTCCTCTTCCCGCTCATTCAGGCACACCTTATTAAGCAACATAGGGTACTCCCCAAATTTTCGACGTCGCGCACGCGCGACACAGGGTACCCCGCAACGCCCGGGTGTGTCGCTGAATAAGCACTAACGAACGACAAAAACTGCTTAAAAAGCGACGCATCGCTCTTAAAAGAAACACTGGTGTGTGTGTCTGAGGATGTTTGCTGGGCCTATCTTACGCACACGTGTTTACCCTCAGATCAAACACTTGTGTGCCATATTGTGCACACAATTATGATAGTGACCAGATGCAGTTTCTGCTGTGCATGTCGATATTTCAAGAGTGTGGCGCTCAACTTCAAGCTTACTTGCAGGCGTGGTGGGCAATGCTGCAAACAATGATCACAGCAGCAGCAAGTGAAACATTTGCTGCAGAAATGTCAACAGACCCTTAATCTAGTGAAGCTGTTATCCCACTCCTTTGTTCAAGCGGACAGCGGATAGTGGCAAAAGTATTACAAACAGTGTTGTGAATTTACGGCGTCAATCAGAAATGGCACCGTAAATTACGGTGCTTAAATGACGTCTACGTCACATAACCGTAATTAACGGTGAAATTCATACTGACGGTGGGGAACCGTAAGTAACGGTGCGGCGTCAGGAACTCAGTGGCTCAGAGTGCCAACTCAAGCTCCGAATTCCCCACAAACAACATTTGCGATTTGCGATATGAATATAAAATGTCCTCCGGTGATCAGGCCAAGAGGGCTCGTGTGGCCCTGTGGCCCTGAGTCAGTCGAGCCTGGCCCGGCCTGGCCAGCTGCTGACGGTTTCCAACCGTAAACGACTAATTCCTGACAGTTTCCCACCGTAAATAACTAATTCCTGACGGTTTCACACCGTAAATAACCGTCAGACGCAAAAAAATAAAATCACCGTAAATTACGCCTGGTGATTAGTTTCTGACGGTCAAAACCGTAAATTACGCCTGACCGTCAAATGACGGTTGACGGCGTCAACCGTAAAGTTCACAACACTGATTACAAAATTACTGAGCAAGCAGCGGACAGTGGCTTAGGTACTGCAGAGTTCTTGTTATAAAGTGCTTTGCTCGAACCTGCGTTCAGTGCGCACACTGTCTGTAAAACACTCATGTTTAGCAAATCTTTCTGCATCCAGCTCTGCTCCATCTGCACTTTGTATCTTTTCACGTAGGCACTCTGCACTCCGTATCTATTCACGTATTCACATATTTACCTTTTCACGTCTACTCACGTATTTAAGTCTAATCAATCTGTACCTATCCGTCTGCACTCTGTATCTAATCACGTAGGCAACGACCACGGGCAAAGCACAACAGGGATAATATAGGATGCTTGCTTGACGCTACATGCAGTGTGCACTATACGACTATATGTCTGTCCAGGTGGGCGGCAGATGACAGCGGCAACGAGTACATCTTGATGGAGCTCGTGCGTCTGGGCAGCCTGGACAAGCTGCTCTTTGTGCATGGGCCTTCCATCCGCACGCGAGACCGCTTGGCCATGTGTGAGCAGGTGATGTATATAAATGCATGCGCCACTTGAATACAAGTGTTTATAGGTATGCACACATGCACACACACACACACAGAGAGAGAGAGAGAGAGAGAGAGAGAGAGAGAGAGAGAGAGAGAGAGAGAGAGAGAGAGAGAGAGAGAGAGAGAGAGAAAGAGAGAGAGAGAGAGAGTGAGAGAGAGTGTGTGCTTTCTCGTTCCTCCTTGCTAACTTGAACCAGCGATTAAATTGCTTGCGATTGAATTGCTCGTTCTTCCTTGCTGGCTTGAACAAGCGATGGACTCGTCTAAAACAACAAAAGCCTCTTTGTCACGCTGTTGAAAACCATGATACATTTTACCATTTACCCAAATAGCCTCGCTCTGTGTGCTCACCATTTCAGCCTGCCCTTTTGCTGGTAACACACACACATACATATTCACACACACACACACACACACACACACACACACACGCAAATTTGCGACACCTCAGATCTGCGGTGCAATGTGCGAGCTGGCCGAGGGGGGCGTCCTGCACAGAGATCTAGCAGCACGGAACATTCTCGTACAAAGCATGGATCCCGTACACGTCAAGGTGCGGGAATGGGATCGATGCTTTGATAATTGAGATTTTAGTGGCGAGGCGCAGTGGGGCATTGCGTCGGACGTAGCCTAGAACATGCAGTTGCGTGTGGACACACGAAATTCACACTCACACGCACACACTCATGCACACTCACATAGATACACATGCGTCTCTCGTCTGTGCACGCAGTGTCAGACCTGATATCACGACATCTTGCCTGGGACCACGGCACACACTCTCACACACACACACATACACTCACACACACACACTCACACTCACACATACACACACACACACTCAACGCTTGACACCTGTGCATGCAGGTGTCAGACCTGGGGTTGGCCCACATCGTGCCTGGGACCACAACACTCACAGGAGAGTGCATGCTGCCTGTGAGGTGGACTGCCCCAGAAGTGCTGCTGCACGGAGTGTGCTCTGAGGTGAGGCAAACAAGGCAATGCCAGTTTTTTTGTGTATGTGTGTGTGTGTGTATTGTGAGGTGGACTGCCCCGGAATTCTGTTGCATGGAGTTTGCTGTGAGGTAAGGCAAACAAGGCTTTGTCAGTCTTTTGTGTGTACCGTATGGTACCATAACGAATGCAAAGTTTGAAAAAAACCAATTAATAAACCCCAATGTGAGCAATGCGAGGGGGGCAACACTTGAATAATTAACATAATGCAAGTCTAGGCGAGGGCCTTCTGGCCCTCTGAGCTGCACCATGCGTATGCATGTGTGTGTGCGTGTGTGTATGTGTATGTGTGCGTTTGCATGCATTGCATACGTGCGTGCGTGTGTATACAATTGTGTACTTACATGCATGCATGCGTTGTGTACTTGTGTGTGCGTGTGTGTGTGCGCGTATGTTGCGTACGTGCGTGCGTGTATGTGTGTGTGTGCATTGCGTACGTGCATGCGTGTGTATACGGTTGTGCACGTACATGTGTCCATGCGTTGTGTACTCGTGCATGCGTGTGTGTGTGTGCGTATGTGTGTGCGTGCGGGTACGTGTGCGTGCATGCGCATGTGAAGGGATTGGAGACGCCCTTCTTTTTGGTGTCCTTCCTCCCCAAGAGAGAGCCAGCCTCTTAAGCTGTTTGTTCCCCTTGGGGGAGCCTTGAGGGGCGGCTTGGGAGGCTTTCTCGGCCTTTTCCTATTAAAATTAATTGATAAACCCCAATGCAAGCTTCGCGAGGCCCTTGTAACTCAGTTATTTCATGTGCTCGCGACATACCGCGAGGGAGTGAAAAACGTCCGCGGTTCGCAATGATTTAAGTACTGTACGGTGTATCAATATGTGTATATTAGTTATTGTGAGGTGGGCTGCCCCGGAAGTGCTACGGCATGGGGTGTGCTCTGATTGCGCGTGGGAAGTAGCAGTTTGGTTAACTCTGTTATAACACCGTATGATCAGTGAAGCCGGTGAACGCTACGTACCTGTGAGGTTACAGTGGTGCTCTGCACAGGCATCCCTGCAAGCAGCCTTGACCCATGATCTTGTTCTGATCACTTGCGGGATCACCCTTGCGATCATGCTCGTGGTGTTCTGAGTGCGTGCAGGTCCTTTTCTTCATTTTGAAAGGAGGGTAGCAAGACCCGCCCTGCATTACGTGCTCACATTGTTTGTGTTGCAAAGGGTGCACATGCAGAAGAGTGACGTGTGGTCCAACAACAACTAAGAAGCACCTCGTAAAACCTTGATCTGTACTCAGAATGTCTGTTTTATGAGTCATGTGACGCCTTCGATGCATGTGCAGAAGAGTGACGTGTGGTCGTATGGAGTGACGCTTTGGGAGATCTTCAACAACGGGTCGGAGCCTTACGCCTCAAAGACCGACGAAGAGGTGGGAGCCGGTTTTCCGTAACATTCTATTTGCCTGATAGCCTGTCAGTCACGTCTCACCACTCTGAACTAGTATAGCAAGGGCTGGCCAGAAACAGAACAACACATTGTATTCAATTGTAAGTCTGGAGAAATCCATGCAAGAAAGCACAAAGTTGTACGTCATTTGTTCACATGGTTTGGGCCAACCTTACCCACAGTGCTGCACATGTTTGACAAAAATTTGGCAATAGTGCCATAGGCATCCCATGCCACAGGCATCCCACACAACGATTAGCAACAGCAAGCTTTGCGTGACGATTCGTGTTCGGCATCAAGGCCTATGTAAGCTTGCACATGTGCTCAACCTTGATCACACAGTTAAGCTTTCATCAGTCACTTGACTCTGTCCTGGCGTCCGGTCGTTGGCAGTGTTGGCATGGTACATGGTATAGACCTTGTTCCCTTGTATTTGAGTGCCGCAAGTGCATTTGTGGCCATTCAGAAGGATTAGCGCAGCAAGCGCTTTATTGCTTAAACAGAAGGATCAACATCCATTGCAAAGAGTGCAAGAGCAGCAAGATTCGCCTTGCCTAAGATCCAGCCAAGGGGTGTGTAGCCCCTGAGCTCTGCGTAGCGTACACATCACGCAAACACATCAGGTTACACTTGATTTCCATTCGCACTTAGCTCTGAGTTTGATGGCTGCAGCGAAGGTCACTTTTTAATTAATTCAATCAAAGTACACTATTATTACAAGTACGATGTAGCACTTCACGTCACCACACAGGCCAGCACACCACACCACACACCACACGTCACACCACACGTCACCACACAGCACCACACGTCACACCACATAGACCACACGTCACACCACACGTCACCACACAGCACCACACGTCACCACACAGACCACACACAAGTACGATGCAGCACCACACGTCACCACAAGCAAGGTGATGCGCACAGTTATTCACTTGCAATCCTCAGGTCTTGACTGCGGTGGTGGCCGGAGAAATCCTGCCTCAGCCCAACGGCTGCCCTCAGGAGCTGTACGGCCTCATGGTGCAATGCTGGGCGCAGGAGCCCCACATGCGACCCAGCTTCAAAGACATTGCGGAGCAGCTGCGGCAGTGGCGGAGGGCGCACATGCTGCTCGCTATGGACAGCAGCAACGCAAGTGAGTGTGGCATAGCGCAGTATCTTATTTTAGACAACCTTGTGGCGTGGGCCTTTTGGGCCGTGGCAAAGGGCGCACACGCTACCATAAACAATAACATACCATGAGGGAGCACGATCCAAATCCATACCAGGATTGAGTACAAAACAGTACTTCATCAATATAGAAAGCATAGGTTTTCCTCGTGCATGTGGCAGTGGCTAATGGCGTGAATGCTGTTGCTATGGTTAAAAGCAACGCAACGGTGAACAGCTGGCAAAAGATTTGCTTGGCATATGCACACATACACACATACACGCACAGATCTGAGCTCGTGGAACCTGCCGCAGCCCCTCCCTCTACCCCATCATCAGCCTACCATTGCCTCTGACCCTCGCCAAATGGAACTGGTACAGCACCACCTCATCTCTTTACAGCAGCAGCAGCAGCAGCAGCAGAAGCAGCAATACCACCACCGCCATCAGTCGTTCCTGGGGCCTGTGCTGCAGCAGCGCGCTTCACAAAGAGCCTCCCGTCGCCCCTCAAACTGCAGCAGCCACAGCAGCAGCGACAGTGATGCACTCCAAGATCTCGCCCGGCCTGTGCCTCACTCGCCCTCTGGTCACACAAATGGAGCTGCCAATCTGCACCAAGATATGCCCTGCCCTGTGCCCTCAGCGACAGTGATGCTCTCCAAGATCTTCCCCGGCCTGTGCCCTCACTCAACTTGCACCAGTGGGGCTGCTGACCCGCCTCCTGTCGCTCTGAGCACAGCCTGCCAGTCCTCAAATCACATACCTGCCCCTCTTTGTAAAGCGCTAGCTGGTGGTGCTGTCGCTACGGATATCCAGCTTCCCCCTTCTGCTGCGCTTGCTGCTGTTGATGCTGCAGCTTCTGTGCGCGGCCCTCTCCCAAGCTCGCAGGCATGTCAAAGCACTATGACAGCGCCCGCACGAGACTGGCAGCAAACCTGCTTGCCGTCAGGAGGAGCGCATGCTAGTAATGGCATGACACCACACACAAAGGAACCTAGCAAAACCGCATGTGGGCGCAGCAGCACAAATGAATGTGGTCACTCTGATTTGCCGCCTGGACTGGAAGCATGCTTGCATTCTCCCTCTTCCTCATCTGGGCAGCCTCTGGTTGTGCTCGGTTGTTCAGGTGTGCCTGTGTTGCTGATTATAATGGCATTCCTATTGTGCTGATGCTTGCATTGAATGTAGAGCATAGGAGTGTACCAAGGTCGTTGCTTTGTAAGGGGACAAGCCAAAGTTGTGGGTGTGCTTAGCATGCAAAAACAAACAGGCTTGTTTTTCAGCACACACACATCACCCCCCCCCACACACACATATGCACATACATACATACACGCACGTACACATATGCGTATACGCGCGCACACACTCGCACTTACACACCCACACATCCACCGACACAGGCCAATCCTCAGGGGGCACGTCGGTGAAGTCAATGCAACCGCGTGAGCAGGGTATCCAGGGAGGTGGTGCAATGTACCATGAGGGCGGCCATACTCCTTCTGAACTGGCTGCAGCTGTGACGCCAAGTTGCAGCAACAGACAACAGGGGCGTGAAGGCATTGTGGAGCAGCAGCAAAAGGGGGTGGTGGAGCCGCCGCTTGGCTGTCAAGGAGCTCACCAGAAGGAGAGTGAGCATAGCCCAGTGGGTGATGTGGCAGCAGGACTCGCGCAGGACCAGGAGTTGCAGGAGCAGCATCATTGGAAGAACCAGCAATGTTTGGAGCTGCAGGGAAAGTCAGGGCCCCACAACGAGCATCATTTGCAGCAATTGCGGTACGGCCAGCACCTAGCGCAGCGTCAGCTGAGCTCCCACAGTCAGCAGCAGGAGCAGGCGCAGCTGCAGCAGCCGTGGGTGGGTAGCAGCCAGTGTGGAGGGCAGCAGGAGCAGGCGCAGCTGGAGCAGGCGCAGGCGCAGCAGGAGCAGGCGCTGCTGCAGCAGCTGTGGGTGGGTAGCAGCCAGTGTGGAGGGCAGCAAGAGCAGGCGCAGCTGGAGCAGGCGCAGGCGCAGCAGGAGCAGGCGCCGCTGCAGCAGCCGTGGGTGGGTAGCAGCCAGTGTGGAGGGATCGTCCACGAGTCCCAGAACAGACAGCAGGAACCCCTCAGTGTGCAGCACCAACTGCAGGACTATGAGGGCTGCGACCACACCCAACACCACCACACTGAGGATTCCAGCAACAAATCCTGCAAGGATGCCCGCAGCTTGATGTCCCCCTTCCAACCCCTCTCCTCCGTGCTTGAACCACCACAATCTCAACTCCCCCCACTCTCTCAATACAGTAACAGCCCCTCCCAGTCCATCTGCTTGCCTCAAGCTCCCCTGCTCTCCTCCACTTTGCCCCCCACTCTCCCACCTGCACACTCCTCTACTGCACCCCCTCTAGACTGCACAACTTTGCCATCCGCTGAAAAGTCTGCTTCTCTGCCACCCACACGGAGTCCGTTTCAGTACGCCTCATCGCCATCCCCACAATCCTTCACTGTGCCTCCACCAGACAGTACACCTTTGTCAAAGCCCCCACACTTCTTCACTGTGCCTCCACCAGACAGTACACCTTTGTCAAAGCCCCCACACTTCTTTACTGTGCCTCCACCAGACAGTACAGCTCCGCCAGTCTCCCAACATGCCACCACACAGCCACCCGCACACAGCCCGCTTCATTCCACCACTTTGTCCCCCGGACACATCCCATTCCACTCTGCCACACTACCATCCTCTCAAAGCGCGTTCGCAGCAGCCTCGCAGCCTGAGTTCCCTTCCCTGGGGTCTAATACCAACGCAGCGGCTGTCAAGGATGTGGCACCACCTCATCCCTTTGCTCAGCTGCCTTTCCACTCCGCCCTTATGTCAGCCTACCAGCTGGAAGGGCAGAGGGGCTTGCCCCAGGTATGGAGCAATGCTTGAATATCCAGTCCCTTCCAAAGCAAACAGATGCCAGATAGTGGTTTCCTATCAAGAAATTAAGAATGCATCACAGTCATATCCTTTTGGGGCAGCTTCCCTTCCTTTTTGCCCTCATTTTAGCCTACCAGCTGGAAGGGCAGAAGGGTCGCTCCAACACGTACAAAATTAGCCCACATTCACATTTATTTTAGCCAGTTACCTGCAGTTACGTACGAATATGAGCTGTCGTGTCATACCATACGATTCTGGCAGCTGCATCGCGTCTGCCCTGAGCTGCTCCGCATCAAACCACCGTTTCTAGTAGAAAGCATGCACTCCCATTTGTCTGTGCTTACACAGACCTTCATGCCTTCGACACATGAAATAACTGCGTTGAGCCTGCCATCAGCTCCTTCACAGCCATCAGTTTCTATTCATGATGGACTCACTTGTTTCATACTGTGCTTACGTCCCTCTCATGTGTGTGCATACACAGACCTTCATGTCTTTCTACTCGGACAGCTGCACCCAGCCCGCCATGAGCTCCTCCATATTCACTGTTGGCACCTGCTTCAAATGGAAAAAATGTTGCAATTCAAATCCATTTTATCCATCGTGTGTTTTTAATCCCTCCATGTATCCACAGACCGTCATGTCTTACGACTTGGACAGCTGCATTGAGCCTGCCATGAGCTCCTCCACTAACATCTCAGAATCTTTGCACACCAGTGGTCCTCACGGCTTCTCTACGTCTTCCTTGTTGGACCGGTGAGGCTAAGGTTTGAGTGGTCTCTATGTAATGTGGTCTTCTTAGAGGGGTTTGCGTGCTTCGACTCAGGCAAGAGAGGCAATGCTGAAGCGGTTAAAGGAGCGGCCTGACAATCTGACAATGCTTCCGTCCCCCTGCCTGGATATGTGAGGCAATGAGGCAATGCATGTGGTCACTAGCAATTGACAGCAATCGCAGTGAATCTTTACTATACAACTTTGCGTGCTTAGAAGTAGCCAGCGTTTTTTGTTTCAGTAAGCTGTGTGGCCCTAACAGAGTGCGTGTGTGGCTAGGCGCATCCTATCTGATAACGCAGCCCACTTGACGAATGGCACTGATGCCACATCATACGAGCAACCCCCCCCTGCATTTGATCCAACACCTCCTGTCATGTTCTTAATTGACCTGCCTTGCTCAATCACACCTCAAGCTGTAACGCCATACCTGATCTGAAGTGTCTACTTGAGTCCCCCCCCACCCTAAATGAGTGGGCTCTTGGCCCAACTATACCTGCCTTATTCTTAATTCCTTTTCCCAGGCAGCACACTTTTGATGGCACACCACACGAGCAGCTGCCCCCAGCCATGGGCATATCCAAGGGCGCCAGCGTCGCACCCAGCAGCCAAGAAAAAGGTGTTTATCCTGTTAAACCGGTAACTAGCATTCACGCACTAAGGTCACACATACACTTACATCCATACATTCTCGCATACACACATTCCCACAAACACATTCCCAAATCTTTCACTCACTCATTCACACACATGCACACACACACACACGCAGTAGGAGCGATTAGTGTAGGAGGCTGGAGCCCTGACATTGCAGGTCTTGCTGCCGACACCCTCAGCGCAGGCGTACGCACACCTCCTAAATCGCTAGCACCGTCACGTGCACGCTTACATCGTGGTAGGTTATTGTTTGTCGTTTCGTTTTCCTGTACACGCTAGAAGTTCTCACATGCTTCATCGTCACTTGTTTCTGTACACGTTTGGTTTTAATGTGCAGCGTAACTTGACTAGCAGGGTGTTGCATTTTTGAAGTGCGTAGGGATGAGCGAGCAGAAAGATTAAATTCAAATCACTCGTCTTTGTTCTGCATGCAAAACCTTAGCATGCAAAACCTGGATGCTTAAACCTGGAATGTAGGTGCCACATGTGCATTCTAGTTAAAGCAACAACAGCCACGTCAGCCAACCTGAGACTCAGCTCTGTCTTGCAGAGTGGAGTCAAGTGCAACAGCTGGTAGAAATATGGCGCCTGAGATATAATGGACTGGTGACTGGGGTTGCGTTCAACAAACCGCTGACTGTTCATTCACACACACACACACCTGTCCACACTCCAACAGGCAGCACCAGCCGCCCGCACCACAGACGCAGCCTGTCCCTCTCCCTGTATCATCACAGCAAGCTCGCCAGCACCCCTGCAGCCGCACCGCCACGACGCAGCACAGACTTGGGAGTGCGTCTGGGTGGGGTGAGTGAAGACTCCTTCCCCAAGGACAGGGACCACACCCTTCCACAGGGCTATGCTGCTGCTTCCAACGTGCTGGGAGAGTGCATAACAGGGCAGACCATGTCAACCTCTCCCTCAGCTTCTTCAGAGGCTTCAGCAGTAGCAACAACAACAACAGCAGCAGTAGCAGCAGCAGCGATATCAGGAATAGGAACAGCAAGTGGTCGGAGAGGGTCAGCTAGTGGCAAGCCCTTGCAAGCGGGTGTGATACGGTGAGAGTATCACACCCGCTTGCAAGGGC
>Ga0307963_1003024_pt1 | contig 13309 bp, 12 predicted proteins | sample OrgLakmetagen594_FD_201829 | JGI IMG/M metagenome (GOLD analysis project Ga0307963, IMG submission 201829) | Saline water microbial communities from Organic Lake, Antarctica - #594 | ecosystem: Environmental > Aquatic > Non-marine Saline and Alkaline > Saline | place: Antarctica: Organic Lake...
GTGCACAACCTAGCCAAAGCGCGCGCGCTGCTCGAGCAGGTATGTGTGTGAATGTGTGTGTGTGTGTGTGTGTGTGTGTGTGTGTGAATTTGTGTGTGGATTTGTGTGTGTGCCTGATTGGAAGAGGGCGTGCACAACCTGCTCAACCTAGCCAAAGCGCGCGCGCTGCTCGAGCAGGTGAGTGTGTGTGTATGTGTGTGCGCGTGCATGTGTGATGTGTGTGTGTTCGTGGTGGTGGTGGGAGGAGCATTTGCATGTATGCTTTTACCTGTACTGTGCTCATCGCCCTATGAAGCCACCACGCAACAGCTTATGTGGTGTGTGTGCGTGCATGCGTGCGTGCGTGCGTGTGTGTATGTGCGTGTGTGTATGTGCGTGTGTGTGCGTGTGTGCGTGTGTGTATGTGCGTGTGTGTATGTGCGTGTATGTGCGTGCGTGCGTGTGTGTGCGTGTTAACTGCAGATGTGTTACAGGATCGCCTACGCTTTGTCAAGAATCAGCTGGCTCTTGCATGCTACCTTTGATTCTTTAGATTGCAGGCAGTGTGCGCTCAAACCTAAAATGCTGCAAACATGATGCAGGGCCGTTTACGCTCTCCCAAGAACCAGTGGCTGTGGCTTGCTAGCCTGCGAATGGAGCTCAGAGCAGGCAACGAAAAGGCAGCAGAGAACGTGCTGGCTAAGTCACTACAGGTATGGCGTGTATCTTGTGTGTGTGTGTGTGTGTTTGTGTGTGTGTGTATGTGTGTGTGAATTAAAGTGGTGAATTGTTTTAACGAAAGGCAGGTAGTGAGAAGGTAGCAGAAAACGTGCTGGCTAAGTCACTACAGGTATGGCGTGTATCTTGTATGTGTGTATGTGTGTTTGAGTTAAGGTGGTGAATTGTTTTGACGAAAGGCAGGCAGCAAGAAGGTAGCAGAGAACGTGCTGGCTAAGTCACTTCAGGTATGGCGTGTGTGTGTGTATCTTGTGTGTGTGTATGTGTGTGTGAGTTTAGGTGATGAATAGTTTTAAAGAAAGGCAGGCAACGAAAAGGCAGCAGAGAACGTGCTGGCTAAGTCACTACAGGTATGGCGTGTGTGTGTGTGTGTATCTTGTGTGTGTTTGTGTGTATGTGTGTGAGTTAAGGTGGTGAATTGTTTTAACGAAAGGCAGGTAGCAAGAAGGTAGCAGAGAACGTGTTGACTAAGTCACTACAGGTATGGTGTGTGTGTATCTTGTGTGTGTATGTGTGTTTGAGTTAAGGTGGTGAATTGTTTTAACGAAAGGCAGGTAGTAGGTGAGAAGGTAGCAGAGAACGTGCTGACTAAGTCACTACAGGTATGGTGTGTGTGTGTATATCTTGTGTGTGTATGTGTGTATGTGTGTGAGTTAAGGTGGTGAATTGTTTAAATAAAAGGCAGGTAGTGAGAAGGTAGCAGAAACCGTGCCGGTTGTGTCAGGTAGGGGCATGCGTTTCATGGCACAAGGGAGCAAGCAAGGTGCTATCCCTTGTTCCATATATATATGCATATAGGGTTGGCCAGAACCATGTATATACGGTGTACATACGGTATTTCTGGCAAGGAAACTACCAAACATACGGTCATATACGGTGTATATATACGATTCTGGCCAACCCTACATATATACGGCTCGCTATGTATGGAATGAGGGAGCAAGCATGGTGGGCAAGTGGTTACAGACAAGGCATTTATATACTTATATTTTTATTATACTTAGTATAAATTTACTAGAACAGGTATGTATGGAATGAGGGAGTGAGCAAGGTGGGCAAGTCTTTATAGATGGGGTGGTGTGCGGGATCATTGTGGTGCTCATGTGTGTAGGGTTGGTCAGAACCATATATAGATACGGTGTGTACACGGTATGTTGGGCAGGCAAGATACCAGATATACAGTCATATACGGCGTTTATGTACGATTTTGGCCAACCCTACATGTGTGCGTTGCTGTAGATGTGCAATAGACAAGTGAAGGCAACAAGGATGAACGATAGGATGTAAATGCCTCGTTCCTTTGGTAGGGTTGGCCAGAACCGTATAAATATATACACCGCATATGGCCGTAAATTTGGTGATTTCCCTGCCAGGAATATCGTATATACACTGAATCTATGGTTCTGGACAACCCTACTCTCGTGTCTTTTGTGATGTGCTTGGTTGCAAAAACAGCTTACAGGCATGGACTGCTGATGATGACATGCACACCCACGCACACACACACACACACACAAACGTGCACACACAGGAGTACCCCACTTCAGGCATGGACTGCTGATGATGACATGCACGCCCACACACGCACACACACACACGCACACGCACACACACACACACAAACGTGCACACACAGGAGTGCCCCACTTCAGGCATGGACTGCTGATGATGTCATACCCGCCCACACATGTACACACACACAAACACAAACACAAACACACACATGCAAACAATTTTGTGGCGGCCATGCAGTCATATGGACCTGCGTCAGGGCATGATATTGTTCAGGCATCACTTGAAATTCAAGGGATTGTATGGATCTGCGTCAGAGCATATGCACTCTAAGCTTACCTTGAACCCTGACCCTAATACACATACACACACGCATACACACATGCACACACACACACAGGAGTGCCCCACCTCAAGCGTGCTGCTATCGAAAGACACACACACATACACACACGTACACACACATACACACACACGCACACGCACACACACAGGAGTGCCCCACCTCAGGCGTGCTGTTATCGGAAGCCATTAAAATGGCTCCGCGCCCCGCACAGAAAGCCAAGAGCACTGACGCCCTCAAGAAGAATGCAGCAGACCCTTACATCCTTGTCACCATCGCTGACCTGTTTTGGCGAAACAGAAAAGTGGACAACGCGCGCAGCTGGTTCAAGAGGTGGGTTTGTGTGTGCATGTGTGTGCGTGTGTGTGTGTGTGTGCTCTTGAGTGTGGCTGCATATGTACGTATGTTGCTGTGTGGGGGCGCTTATTAGTGTGTGTGTGTGTGTGTGTGTGTGTGTGTGTGTGTGTGTGTGTGTGCTTTTGAGTGTGTGTGTGTATGTGTGTGTGCATAATTCTGGACAGCTCACTTTTGTAATTCGTTTTGGACCAAATTTGCTCTTCTTGCATACCAATCTCCCTGCTGCACTTTTGTTCAGAGATCGCTCCCCTGCAACTAGTGGCGACCTCCAAAGAACTCATATTTGGTCGTTGTTTTTGACCAATCAGCTACAGTATTCTTCCCACAAATTAACTACCCCACCGCACTTTTGTCTCGCAGGTCGCTCACCTCGGACCCTAAGATAGGCGACCACTGGGCCACCTGGATCCGTTTTGAGCTACAGTTTGGGAACCCAGACACCCAGGCTGCTGTGACGGGGCAGGTGCGTGCATGTGTGTGTGTGCGTGCGTGTGTGTGTGTCTGTGTGTGTTCGTGCGAGTATGTGACGCAAGGTGCAGCTTGTATCGCACGCCCATAAATTGAGGCACACAGGCTGCTAAGACAGGGCAGGTGCGTGCATTTGTGTGCGTGTGTGTCTGTGCGTACGTGTGTGTTTTCGTGCGAGTGTGTGACGCAAGGTGCAGCTTGTATCGCATGCCCAGAAATTGAGACACACAGGCTGCTAAGACAGGGCAGGTGCGTGCAATTATGTGCGTGTGTGTCTGTGCGTACGTGTGTTTTTGTGCGGGTGTTACGCAAGGTGTAGCTTGTATCGCATGCCCAGAAATTGAAACACACAGGCTGCTGTGACGGGGCAGGTGCATCCATTCGTGTGTGTGTGTGTGTGTGCAGGTGTGTGTGTGGGTGGGTGGGTGGGTGTATGCATGTTATGGGACGCAAGGTGCAGCTTGTATTACATGCTCAGGAATTGAGACACAAAGGCCGCAGTGTCAGGAATGTGATTTTGTCATGTTTTTTCGTCATGTGTGAGATGCAAGGTACGTCGACTTTGAGAATCGTTTTGTGCCCCTAAAATTGTTGCCCTTTACCCTGTCATGTGTATCACCATACACACACATGCATACACACAAACAAACATGCACCTACACACATACACATGCACGTACTCACACACACAAACTCATATGCATACACACACGCACACACGTACACACATATGTTTATGTACACATATACACACAAACATGCACACACATGCTTATGTACACACACACACACACACACATACATGCACGTCCAGTGTGTGGAGGTGGAGCCCAACCGAGGCGAGCTGTGGTGCCGAGTGGCCAAGAACCCCAAAAACGCGCACGACAAAATGGAGGTGCTGCTGAAAAAGGTGGGTTGGGGCATGGTGTGTGTACGTGGGTGTGGTTGGGTGGATGGGTGGGATGTATGACTAGGGTTGGCCAGAACCATGCATTTATACGTATGAACGGTGATTTTTGGTTATAAGGAGGTTGGCTAAAACCATATAGCAATGGTATATACGGTGTACGTACGGACGGTCTTTTTGGGTTGTAAGTAGGATTTGCCAGAACCAAACATTCGTACGTATGTGCGGTGTACGTACGGTAGTTTAAGCACAGAGAATTCTCATACACACGGTCATAAACGGTAATTTAAGCACAGAAAATTTTCATACACACGGTCATAAACGGTAATTTAAGCACAGAAAATTTTCATACACACGGTCATAAACGGTAAGTTAAGCACAGAGAATTCTCATACACACAGTCATAAACGGTAATTTAAGCACAGAAAATTTTCATACACACGGTCATAAACGGTAAGTTAAGCACAGAGAATTCTCATACACACAGTCATAAACGGTAATTTAAGCACAGAAAATTCTCATACACACGGTCATTAACGGTAATTTAAGCACAGAAAATTCTCATACACACGGTCATAAGCGGTGTGTATATATGGCTCTGGCCAACCCTGTGTATGAGTGCTTTGAATAAAAATGAATGAAAATGTCTGAGAGCCTGTTACTGCAAGGACAATACTAGGCAGAGGCAACATAATAGCTGGCAGGGGGATATATGCCCATGAACAGGCGCACGTGCCTTTGTGTGTGCGTGATGCGTGTCTGATATTGCAGGTGGCCGTGGAGCAGGCAGCAATTGAGAGGCAGGTGTTGGCATGTGTTCATTTATAGGCACACATACTTGCCTGTGTTTGTGTTTGTGTGCTTTTGCAGGTGGCAGTGGAGCAGGCAGCGATTGAGAGGCAGGTGTTGGCATGTGCCCGTTTATAGGCACACAAACTTGCCTGTGTTTGTGTTTGTGTGCTTTTGCAGGTAGCAGTGGAGCAGGCAGCGATTGAGAAGCAGGTGTTGGCATGTGCCCATTTATAGGCACACAAACTTGCCTGTGTTTGTGTTTGTGTGCTTTTGCAGGTGGCAGTGGAGCAGGCAGCAATTGAGAAGCAGACAGGCGATGCGCGTTTGGAGGTCAAAGGAGGGCCTTCAGGGTCGGCAGCTGCAGGGCCTTCTGGCGACACAGGTATACATAGATGTGTCACTCGTAAAAAAAAAAATAGAATTTGACACAGGTATACGTAGATGTGTCACTCGTAAAAAATAAAGTAAACAGAACTTGAAAAACAAAAGTAAACAGGATTTGCCGCGGCCTTACTTGCTTTGCACTCATTATAATAGCAGTGATGTGCATAGGCTTAGTTGTGTGCTATATATGTAGGGTTGGCCAGAACCGTATATATACGCCGCATATGACCGCATATTTGGTGATTTCCCAGCCAAAAATACCGTATACGCACCGTATGTATATGGTTCTGGCCAACCCTATATATATGCATATGGAACAAGGGATAGCACCAGAGGGGGCCAACGGAGCTAATGTCCTGAAATGTGACTTTTTGATGCAAATCATGTTTGAATTATATAACTAGATGGTTTATGAAGTTTGGGGCCAAAAAGACCAACCCAGTGGTCGGGACAGAAATCAAGCTCAAATTTTGGCACTGAGTTTCCACATTACAGGCCACCACGCCCCAACCAGGGCCTTTTTTCGTCCCAAAACAAGACAGGAGGACTTCCTTTATGATACCATATCATCCTGGGTTTTGCACCTTTATGGCACCCCTTTTGTTGATTTTCTTTAAGGGCCAAAATGGAGTTTCTGACCAACTACTGGGTCATTTCACTCCTATTTTGTTGCAATGGTATTTATTCATCAAAAGAACACCATTTAAATAAAAATGACCCATATTGGTGCAGTAGGTGGTGAGTTCTGGCGGATTGGCAGTGAAATGTTGGGTTCACGCCGCGGGCAATTCGGCATGTGTGATCTAGCTGGCAACATTTAAGCTCAGGTGCTATCAGCTACCTCTGGGTACTGAGCTTGATTGTTGCCAGCTGGGGCGCCCATACTCAGTTCACATTTCAAAAGTATGCCTTTTTCAGGATTTCGTCGATCCCCTCTGGGATAGCACCGTATGTTTATGGTTTTGGCCAATCCTATATATATTTAACAAAGGGCCTTCAGGGTCGGCAGCTGCAGGGCCTTTTGGCAACACAGGTAGGTATATGAAAATTTGGAAACGCATGATAAAAGTAAACAGGATTTGCCACGGCTCTACTTGTTTTGCCACCGCTGTTTTGCATCTATCTAAAGAAAAATGACGTGGCTAAGCTGAGCAGCTGTGTAGTATAACGAAAGGACCTGGTGACTCAGGCAGGTCCAATTAAATATGGAATATGTAAAAACAATTTGCTGCGGCTCCACGCTTGTCTTACACCAAAGTAACAAATGACAGCAATTCCTACCAACCAAATTAGAATGACAGCAAATCCTACCAACCAAATTAGAATGACAGCATCTCCTTGGCACTCCCGATCGTGAAGACAGGGCCTCATTGGACCAAGGGGCAGAACGGAACCATTTCTAGGAGGGGGGGGCTGTAAAAATCATCTCTAGGAGGTTGCATAATTTGCAAACCGCATGTTTTCAAACTGCGTGTCTTCTGGGGATGAAGTTGAGTGCAAGTATACATAAATGTGTCTTATTTCTTTAACTTCAGTTCTTACACTCCTTTGACCCTGCCTTTACTAGCACAGATGCAAGCAGTAGAGATTAATTATTGCAGATGCCGCGAATATATAAGCAGGGTTGGCCTAAACCGTGTATATGTCTGGCACAAAGCATACGCGCTCTCTCTCTCTCTTTCTCTCTCTCTCTCTCTCTCTCTCTCTCTCTCTCTCTTTCAATCTTATGTATACATACTTCTGCAATCATGCTTGTCGATTGCAAGTGCCAAGGCACGAGTGGATTCCGAATATGTGTGATTGTCAATTGCGGGTGCCAATAAGGCACAAGCAGTTGCTGACGCAGATGCAAGCAATGCAGGAATAAGAACTAAATGGCACGGTGCGTTTACTGTTCAAAGCACATTGTGTGGTTGATTGCAGGTGCCAAGCCACAAGCGGATACTGACACGCTTGCAAGCAAAGCAGAAGTAAGAGCCTATCGGCATGATGCTTTCTTTAAACTCCATTACGTGGCCAATTGCAGGTGCCAAGCCACGAGCGGTTGCAGACGCAGATGCCAAGACAGAGGCGCTAATGGAGGGCAAGAGGGAAGATGGCGATGGGGTTAAGATGGAAGAGGGATGACATGTGTGTGTGTTTAATGTTGTGTGTATGTGTGTGTGTGTGTGTTGTGATGTCCTTACAGGAGCGCAGAAGGGATGCAGCAACCCGTGTGTACAAGTAGCAAAGTACGGACAGTGCCTACCTTCTTTTTCTCTCTCCCTGTGTAGCATTACGCACGAAGCTGGCTGGCCTGGAGAAGGAGGGCACTGCAAATGATAGGAAAGAGGCACAGCAAGTGCATATGTAGATACACAGCAAGTGCATGTGTAGATACGCAGCAACTGCATGTGTAGATAAATAGCATCTGAATGTGTAGATGCACAGCAACTGCATGTGTAGATACATGGCAACTGCATGTGCAGATACATACGTTGTTGCACACGATGTTGCTGGGGTGCAGGCGTAGATGAAACTCATTTCTTAGAGGCTTAGGCCATGTCTCCACCACGCAATGAGGTTATTTTGTAGAATACTCTGCACTGTGTTGTACTATAATTGGGGAGCATTAGTCCCTGCCAGATATTTCTTGCTTTGCGCGATAGAATGTACGACGTACAGATTAAAGCTTTGCTGATGCCCTTCATTCAATTAAAATCACACCTCAGGCAGGAGGAGAGAGATGTGGAGTAAATCCACTCCCTATCTCCTTAATGGTTACAATGGGGGGTGACCTTCAGCCAGGTTGTTTGGCTGATCGGCTGCTGACTGGTCTCGGCCAGCCACAAATAAATCCATAAGCTCAGAAAGAAAAAGAAAAATTGTTTTGTTCTGCTGAGAAAGGAAATCATGAACAAGTTGGTTGTTGACCTGTTGCAGCAAAAAGGGTTGGGCTGCTGAAAAGTCCTCAAAAAAAGGTGTAAACAGAAAGGAAAAATGTTTCCTCAGCTCACAAACTCGATGATCTTGGCAAAATAAAAGAGCATGCACCTCGTTCTGAACATGTTCATCTTCACCAGGACACTGGTCACATACGCAAGAACCATCTTCAAGCCACGCTGCCGCCTCGACTTTCAAAGTATGCGCACGCAAGCGGAATCTACTGACATTGCGCATAACATGTTTGGACAGATCAAGATGGAGATACCGTGGTACAATAGTCGGCATACGCTCATTTCTAGAAAAAGGGGTGGCAAACCAAGAATGATAAGTGGCCAGTTTGTTGTTGTGCGTGTTGGGTCCACCAACTCAGCGTCTCTCCAAACACCTCTCATCCTATGCTTCAAATCTGCAGTGAACTCCTCTTGCATGGGAATAGCACGCCCAGTTTGAACAGCTCGTACGTACAACTCGCGTACGCTCAGCAATTGAGCTGTCCAGTAGGCACTTGAACGAGGCTGTAAATTGAGATCAGCCTGGACTACCCTTCGTAAAGTGTCACTATTGGTATTAAGCATACTATTAAAAAGCTTGACAGCTGACCGAAACCAGTAGGATTGCAACGATTCATTTCCACATTCTCGGAGTACAGCCCAGTTAATGGTAGATCGCTTAACACCTCATGTGCCCTTCAGAAAATGCAAATGAGGCGTAGACAGCGAGCTAGAGAACTCCCTGCCTGCCTACAAAAAAACAGTACCCCATACTTGACTACCATATATACATGCCAGCAGGAATAACATACGTCTTACTAGCGAGCCACAAAGAAGTGTGCGGCTTGTCTGCCAAAGCGTGTTCACGCACAAACCTAGGTATCCTATAGGCAGAGGTGAGAAAAGGCCACTCCCTATCTCCTTAAAGACCGGTCGTGAGGAGTCATGGCACCAGCTAAAGCATGAATATCCATGAAACGACCGTGGACTGTAGGCGTTACTACAAGCAAATCCCAGGAAAACCATACAAGTTATACACGCCACTGATTTAGCATGACAAAGGAAAGGTAAAGCCCTGGGCACCGGGTTCTGCAATCCCCTCCGCCACATAAAGGAAAGGATACAGCAATAACGCCGGCCAGGAGAGTTGCAGGCTTGCTTGAACTGGGCTCACTCCTGAAGAATCTGGTAACAGCACTGGAGAGAAAGCTAGGGGATTCATACAAGGGGTGTAATGGCAAAATCGAGAAAGTGCAAACAGGTCTCTGCGATTTGCTTACTTCAGGTGAGGTAAGGTAAGGTAAGGTTACATCACTATATATGCCTCAAAGGACATATCAGCGGAAGCTTGGCAAAAGTCTGAAACCACACCTGGCTAAACAAAAGAAACGGTAGCTAGAGGAAGCATGAAACAGATGTATGAAGCTTGGAAAAGTCTGAAACACACCTGGCACCTGGCTAAACAAAAGAAACAGTAGGTAGAGGAAATATGAAACAGATGTATGTAGAAGAGAAAGTGTATAGAGAAAGAGAACGTTTGTTTTAATGAAGCGCGAAGAGAAGGCATCAAGATTACGAGAAGTAGCTTATCACATGTCTCAGGTAAGGTAAGGTTACATCGCTATATATGCCTCAGGGGCATTTTGCTTAATCAATGAATCAAAACCTTGCCCTACCCTCAGGAAAACACACAGAATCCATTCCGGTCAAAAGAAGGACCATACAAGGAGAAACCCTTTCCCCTCTTCTTTTTCTGATCTATATGGAGCCACTTCTACGGTGGCTCCATGTAGGAGGAAAAGGATATGGGCATGGTTGTACAAAGGACATACAACTTCAAACAGATCTAGAGAGCCTAGCCAATAGAATTAGCAGCGGAGCCTTTGCTGGTGACCTCATCTATCTTAGCACCAAAATAGCAGATCTACCCGCACAAGCAGAAAGCTGTCCCTTTACTCAGACTGGGCTGCTCTCATTGTCTCAGGGAAAAAGACAAAGGTGACAGTCCTAATCCACAATGCAGACATGTACGGGAACACGAACAAAGAAGATTTGCTAATGAAGCATCTCAAAGGTAAAATTGTCGTCAAGGACAAGCGACACAAATACATCTGGTCTATTGAGTCTTTTGCATACCTAAGAGTGCAGCTAACAATGAACCTAAACTGAAAACACATCCACCTGACAAATTATCATCATACGCTTCATCGAGGCAAACCTGTGATGTCATGATGTCACACCAGGCCTGGCAATATTCTTTTCCTGTCACGCCATGCACGGCCGTAGAACTTGATCTCTGGGACCAAATGATTGCTCGTGTGCTTATCAAAAACTATAAGCTACCTAGGTCCTTTCCTAGAGCCATGCTCAAAGAAGACTTACACAACTTTGGCATGGGCCCATCTGTGGTTGTCAAATACTATAGCCGGTCTACAAATGCTCTGATTGATAGCCTCTGTGATACGAAGTCAAGGCGTGGCAGAATATCACTAGCTTAGCTGGAAAAGCAGACATGCTCTCTGACACAGCTCACATTTGGGACACTAGGATCTCAGTCGCCTGGCTACATAAAAACTAGCTCAAGTACAATATACGGACAGGACAACTCATTAATGTACATATAAGCCAAATGCGCCTGGTCAAAGGCATCAATAAAACGCTCTTACTCAACGTCTGAATTAAGCTTACCATCAGTAGGGTATTCCTAGGTGGAATAGCTCCCTCTTCTTCATTTTTCAAGCTAGTGCTAGCCATAACACAGCCCCTCGTGGCACTGGGCATACACAGTCTGCATGAACTCGCAGAACAAAATGGCACGCACATAATGACTGGCATGAAACTGAAAGGGTATATGGAAGCAGGATAGTGAAAGAAAAACAACTAGTTGCTCTAAATAGACTAACAACCCTGGTGAATGAAGAGTTTGATCCTGCTGAGGCAGAAAACATAGCCAAACAACTGCTCGGCCACAAGAGCAAGGAAACATGCATATATGTAGAGAAAATAATTATTAACGCCAATACTGCCCAGATAACTATTGGACTCAAGCAACAACACACTAGATGCATTGCCTGCCACCTGGACATGGGAAAATATTCCTGAGCTCCGCCACCAAGCACTACACCCAACAGAAACCAGCCCAACACGCGTACCATTTAGGCAGGCCGAATAACCATCAAAACACCTTAGCACCTTCACACACAAACACACAAGCAACACAACTCTGTACAAATCTAAGAATGCGCTTCTTATACGTGGAGCAAGCGTCTAACGAAGAGGAAGGAACGGTAATAACTTATGTCTATCATATAACCGACACTCCACAGACGTGCTCTGGCAATACAAGAGAGATTATGCAAAAAAGTAGGCGAACAAGTCGGGGGCACCCAAAGTTGTAAACCAGATGTTTGAGTTTGACAACGACATTAACATAGTAACTGACTGGCAAAAGAAGGCAAGGGCTCAAGGTGATTGGCAAATACCAACATCCCAGGAGCAGCAGTATTTGGTCCACTGGAAGCCTAGTGCCATTGAGAAATGGGCCCTTCAATACCATATAAAAGCATCCTATAAATAGAGTTGGTCAAAACCATATATATACGGTGCATATACGGTATTTTTGGCAGGGGAATCACCAAATATACGGCCATATACGGTGTATATATACGGTTCTGGCCAACCCTACCTGTATCATAATGATCATATAATTGATGCGGGTTGGCCAACACCATACATACATACATATATACGGTGTACACACGACATTTCTGGCAGGGAAATTACCATACGTACGGTTATGTACGGTGCATATATACGGTTCTGGCCAACCCTACCTAAACATAATTTGCAAGGACCACCTCCAGTACAAGAGGCAGCGCTTGACAACGAGTAATACGACACCCCTAGCCAACCGGCATAAGCAAAGGACTGGCTGATAAGTCACACTTCCCAAGTTCCAGACCCTCCCAGAGGTGACATGTGTGTACGGCATAGATAGAAAATGCTCCGGCACCATCACCCATCAGCGCCTCAGCATTTTACAGGATGCATACAACTCTGCTCGTCATCGAGGTACACACGCCCTGCTAAATCCCCCTGTCCAAGACCTTGCAACGGAAATTTGACTACTTCTTAGACTCCCACGACTTTCAATGACAGGCAACAATACCAAGGCTGAATGCTCACATTATTGGGCTCAGCCCACCCATTACATGACAGCCTTTTGCAACCACGCCCTGCTCGCAAAAGAAAGAATGGCCTTTTCTCTAGTTCACCAAATTCTCCATCTGCCACCCGATGTATGACGATAAGCACAAGCTCAAAGTAGTGCAACACGCAACCGCATCTGTCTCAGATAACCAAGAGGCAACATGAATCTTCCTGCTGCTCCCAAACTGGATGTAATATAGCACCAATGCTTTTCGAAAAGGAATTCACAAAACGTGCACGCCAGACAACAAGGATGTTTGCACTATCCTTGGAAATGTTCCAAAGGCAAAAGTGCGCTACATGCCACTTCTTACCAACAAAGCAAAACACACCCATGCCAGGAGCAACATGGGGCATGCCCATCCTGGTATTCTTAAACAAAGCTTCCAGAGATCAACATATTACACATCTTGGTTAGAAAACAAGACCTAACACCAGAGGCAGTTTGAAATTCTAGAAACGCAAGCACCAAACCTTTCTGGAACCGCCAACTGAAAGGATACTGCCAAGAATGGCAAAAATATGTAGGCTCCGATCCCCAAAAACTTAAGAAACACAGTTATCGATGCAAATATTGGTGACATAAGCGATAAAAAAAAACAGCCAGGTCTTCTCCCATCATTTTTTTTTTTTTTTTTTTTGGTGGGGGTTGTTACACGGTCCTCAGCAAGGGCCTGACAGAATGAAGGAAAAAACCTATAAGAC
>Ga0307963_1003025_pt1 | contig 13305 bp, 9 predicted proteins | sample OrgLakmetagen594_FD_201829 | JGI IMG/M metagenome (GOLD analysis project Ga0307963, IMG submission 201829) | Saline water microbial communities from Organic Lake, Antarctica - #594 | ecosystem: Environmental > Aquatic > Non-marine Saline and Alkaline > Saline | place: Antarctica: Organic Lake...
AGGTGAGAGGGAGGGTAGGAAAAGGGCGGGGGGTGAGGGGGGAGCGGAGCCACCTCCTGAAGCAAAGCGAAGAGCCGTGGAGGGAGAAAGAGGGGTGCAGGAGGTTGGCGAGAGGGGGACGTACTCCACAGACACGCGAGTGGAGCACAAAGGGCCTGCATCCATGGACTGGGATGACATGAAGCCAGAAGGTAATATCCCTCTGGAGGGGTACGTACTCCTTAGACACACACGGTGGAGCACAAGCGTGGTTGCTGTATTGAAAGAAAGAGAATGATGCAGAGCGTGTTGGCAAGTTTGTTGCTGGCGTTCTTAGCAGGAGTGGTGATTGGGTCATGAAATGCAGAGCGTGTTGAAAAGTTTTTTGCTGGCACGCTTAGCAGAAGTGATGATTAGGTTATGAAATTCAGCGTACTCACGCCTTTCTGCTGGAAAATGCAGGACACACAGGATGCCTGCTTTTTTTATCCGAATTGTACTGCCTGTTACTTACACAAATCTACCGCAGCTGTGTTTCCCAAGCATTTTTAATCCTTACCACAACATCTAAACGTTATGATACTTGACCCCTAATGCTTAACGATTTGACCTCCAATCGGTCAGCCTTTGTGTCAGCTCATCTGCTCCTTGCTAGTCTCAAACATGCTAATTTTCAACTTGCACTGCTTCTTTTTCCAGGATGCATGCAACCTGTTTGTTCCAGACCCTTGAAGTACTCCCTGCCCTTGGAATACGACCTGCTAACCTTACTCATTATATTACGACCTGCTAATCTATACTGCTAACCCATATACGACTTGCGATAATACGACCTGCTATCCTTGTTCATTATTATACGACCTGATAATCTATACTGCTAACCCATATTACGACCTGCGATAATACGACCTGCCAACCTTGTTTATAATTGTAATCCATGCAGTGCGCAGCCCCAGGACTCAAGCCGAGGGTACCAATCAGGTAGGTTGCAGCATCCTAGTTCAAGAAACACACAGAGTAGGCTGAAATTGGTGTTGCGCTTATAGTAGCGGATCTGGGACAGTGGTATCAAGCTGGGGGTGTCAATCTGGTAGGTTGCAGCATGCTTGTTCAGTAATCGCAGAGTAGGCTGAAATTGGTGTTGCGCTTAAAGTAGCGGATCTGGGACAGCTGTATCAAGCTGGGGGTGCCAACCTGGTAGGTTGCAGCATGCTTGTTCAGTGTCCACAGAGTAGGCTGAGAATGATGTGCTTGAAATAGTGGATCTGGGACAACTGTATAAAGCTGAGGTGCCAACCTGGTAGGTTGCGGCATGCTTGTTCAGTAATAATATAGGCTGAAACTGGTGTTGCGCTTGAAGCAGCGGATCTGGGACAGCTGTATCAAGCTGGGGTTGCCAACCTGGTAGGTTGCAGCATGCTTGTTCAGTAATCACAGAGTAGGCTGAAAATGATGTTGTGCTTGAAATAGTGGATCTGGGACAACTGTATTAAGCTGAGGTGCCAACCTGGTAGGTTGCGGCATGCTTGTTCAGTAATCACAGAGTAGGCTGAAAATGATGTTGTGCTTGAAATAGTGGATCTGGGACAACTGTATCAAGCTGAGGGAGCCAACCTGGTAGGTTGCAGCATCCGAGTTTAGCACAACCAGAGGAGGCTGGGAAACATGCTGCTCTTAACCAAGTATGTTTTAGGCAGTTGTTCCAGTTTAGTAAACTGCAGATCTGATTGCACTCTGCAAACTTCGCTTGCACACACACAAACAAGTGTGCTTCCGTTTTGCTACACAGTACCTTATTTTTGCAATAAGGGTGTTTAATTCACATTTTGGCACACCTGCCCTTCATTTGTTGACTGGTCAGGCGGAGAATTTGATTTTTTAACACGTGGCAGATTTTGTAATGAGGGCATTCAGTCTATATTGACAATTGTCCTCCATTTGTCGACTGGTCAGGTGGAGGATTTGACTTTTAACACGTGGCAGATTTTGTTGTGAGGGCATTCAGTCTATATATACAATTGTCCTTTTTGTTGACTGGTCAGGCGGAGGATTTGACTTTAAACACGTGGTAGATTTTGTAATGAGGGCATTCAGTCTATATAGACAATTGTCCTCCGTTTGTTGACTGGTCAGGTGAAGGATTTGACTTTTAACACGTGGCAGGTTTTGTAATGAGGGCATTCAGTCTATATAGACAATTGTCCTCCGTTTGTTGACTGGTCAGGTGGAGGATTTGATTTTTTAACACGTGGCAGATTATGTAATGAGGGCATTCAGTCTATATAGACAATTGTCCTCCGTTTGTTGACTGGTCAGGTGGAGGATCATGTGGGGAGGCCTCAAGGAGGAGGTAATGTCATCGAGGTGCGTGTTCAGAGCATAGTGTGCACGTGTGATTCTTGAGGAGGTTTTACCTCTCTACCTCAACGGCTTGGATTCTAGCTTGCTTTTCATAGTACAGGTGGTAATGAAGCTAGGCTCGTGTCTTGTTGGCACCATTTTTTGTGGCAGTCCTTGTCCTTGATGCATGCTCATCACGTGAAGAGCAGTGCAGCATTCTGCACGGCTGGCGTGTGGGAGTGGAAAAACTTGGAGGTTTGGCATGGACCGCTTTCTCGCTTCCTTAATGCATCATGTAACAATCCACAACTCACACATCAGATCAACTATTGGTGTTGCAGCTCAGCAAAAGGTTGGTTGTGTTTTTTGTTCCGTCTAATACGTCTTTTGTAATCATGGCACGTTGCATCATACCAAGGGGCCATGGGAAGGCCCAGCTGCATTATGCGCAACATTTGTCTTGCTGTCATACCAGTGGCATCAGCAGCAAGCGTAATGAGATCTAGGAAGTGTTTGTAGCAGGATTGGTGTTCTTGATTGCGTATAGAGTTCCGAAAAAATTGGAGGACAGTTGAATTTTCAAGCATGTGTCCTGAAACACCAAAGTACAATACTTGGCACATCAACTAACAAAATTCTCACACGACTTGTCACTTCCCCCAATCAGGAAGTGACACACAAATTTTCACGATTCACACGTCAGATCAACTCCTGACACAGCAAAAAACAGGACTCAGCACATCAACTTGCACGATTCTCACACGACTTGTCACTGCCCCCAATCAGGAAGTGACACACAAACTTTCACGATTCACACGTCAGATCAACTCCTGACACAGCAAAGTACAAAACTCAGCACATCAACTAACACGATTCTCACACGACTTGTCACTGCCCCCAATCAGGAAGTGACACACAAACTTTCACGATTTACACGTCAGACCAACTCCTGACACAGCAAAGTACAAAACTCAGCACATCAACTAACACGATTCTCACACGACTTGTCACTGCCCCCAATCAGGAAGTGACACACAAACTTTCACGATTCACACGTCAGGTCAACTTCTGACACAGCAAAGTACAACACTCAACACGTCAACTAACACGATTCTCACACGACTTGTCACTGCCCCCAATCAGGAAATGAGACAAACTTTCACGATTCACACGTCAGGTCAACTCCTGACACAGCAAAGTACAGGACTCAGCACATCAACTTGCACGATTGTCACGAGATTTGTTACTATTCCCATATGGATTTGACACACAAACTGTCTTCCCCTAGAAATATCCACATACTTTAAGAAGAGCTGCACCATTCCACTGGACAAAAGTTTCCTTTCCTCCCACGACTGCGTGAGTATGTCACTTTTGCAAACTTGCTTCACGGCTACTACAGGTGCCCGAGCCCAGTATGTATTCCCTCCTACCCCCAACAAACGGCAGCCACAATATGCCACACACAGCCCCCGCCACACCACAGTCTCTAAATGTGAGGGCTTCGTGGATTGCCGGAGCACCTGTGCACGGGGATGCCCTGCTGACGCTGTGCAGACCCAGCCAGGTGTGCGTTTTGTTGGGCTGCTGGCTGGTGGGTCCGGGCGGGTCCAGTAAAAGAAAGTTGCTGATTTCCCTGCTGACACTGTGCATATCCAGTCAGGTGTGCGTGTTCATTGAACTGCTGGCTGGTGGGTCAAGGAAAAGAAAATTGGTTCCAGCAAAAAAAACTGCTGAGTGCCCTGCTGGTGCTGTGCATACCCAGTCAGGTGTGCGTGTTCATTGGACTGCTGGCTGGTGGGTCCAGGTGGGTCCAGAACAAGAGAATTGCTGGAAGCCCTGCTGGTGCTGTGCAGACCCAGTCAAGTGTGCGTGTTGATTGGACTGCTGGCTGGTGGTTTCAGGAAACAATAATTGGTTTCAGGAAAGAAATTGCTGAATGCCCTGATGATGCTGAGCAGACCCAGCCAGGTGTGCGTGTTGATTGCACTGCTGGCTTGTGGTTCCAGAACAAGAAAATTGCTGAATGCCTTGCTGAAGCCGTGGAGACATAGCAAGGTGACCTTGTGTTTTCATTGTTCTTTGGATCCAGTGAAAGCAGCATATTGTGTTTTCATTGTTCTTTGGATCCCTTAGAAAGCAGCATACTTGAACTTGATTCCAAGCGAATGATACCTATGAGAGGATGGCAATTTTGATTGATTATTACAATTAGTCGGGTTCTTTCCTCTGCAGCAAATTTGGTGAACCGTGTGCCCTCTGATCATCCGAAAGAAATTATGATTGATGCCATGTTTCACTTTCTTTTAAGCTGTAACTTCAAGTTCTGGATTCTTGCAGGAAATGATATTGCTTTATAACAAAAACACAAACACTGCACGGTTGAAACGAGCCTGACGTGCTATCCTGGTACCTTTTTGAAGGGTGGGCTTCTGTGGGCTCCTGCAGACAACTATTTGATACAAAAAAGAACGCACTGTTCCTTACGTCTATTTAGGAGACCACGGATCGTGATCTGCGGTATGGAGGACAAAGCAGCAGTGCCCGGCTGAGCATCCGTTGGCGCAATTTCTCTGCTGCTGACTTCTGGAGGAGTTTGCAGGAGCTCGTAGCCGGAATGGATTTCTCCAAAGCACGCCACGCGCCGTACATTACTACACTGCCAGAGAAGTACATGTGAGTTGTAGCAGCTTATCCGATGCAATTTGTTGCGCGTTTTTTCTAAAGAGGATTGGACTGAAAAGCAAAAGAAACAGCCTTGATCTTACAATGTTGCCGGGAAAGTACATTTTTTTGAAGTACACGTTTTTGAAGTACATGTTTTTGAACACCTGTTTGAGTGCAGGCCAGATTTGGGGAATCATGGTGGGGAATCATAAAGTGTGATGCTTAAAATAGCCAGTGATCACTTTATCTTTTCTCATTCATTCCAGTGTATAATTGTGTATTAGGACCTTGTGAGTATCTAGAGAAGAAAGCACGCAGGCAATGAGGTCTTCACACACACATTACGATGAGCCTAGCCGGCAATTAGAGCGAACGCGTGATGCACTTGTAGGCATGAGAGTTTTGTGCTGGTATTTAATTTGCTCTAGTGAGAGGGCCAACAGATGGCTTTGTTCAGCATGGTGTGCAGCATGTTATGTGTTGTACAATTCACTTGTTTTTGTTTAAATACACACACACACACACACATAGACACACACACAAAAATACACACGCACACGCACACACACATACACACACACAGAAGCCCTACAGCCTGGTTTGGACCAACTCCTAAACACATGCTCCAGCAGTACCACAAACGACAAGCCTCCTGGTGGGGAGGAGCTCTTACCCCCTTATCCACACATCCCACTCTCCCCCCCTCTTTCAATCTCCAAACACCCCCACTTTCCTCTACCCATGATGATCCCCACAATCAGCCCATTATGCCGCAGCAAGACCTCACGATACCTTCTCAAGCCGCACCCCTAGCAGTATCTGCATTGCTGCCACCCAGCAGTACGGCTCCTACTCTTGCACCAGCACACCCTTCCCTGCCACTCAATCCTCCTTCACCACCCAAAGCTCCACCACCAACCACAGTGCCACCACAGCAGCAACCCCCCTCTAGCACAACCCTATCAGACATCGTGGCCGCCTCAAGCGCCTCTGCCACTTCTGTGGCCATTAGCTCTCCCCCCTCACGCATGTCGGTAGCAAGCTTTGCTGCAGGAGGAGCAGCAGCGGCAGCGGTGGCTGCTGTAGGGGGCATGCACACAGCCAGGATGCAGCAGCAACAGCAACAGCAACAGCAACAGCAACAGCAACAGCAACAGCAACAGCAACAGCAACAGCAACAGCAACAGCAACAGCAACAGCAACAGCAACAGCAACAGCAACAGCAACAGCAACAGCAGCAGCAGCAGCAGCAGGAACAGCAGCAAGCAGCGGCAGTGGCTGCTGTGGAAGGTATGCACACAGCTGGGATGCTGCAGCAGCAGCAGCAACAGCAGCAGCAAAAAGCGACACAGGGTACCCCATCGCCTGCTGCTCCATCTGAATCTGCCCGTGAGATGATGCAAGCAATTGCTGTGGCCTCTGCATGCTACGCCACGCTGTTGGCTCCTCCCCTGGCAAGCGAGCTTGTCGCAAGGGGTGAGGCTTCCGAAGCAAGGGCTGCCGATCCAGCAAAGGCGGTCAGCAACTCTCCAGAAGCTCTGGCCACAGCAAAACCGCCAGCGCCACCGTCTTCACCAGCATCACCACCACCTGAGTTGGCAACAGCAGCAGCTGTGTCTCGCATGGACATGGATGATTGCGTGGCTGCTGTGGCAGCAGCTGTAGCAGGTGTGGTGGGTCTTCTGATCTAAATAAAATATATTGTCGGCTGCGTTGTGAGTGGGTATGGGTGACTGTGTTTCTGCTGCGGCAGCAGCTACGTTCTAGCGCTTAGAGCTGCTGCCGTTCTAGCCGTAGAGCCCACCTGTGAGTCCTGTGAATTCTACCTGTAACTCCAGCGATTGTCTTGTTCTGTAATTCCAGTGAAACTATCCGCATACTTGTTCACATTGCCTTCTGCATGAACCACTCAATAGAAAAAAATCGATTTATTGCAGCGTCGCTGGCAGCAATGAGCTTACAAGAGCTGGTGATGAGTGGTGTCTTTGCGAGAGCTGGTGCTGGTGCTGCTGCTGCTGAGGGCAACACTGCCACAGCTTTCAAGACTGTGTTGAGCAAGGTGCACTCTGACTCCCTTTTGCCCAGCACGCTGCCACATCCACAAGGGGGGGCTGATGAGGGCTCTTTCATGGAAGGTTTCAGCGGGGGTATGAGTGTGAGCAGAAGCCTGTTATCACTAAGCATGGAAAGTGCAATTCTTGGCGCGTGTGCTGCTGTGGTTGGGGGGGGCGTGCCAGCTGCAGGGGCTCCAGAAGCTGCACCTCTTGAGCAGCTGATCAGCAGCGGTGTCATCTCTGAGAGGTCGAACGATGCCTTAATGGGTGGTGTCTCAAAGCCGAGGCCAGAAGAGGTTGCTCGTGCGGAGGCTGGCATTGCTGAGGCTGCTAGGTCGACTGCCATTGCACTTCCTGCAGCTATTAGGACTGCAGCGGGCATAGGTGCGGGTGTGGCTGCCAAAGCGCTAAGTAAACAGCAGCAGTGGAAACAGCGGGAACAGCAGCAGCAGCAGCAGCAAAGTCCACAGCAAGAGCAGCTGCGAGCACAAGTACCAACATTACAAGAGCTGCACCAGCAACAGCAGCAGGAGCAGCTGCGAGTTCAAGTACCAACATTTCAAGAGCCACCGCAGCAGCAGCAGCCCATTGTTTCATATGTGAATGTCCTAGATCTGGAAGCATCCCAAGTTCCTGCCAGTGTGGTGTCCGCTGCCCACACGGGTGAAAGGGTGACGTGGGCATCTTCCCCTCCATCTCAGCATGCACCGCAGGCCACAGTCGCGGCCACTGACAGCCCCACCACAGCTACAGATCTCTGGCCACGGGCATTGAGTGCAGCAGTTGCTGCTGTTTCTGACACACGCCCAGGTGAGTGCCAGGAGGCATCCTTTATTTTCTTTTATTTTTATGCATTGTGCACATGTATGTGAGAGGTGTGCATGGTAATGGACAGGACAGAGGCTGTGGCTTGCCTTGGCAAGACCGTATGTCTGCTCACCAAAGACAAACCTACACAGGCAGGTCTGTATGTGTAGGGTTGGCCAGAACCATATATATTCGGTGTATAAACGGTATTTTTGACAGGGAAATCACCAAATATACGGCCATATACGGTGTATATATACAGTTCTAACCAACCCTATGTATGTGCTCCCCACACCAATAAAGCAGGTTACTCGGTGTAGAGATCAGCCATTAAAGCCTACCTACTAAATATTCACACAGTCCCGTTGAATTGTACTGGGTTTCCTCTTAAAAGGTAATGCACGTCAATAAATCGGTCACATTCCAGCGGTCAGAATATATAAATGGTGCGCTGCAGCTATGGGGAGAGGCACCAAACTTCCGCTTCGCTTCCTCACCCACACAGATTTCAGTGCTACTGCCCCAGGCGTAGCAGCTGCAATGCTCACCCTTTCCCCTTCTGCAGCAACACCAGCTGCCGGGACAACTACCAGTGCTGCTGCTGATCAGTCAGCTCTGCTGCACAGGCCGCGCTCCCTTCACCCGACAGCAGCAGACCAGTCAAAACTACCAGCACCTCTTTCTAAAGCATTGCAGCCTCCATCGCTAGCAGGACGCGCTGCATATCCTACCTCAACCGTCGCTCCTCACCTCCTTCCATCTCCACAAAGCCGCAGCACTCCCCTGCATCCTTTGCTGGTGGCGCTGACAGCACACCTGGCTTCCTGCTTGCCTCAGGTATGATCCTCCTGCTTGCCTCTGGTAGCTGCACGTCAGTATGGAGACAGGACAAGGGTTAATGATGCAGAGCTTCTGATGAGTACGTGGTGTTCTTTAGGAATGTTCTGCACCACACAGAACGATTTGTGTTCTTAATGGAAATTTTCTTCAACAGTAAAAGCCATCATTCTTGCAGAGGGGGCTATCTGACCCCCAAATTGGGGGTGTTTTTCAAATGTTTCCAGAGTGAGCGTGCCCACATTGGCTTCAACTAGACTTAATTTCAAATGGTAGGCTCCATAGCAGTTGACTATCATTGTAGCCAATGAGGGCACTTATGCCTGATCGGCCGCTGCGTGAACCCAACTTTTCACCACAGAATTTTTCACAGCAGGCCATCCACCATTCCAATTTACATAATTTCTGGTGGTATGGAGTCCTTGTATTAAACAAATATCATTGCAACAAAAATGGAGTAAAACGGTGAAGCTTTTGGTGATCTAGGCCAACATACGCTATTATCCCATGCAAAGTCACTCTCTTAAGGTTTTGGTGGTCAGCGTGGGCTTTCAGCCCAGCCAATTTGCAACCGGGCAACCCACATGTATCCAAACATATCATCGTGCAACTCATAACTCCAGCTTCAATTTAGAGCAAAAATGGTCCCAATCGAATAAAGGAGCAGTGAATGGCCGGCTTCTGAGTACAAAAAAGGCACATATTTGGACATTTCCCCAGTTGCCCCCCTCTGTCATTCTTTTGCCTCCATTTTTTGTGTGTTAAAAAAGGATGTTGCATAACATGTAATCTCAACCCTTAAAACTTGCAAAACAAAAAAAACACTTAGGCAGTAGGCAGTCCATTCTCTACAATAGATCAAGAGAAGGAGCTACATCGCATCAAGTGCATAAGCATGCTTGTTACACACAGGAGCCTTCATACAGCGCGTGCATGGTTGATGCTGAGGAGCCGCAGCTGTGTATTGTGCGTGTGCAAGCCCGTGCATTTGGAGGACGCACTCTTACAGCAGAATCAGGTACTGGAAGTTGTGGCATTTGCAGTTTTTCGGCAGGGCAAATGAGAGCTTCTTAATTGTGAGAGATTTGGCAGAAAGGAAATGCGGGCCTTCAAAATAACAACAATTGTGCAGGCAGGATGAGCCGCGGCCCACGTCAGGGGAATTTATTTTACAGTTTTGATACTGAGTTTGCCCATCTTATTTCGTTTGCGCTTTTTCTCCGATGCTTTTCATATGCTCTGTCAAGTCTTCGTGTTCACACGTCCTGTTGCTTGGCATTTGTGATAAGTATGTGCTCGAACAACAAAAGCATGTGTCAGGCCACTCCTTTACTTTAACGATAACACAGGTCTTGCAAAAGGTTTGGTTGACTCTGTATGCCACTGTTTGCAAAAATAGAATCATGCCTTTGTTTGCAAATGCATCATGTGCACAAGGAGGTCAGTGAGCAGCAGAAAAAGCTGACTTCCTTCGCTTTTGATTGCAGGCGTGTGCGACCATGAGGAGATTGGCCAGCAACAAGCAGCACTGTCGATGCTACACAAATTGCAGCAAGAGGACCCATGCTTGCTCCTGCCAGCGCATGATGTGGCACAGGTGATTAGAAAAAGTAAAAAGCAAAATTTTCGTTTTGGGGTGCGCCCAGCAGCACCACCCCCTGCCCCTCCCCTGCCCCTGACACCGCAGGGCTGCCTGATCTGTAAGTCTGGGTCACTGTGCAAGTTTTGGGGGCGGGGGGTGCGCTGGGCGGGCCTGCGCACACTGGTGTGAACTCAGGCGTGAAACATGCCAAACCTAGGGGCTTCGCCCCATGACTGGGGCTTTGCAAAAAAAGTAAAAAGCAGGTATGCAGGCAGCAAAAGCCTTTAACATTACCGACATGTACTCAAAGCAGGTACTGATAATATGGTGTCATTTTTCACTCGGTAGATCCCTCTACTACAATGATCGAGAAAAATATTAAATCGCTTCTGCACATCCATCTGCCAAGCGTGAACTTAAAAACCTTCAAACTGTCTTTTGTAAGACTGCTCGTACATGCTTGTACCAAAGCGTGAAGTGGCCCAGGTAACACAGAACTATTTGAATGTGCTTCTGGACTTTGAAACAGCGGAAATTGTTGCTAGAAAATACCTTGCTTCACATGTTGAGCCAGCAAAACGATAAGGAGTGTGGATAAGGTTTCAGCAAGAAACAAAATGAGAACGTCAGCATCTCTTCCTTTTCCACAGTTGGAGCTCTACTGTACTCATTGAATACAGTGTTCTAAAGGTTGCCAACTATGAAACCACTGCTAATTTCATCAATCTGTATTCACCATCTGTTGCATAATCATCCACACTTACTGCAGCTGGAGCGCGCCCGAACTGCCTGTGCAAGTGAGTTAAAAGCTGCTATCGAGGCAGCCATTGTTGCTACCAGGACCGCCCACCCTGCTCAAGACTCTGATGCTATGCAAGAAGACCAGCCAGCAGCAGCAGCAGCAGCAGCAGCAGCAGCAGCACCAGCAGCAGCCCCTGTTCTGGAGCCTGCAGCAGAGCCAGTGCAAGAAGCAGATGCAACGGCAACCGCAGCAAGATATGCTGAGAGGCCACCTGATCTTCCTTCCTCTAGTCCTGTGATTGAGGTTCTGGGTCGGCAGGGACTAGATCAAGGGCCGAATCAACAGGATGGGCAGCGTAGTGGACATATAATGAATGATGGCATGATTGTCAAGGTATCTGGAGCTCTTGCGTAACATCACTTGCACACTTTGGTCCCTTAGCACGCAAAACGCATGCAATTTGTTGCGCATTGTCAGTGCGCAATTCTTTCCATTGAGACGTGAGCACGCAAAAACAGGCAATTTATTGCGCATTGTCAGTGCGCAATTCTTTCCACTGAGACGTGATCACCTTCCTTGCTCTCGATGTTAATGCATGTTTTCTTGATTTAGGTCTTACCTTCTCCTTTGATACTGTGCCTGCATTCCCCAAGTTGCCCCTTTTAAATTCAACTCTTGAATGCGTCTGCTCCTGCTCCCCAATCCGCTCACTTATAAATCACAAGCACTAACTGAGAACTCAATTGTACGCATACTAAGCCTTATTTATGCAGACACAACCTTCCAATTATGCTACTGCTCCCAGATCACATACTCCCTATATTTGGAGCGTAACTGCCTCGCCCCTGGCTATCCAGCATCAGAGCATTCACTGGAACAGAACCACATTAACTTTACAGTGAGTGCCTGCAATGGAACAAAACACAGCTGCCTCACCAACATACACACACTTTTTGTGCAGGGTCCAATCTAGTCATTGCTTAGGTCTGATGAGGTTCGTCCTCCCTTGAAGCAGGATTCCTTTCCCGCTGTGTTTGTTGTGAGATGAATTCTGGCTCCAATCTTAGTCTCCATCCATCCGGCCCACAAAGCACACCGCAAAGAGACTGGCAAATATGACGTACGTCAAAGCCACCAATTTTTGTCCTTACGCCAAATATCACTGTCATCAACGCCATTTAACCAGTTCCTTGCCATGATTCCATTGGCTTGTGGCATGGTGTTTGTTATAAAAGATATAAAAGATATGAAAGATATAAAAGCGCTTAGTTTCCTCATGTCATGATTTCCTCATGTCATGATTTACATACAGGATTTGTTTGCCTCGCTATGATCCTGTTGGACGATCACATGGTCCAGTCATGTCTGTTAAAAAACGCACTGTCGTGATTCACGTTCAGGATTGCAATTTTGTTTGCCTCCCTGTTTTTTGTTGGTCAATTACGTAGTCCATTCATGTAATCCTGTTGGACGATCACATGGACCAGTCATGTCTGTTAAAAAACGTACTGTCGTGATTCACGTTCAGGATTGCAATTTTGTTTGCCTCCCTGTGTCTTGTTGGTCAATTACGTGGTCCATTCATGAAATCCTGTTGGACGATCACATGGTCCAGTCATGTCTACAAAAAAGCACTGTCTTCTGTCGCAAAACGTTACATGAGACTGAAATAAATTTTCCTTGCCCACAACCTCCCAGTTGGGCTGCGGCATGGTGCATCCCAAACTGGAAGAAGCTGTGAGGCTGCTGTTGCCTGGGGCGACCGCACGAATCAAGTGAGCTTTGCTTCTTGGCTTACTATCAATCACTTGACAGAACGCTTCCCTGAAACAAAAATGCTGAAGTTAAGTTGTAATTCAATGTGATTCAATGTGACTCAATGTGATTCATTGTAATTCATTGCAATTCAGCAAGGACAAGGGTGGATTAAAATGAATCACATTGAATGGTGTGCGTGCTCAATATCCGTAGGCATTTGATATCCGGAGGCAAATGATAAGTTAGAGGGATGGCAGTGTTTGCTTTGTCCACTTGCCAGTGTTTGCTTTGTCCACTTGCCAAGCCATTGTTTCTGTCTTATGGCTTATCCCTTTGCATATTATTTCCAGGCCGTTTTTCATTTCTCAGAATGGGCGCCATCATTCGACAGACCAGGCCAGCACAGAGGCAACACCCCATAAACCCCTGCGCCTGTTCCCATTCCTTCCTGCCACCCTCATGGTGAGTATTTCGTGCTGCTTGGTTCATGTATGTATGTGTGTATGTGTGTACGTGTTCTTAAGCTCATGCTCATGTGT
>Ga0307963_1003028_pt1 | contig 13303 bp, 15 predicted proteins | sample OrgLakmetagen594_FD_201829 | JGI IMG/M metagenome (GOLD analysis project Ga0307963, IMG submission 201829) | Saline water microbial communities from Organic Lake, Antarctica - #594 | ecosystem: Environmental > Aquatic > Non-marine Saline and Alkaline > Saline | place: Antarctica: Organic Lake...
CACCCACACCCACACCCACACCCACACCCACACCCACACCCACACCCACACCCACACCCACACCCACACCCACATCACCCACCCACACCACACACCTGCACAGCTGCCAGAAGCTCCGGCGGAGCATTCCCGTCCGGCAAGCCCTCTCCACTCTCCACACTGCCCCCCCTACTGAGTCGCGTCAAGGGGTTGCTTGTCCGCATGCGGCGCAGCCCAAACTCAGACCCTTGACGCGTCATGTCAGGAGATGGGCAGTCTGCAGAGTCGGATCTGCTGGTGTGCCTGAGATCAAGGGAGTCGCCATACGCTTGCGGCCGGCCTTGCCCTCCGGATTTAAGACCCTGCGGCTGCTGTTGCTGCTGCTGCTGCTGCTGCTGCGTCATTGCTGATTGTTTCTGTGTGTCCGGATGCTGCTGCTGCTGCTGCCGCAGCAACTGCCGTTGCTGGGCTGCTCTATGAGCTAAGCGCTCTGGGAGGTACTGTGTGGTAATGAATGAGCGGAGTGGCGTTGCTGGTGTGTCAGGAGAAGAGGGGTGTGGTAATTAATGCATGGTACAGTGTGATTGGTGTGTTAGCAGGAGCTCTGGGAGACATTGTGTGGTCATGCATGAGCGAAGTGGCGTTTCTGGTGTGTCAGGAGAAGAGGGGTGTGGTAAATGCGTGGTTCAGTGTGGTGGGTGCGTTAGGCGGAGCTCTGGGAGACATTGTGTGGTCATGCATGAGCGAAGTGGCGTTGCTGGTTGGTAATTAAAGAGTGGTGCAGTGTGATTGGTGTGTTGGCAGGAGCTCTGGGAGACATTGTGTGGTCATGCATGAGCAAAGTGGCGTTTCTGGTGTGTCAGGAGAAGAGGGGTGTGGTAAATGCGTGGTTCAGTGTGGTGGGTGTGTTAGGCGGAGCTCTGGGAGACATTGTGTGGTCATGCATGAGCGAAGTGGTGTTTCTGGTTGGTAATTAAAGAGTGGTGCAGTGTGATTGGTGTGTTGGCAGGAGCTCTGGGAGACATTGTGTGGTCATGCATGAGCGGAGTGGCGTTGCTGGTGTGTCAGGAGAAGAGGGGTGTGGTAATTAATGCATGGTACAGTGTGATTGGTGTGTTAGCAGGAGCTCAGGGAGACATTGTGTGGTCATGCATGAGCAAAGTGGCGTTGCTGGTGTGTCAGGAGAAGAGGGGTGTGGTAATTAATGCGTGGTTCAGTGTGATTGGTGTGTGTTAGCAGGAGCTCTGGGAGACATTGTGTGGTCATGCATGAGCGAAGTGGCGTTGCTGGTGTGTCAGGAGAAGAGGGGTGTGGTAATTAATGCATGGTTCAGTGTGATTGGTGTGTGTTAGCAGGAGCTCTGGGAGACATTGTGTGGTCATGCATGAGCGAAGTGGCGTTTCTGGTGTGTCAGGAGAAGAGGGGTGTGGTAATTAGTGCATGGTTCAGTGTGATTGGTGTGTTAGCAGGAGCTCTGGGAGACATTGTGTGGTCATGCATGAGCGGAGTGGCGTTCCTGGTGTGTCAGGAGAAGAGGGGTGTGGTAATCAAAAAGTGGTGCAGTGTGATTGGTGTGTTAGCAGGAGCCCTGGAAAACATTGTGAGGTGGTCAATGAGTGGTAAATGGCAAAAGCGTGGTCAATTTTTGAGGGGGAAATCGTGTTCAGATGACGTTTGCCGTATCTACAAATTCAGCGCTTTTGCAAGCACCGCAAATAAGAGGTCCATGTTGTTCAGCCCTGTTTGCAAACCATACATGAAAACAGGCATTCCATGTATTCACACACAGCAAACCGTCTAGTCTACACAAACACAAACGTGCATGTAATTTCAGTCGACCCTGTGTGTGCGCTTGTGCATGTGTGTGTATGTTTGTGTTTGTGTGTGTGTTTGTTTGTGTGTTCGGCAAACTCTGTGTCTGTATGTGTGTGTATGTGTGCTTTGCTCACGCACATTCAAGTCCTGCTGCACCGCGTAGATGAGGTCCATATTGATCAGCCCTGCCGGCCCCCACGGTTGATTGAGCTGACTGGATCCGAAAAACGGGTCGTGGAATCCAGAGTGGCGATGGTGCCACAGAGGATCTGGGGCTGGTTCATTGTTGCTAAGGAGATGTGGGTCGTGGAGTCCAGAGTGGTGGTGGTGGTGCCCTGAATGATCTGGGGCTGGTTCGTTGTTGCTAGGGAGATGTGGGTCGTGGAATCCAAAGTGGTGGTGGTGGTGCCCTGAATGATCTGGGGCTGGTTCATTGTGGCTAGGGAGATGTGGGTCGTGGAGTCCGGAGTGGTGGTGGTAGTGCCCTGAATGACCTGGGGCTGGTTCGTTGTGGCTAGGGAGATGTGGGTCGTGGAGTCCAGAGTGGTGGTGGTGCCCTGAATGATCTGAGGTTGGTTTATTATTGCTGGGCAGTTGTGGCTCGTGGATTCCAGAGTGGTGGTGGTGCCCTGAATGATCTGGGGCTGGTTCGTTGTGGCTAGGGAGATGTGGGTCGTGGATTCCAGAATGGTGGTGGTGCCTTGAATGACCTGGGGCTGGTTCGTTGTGGCTAGGGAGATGTGGGTCGTGGAGTCCAGAGTGGTGGTGGTGCCCAGAATGATCTGGGTCTGGTTCATTGTGGCTAGGGAGATGTGGGTCGTGGAATCCAGAGTGGTGGTGGTGGTGCCCTGAATGATCTGGGGCTGGTTCGTTGTTGCTAGGGAGATGTGGGTCGTGGAGTCCAGAGTGGTGGTGGTGGTGCCCTGAATGATCTGAGGCTGGCTCGTTATTGCTGGGCAGTTGTGGGCCAAGATGTGTCAAGCTGTTGCGTAAGGAAGGTAGGGGCTGCGAGGGGCAGTTGGCATTGAGGTGTGGGTGCTTTTTGCAACTGCTGTTGAAAGGCACACAGGGTGGAGACTGAGGAGGGGTGGGGAGAAGAGATTGGCCGGAAAGGTGCAAGGGCAGGTCTGATGGGCTTGAGTTAAGGTCTCCAGAGGTAGATACTGCAGAATTAGAGCCTGCAGAGGGAAGAGCAGTGGAATGAGTGGGGGTGGTGGATATGTAGTAGCGCGATGCTGTCAAAATGGATATGTAGTAGTAGCGAAATGCTGTCAAAATGGATATGTAGTAGTAGCGCGATGCTGTCAAAATAGATATGTAGTAGTAGCGCGATGCTGTCAAAATGTCGGAAAAGAAGGGAGAAGCAGATGGAATCGTCAAGGGAAGCATTCATTATTTGTGGAGGACAATGGGCATCCTTTGTATGTATTATGAAAGAAAAGCCACTTAGGTGCCATGATCTGGAAGATCGGCCATGATCTGGAAGAAAAGCCACTTAGGTGCCATCAGCCCTCGCATGTATTATGGAAGAAAAGCCACTTGGATGCCATGATCTTGAAAAAAGGAAAGGGATCAGGGTGCCATGATCATAGATAAAGGAAAGGGATCAGGGTTGCAATTTTTTTGGTGAAGCCTTGCTTGGTTGACATCATTCAGGGTTGTCAGTAATATAGACGTGTAAGATTGGTGCAGGTGTTTTTCACACACACACACAGACACACACAGACACACGCAAGGGCGCCATCGGCATTGAGATACACGCTTGTATGATTGGAAATCAGGAGCAAGACACGCAAACACCACCTAGAAAACCAGCAACATTAAGATGCACAAGAGTAAGACTGACACGCAGGAGTATAGCACACACACACACATATACATACACCAGCAACAAGACCATCAGCGTTAAGATGCACAAGATTGAGACTGACACGCAGGGGTATGGCATACACACACACTCACATACACACATACACACATACATACGTACACGTACACACATACACATATATACACACACCAGCAACAAGACCAGCAGTGTTAAGATGCACAAGATCAAGACTGACACGCAGGGGTATGGCACACACACACACTCACATACACACATACACACACACTCACATACACACATACATACGTACACGTACACACATACACATATATACATACACCAGCAACAAGACCAACAGTGTTAAGATGCACAAGATCAAGACTGACACGCAGGGGTATGGCACACACACACTCACATACACACACACTCACATACACCCACAAATACATACACCAGCAACAAGACCAACAGCATCAAGATGCACACGATTTGAGACTGACACACAGGGGTATGGCACACACACACTCACATACACACACACACACACACAAATACATACACCAGCAACAAGACCAACAGCATCAAGATGCACACGATTTGAGACCGACACACAGGGGTGGCGCGTACCAGTGAGGTTGCTACTCAGCATTAGACGGCACTGCAACCGATTCAGACGGTGGCGGTGTTGCCTCTCGTCCCCATCCTGCACGGACTCTGAGCTGTCACCTCCCAGTGTAGAGGTGCTGGAGTTGTTTTGAGGTGCGCTGCGTTGGCTTCTAGGCCGCTGCAGCCGCCGCCGCACCTGATTCTGTTGCTGCTGCATGCACACATACACACATGCACAGACATGCATTAAAACATTAAAACGGTCATAAGCGCACAAGCAAGAGGGCGGTGAGAGCAGGCACCTTGGGCCTTCAGGGCAACACTTCACTACAACAGACTGAAGCAGGCAGGTAGTTACTGCATTGCTACACACACATACACATAGGGTTGGCCAGAACCGTACATATACACCATACATGACCGTATATTTAGTAATTTCCCTGCCAAAAAATACCGTATATACACACTCATACACTTACACTCACACGCACACACAAGACAGGCACATGCCATGGAGCAAAGCATGTGCGCGGCTACGCACGTGGTGTAGGCAGTAATTAACACAGGCATGTGGGCATATGGGGCAAAGTACAGGGTGTGTGTGAAGGAATTGCATGGCATATGCAACAATTATGACACACCGTAAAATGTGTGAATGGTACACGAAGTAATGAGCACACAGATATAATTTTTTTCGAAAGCGCACACACAGCTTGGCACAAACACACATGTGCACAGGCAGGCCCAACATAACCCATACACAGGCAACCGCAGAAAGCTCGTGCATAGGCACACGCAAGAAAAAGCATACACAGGCACGCCCAGCAAAACCCATACACAGGCAGTTGCAAACAGCACGCACACAGGCACACCCAGCAAAGCTCATACATAGGCACGCCCTACAAAACTCATACACAGACACACACAACAAAGCACAAACACAGGCACATGAAACAAAAATGTGCACACCTGCTGCGGCTGGAGCTGACGACCCTCATGAAAGTGAGAATGAAAGGAGCTGGTGTTTGCGCTGTGGTCTTCTTTACTGTGGGGGTGAGCCTCTCGTGCTGATCCTGAACTGAGCAGCTGGAGGAGCCTGCTCGTTTATGTAGGGTTGGCCAGAACCATATATATACGGTGTATATATGGTATCTTTGGCAGGGAAATCATCAAATATACGGTCATATACGGTGTATATATACAGTTCTGGCCAACCCTACGTTTATGAAATAAAGGGTATCTTTTGTAGGGTTGGCCAGAACCATACATTTATAGGTATATACGATGTACGGTGTACATACGGTATTTTCAGCAGGGAAATCACCATACGTACGGTCATATACGGTGCAGATATACGGTTCTGGCCTACCCTAATCTTTTGTCAAGCAGGTTGTTTGCCAATTACCATTAACCATGAACCATGAGGCCTCTTACCCTGCCTATGGGGTGCTTAAATGAGTTTTGAAGGTTTGGATGAAGAGGGCTGAACCATGGCCAATTCAAGGGTACTTTTAAAACCAGAGATGCGTGGTCAGCGCCCTTAGGATTTGCAGGCACAGACCTTGGCAGCACCCCTAGATTAGCACAAAACAGACGTGCACACACAAATACACACACAAGCACACACACACATACACACAAGCACACACACACACATACACACAAGCACACACACACGTGTCTGGCAGCACCCCTAGATTAGCACAAAACAGACGTGCACACACAAATACACACACAAGCACACACACATACACACAAGCACACACACACCTGTCTGGCAGCACCTCTAGATCAGCACAAAAAATACGTGCACACACAAATACAAACACAAACACAAGCACACACACATACACACAAGCACACACACAAGCACACACACACACACACACATTCACACAAGCACACACACACACACACACACCTGTCTGGCAGCACCCCCAGATCTTGCAGAAGCAGCAGGTACATGGCTAAGGCTTCATCTTGCTCCACGGACTCCACCATTGGCGATGATGCCAGGGAGGCAGCATGACTGCAAGGGAGGTTGTGCACATAAAGAAAAGAGGCTGTGTGCATAAAAGAAAAGATGCGCATAAAAGAAAGGGTGCACGTGAAAGAGAAGGTTTTGCATATAAAAGAAAAGGGTGTGCACATACGCGGCTGGCGCTTGAAAGGAGTAGACAGAATTAAAAGGGGGGAGGTTACCACATAAAAAGCTTGACTTGTGCACATGAAAGAGGGTAATAGCGACAAAAATGGCTGCAGAACCATGCAGATGGGGATTGTATGAAAAGGAAGCCACGACAATGGAGGTCTGCAAGAGCAGATCTTGTTGAGTAAAATGATGCAATTTGTTCCTGTGATTTATGTTCAAATGTGTAGGGTTGGCCAGAACCGTATACATACACCGTATATGACCGTGTATTTGGTGATTTCCCTACCGTATACACACCGCATATATTTAGTTCTGGCCCACCCTGCAATGCGGCACTGCCTTGCTCTGGAAGCAAAAAATTTGACCGTTTACAAAAAGGAATATAAAGTCATTTGGTGTCAACCTTTACTTAAAGTGTCAACCTTTACTTAAATCAAAAGTGTATTTTAACCATGCACATTATTCTGCACTTTGTTAGCCAGCTGCTCCTTGGCAGATATACTCATAGATCAACACGTGTGATATGTTCAGCCCAGAACAGGACCACACACTAAGACCTATGGCTATGACTAAGATTTATGACTACCACAAGTCCCGTTTCAAAACAAGGGGCTCAACCTGCTCCCATTTTCGTTAAGGACACACTGCTTGCAATGCAAACTGCTGCAACTCTTTGCAAAGCAAGAGCACCCAACACAGCATGTGCTTGAGGGTGCTGCAATCTAGGTGCGCTTTCTGTACTTTTGTGCATAGGCAGTACGCATTGCTAGGAAACATTGCAGATTGGGTGCACCTAGGAGGTTGTGCATGTGGTCTGTGCGCTGCTAATTAAAACTGCAAAGTGGATGCACTTAGGAGGTAGTGCATGTAGTCTGTGCACTGCTAACCAACACTGCAAAGTGGATGCACTTAAGAGGTAGTGCATGTAGTCTGTGCACTGCTAACCAACACTGCAAAGTGGATGCACTTAAGAGGTAGTGCATGTAGTCTGTGCGCTGCTAATTAACACTGCAAAGTGGATGCAAAGAGGAGGTAGTGCATGTAGTCTTTGCACTGCTAACCAACACTGCAAAGTGGATGCACTTAAGTGGTAGTGCATGTAGTCTGTGCGCTGCTAATTAACACTGCAAAGTGGATGCACTAGAGAGCTCTGTGCACAGATTGTGCAATGCACTGCACCTACAAAGCACAAGCACACCTGCAGCCACATAGACCGTTCATGCAATGCACTACACCCACAAAGCAAAAGCATGCCTGCAGTCGCAGCCAAAATGGGATATGTTCAGCCCAGAACAGGACCACACACTAAGACCTATGGCTATGACTAAGATCTATGACTACCACAAGTCCCGTTTCAAAACAAGGAGCTCAACCTGCTCCCGTTTTCGTTAAGGACACACTGCTTGCAATGCACACTGCTGCAACTCTTTGCAAAGCAAGAGCACCCAACACAGCATGTGCTTGAGGGTACTGCAATCTAGGTGCGCTTTCTGTACGTCTGTGCATAGTCAGTACGCATTGCTAGGAAACATTGCAGATTGGGTGCAGCTAGGAGGTTGTACATGTAGTCTGTGCGCTGCTACTTAACACTGCAAAGTGGATGCAAAGAGGAGGTTGTGCATGTAGTCTTTGCGCTGCTAATTAACGCTGCAGAGTGAATGCACTTCAGAGGTAGTGCATGTAGTCTGTGCGCTGCTAACCAACACTGCAAAGTGGATGCACTTAAGTGGTAGGGCATGTAGTCTGTGCGCTGCTAACCAACACTGCAAAGTGGATGCACTTAGGAGGTAGTGCATGTAGTCTGTGCGCTGCTAACCAACACTACAAAGTGGATGCACTTCAGAGGTAGCGCATGTAGTCTGTGCGCTGCTAAATGAAACTGCAAAGTGGATGCACCTAGAGAGCTCTGTGCACAGATTGTGCAATGCACTGCACCCACAAAGCACAAGCACACCTGCAGCCACACAGACCGTCCATGCAATGCACTACACCCACAAAGCAAAAGCACGCCTGCAGTCGCAGCCAAAACTTCAGAGCACATGCCGTCACACACACAGACACACACACACACACACACAACACACACACACACACTCACAAACACACACACATACACACACACCTGTTACCGTCCGAAATGCCCCACAGCGGCTTGGTCGACCCAGCAGTGGCTGAGCTCCTACATTCATCTGTGCCCGCAGGCTTTGCGCCACTGGGGCAGCCTCCTGGGGCCCCACTTGCACTGCTCGTGCTTCCAGATCCGTTCCCAGATGCGGTCCCTTTCAAATGCGGCCCCTTCTGGATGCGGTCCTTTACAGATGCGGCCCCAGATGCGGTCCTAATTGCATTGCTCGTGCTTCCAGATGCCCCACCGCTGCCGGCACGTTGTGCACATGCTTCTGTGCTGTCACCTCCTTGGCAGTGGTTCAGGAGGGCATCTGGCCCTTGGCCCCATAGCCCTGTGTGCATTTGAGAGTGGGTGCGGGTTGGAGGGCACAAGTGGCTTTAGGGGGGAAGATGGTCATGAAGGCAAAGGAGGGCATGGGAACCCATGTACGTATGTGCACGTGAATGTGGGTATGCTGGATTAAGATCAACCGCCTCTGGCCAACGCTACTGAGGAGTTATGTACATTTTACATATGCCACATGCCTACGGTTGGCCATAATCGTATATGTACGCCGTATATGACCGTATATTTGTGACGTTCCTGCCAAAACAATCGTATATACACGGTATATGTATGGTTCTGGCCAACCCTACATATGCCACTCTCAAGAGGAGGTCATGGGTACCGAGCCTACGTCATGGAGCTGGAGAGGCAGACTGCCTTAAAATTGGCAATGACAAGTACTAAAAGCTGAAGGGTTGGAATTTGATGTGGAGATGGTATTATCAAAATATGCAGCGCAGGGTTGGCCAGGGTACGTGCACATGTGAGCCTCGGTATCTCGTACGAGTGGTTTCTCGATTACCTCAAGAGCGTAGAGTGTTAGGCACCTTACTTGTGTCATCTCGGTGGAGAGGGCGATGACGAGCACCTAAACGAGCTAGGTAGGCCACCATGTGGGCGATCCTTGGCAGCCCACATGGTACCATTAAATGTTTGGAAATGCATGCACATGCACACGCACACACACACACACACAAACACACACACACACACACACACACACACACACACACGCAGGATAGGAAGCATTTCTGCCTCTCTCACTGCCTCCTTTGCACAGTGTATTTGTTTGTTCTGTGTATGGGTGTGGGTGTGAGTGTGAGCGCATGTGTGTGTGTGTGTGTGCGTGTGTGTGTGTTCTGTGTGTGTGCAGTCAATTTGGCCCTAGTACACACCCTGAGCCCTGAGAGAGCAAGTGCCATTAATGTGCATCTGGCCACCCTCCTTGTTTTTTACATCTGAGCAACCCTGATAACACACCCTGAGAGGGAGCAAGTTCTTGCTTTATATATCTGGCTAGACAACTAGACATATTGACACACTCTGAGCCCTCAGAGAGGGTGAGTACTTGCAGGTACTAGACATCTGGCCATCCCTATAAAGCGACTTGAGTGAGCAAGCACACACGAATCAGTGCAATGGAAACAAATCATTTAATTTGGAACATCGGAAACGATGGAAACGATGGAAACAATCATCATTCCATTATCCATTATTCCTTTGTCCATTAATGAGCAATGGAGCGTCCTGGGCATATAGGAAGCACCATTAAATTTTGAAAACCATCTTTGTAGGCACAGGCCGTTACGTTAGCGTGGTCCGCAAGTCTTTCAATCTTACTGAGTGATAGAAAAAGAATAAAAAAAAGAAAAACTACGCAGGCAGTGAAAACCACTCCCCACATTAATTAAGGAAAAGTAGCCACTTTGGTACCGAGTACCATAAAGCTCCTCCACCGCGAAAAGGACAAATCAATGGTGATCAGGAGGGTTGCAGGCTTGGCCTGAAACCGGCTCCTGATGAGAGTTGATAACAGTACTGGAAAAGGCACATCTAGTATGGACAAGTGAGAGAGAATTTTAAGTACCATCTTTGTGGGCATAGGCCATTAGCGTGGTCCGCAAGCCGTTGGGGCTTACTGAGAGTGGGAAGTGGTAATTGCTGGCCCCACAATCCGCACAGTCCTTTTACAGCCAGAGTTACTTACTTGCCAACAAGCAATAGAACTACAGCTGCCGGCCCTTACCGCCCTTTCAGGAAAAAGCCACGTGTCTAAAAAGACGTATGGCTTTTGCTCTTTTGCTCCAGACTGGGTCCCCAACATAGTGCATCGCTGCTTGTGGGTACCCCTACAAATGCCACTTACATTTTTTTACGTAATACACATATGTCCACGTACATTTGTTACAAAAACCCTCCATGGCCTAATTAATTATGGTCACTACCTGACTGGCACCCTTCCTTGCTGGCGTACGCGTGCGTCAACAGCAACGCCATGAGTTGTGGAGCCTGGCTGCTGCGCCTCGCACGGCACTGTGACAGCTGGCCCTGCTGCTGCTGCTGCTGCTGCTGCTGCTGCTGCTGCTGCTGCTGCTGCTGCTGTAGATGTAGGAGCTGCGTCTGAGCGGCTGGTGTGTGCGTGCACCCAGGGCCGCCAGACAATGCTGCCGCTTCACCACCCAGGGACGACAGCTGGGACTGGACACGCCCAGACAGCCGCCGGAGAGAGGACAGCTCATGGTCGGTGGTTGCACTTTCCTCGTTGCCCATGCCCTGCTGCTCCTCCTGTCCACCCTCGGCATCCTCAGGTTTCCCCCTCTTCCGAACTGTGCCGGTAACAGAACATCGCGTGGGCGATCCTTGTTGTGGAACCGCGGCTGTCTCCCTCTGATATCTGGAGTAATCCAGGGAAGAGAGCAGAGGCTGGTACAGCAAGAACCTGGAGAGGGCAGCTCGCTGTCCCTGCGTGGCCTGCTGCTGTTGATGGAACTTCGGCGCAGGCTGCTGCTGTGCCTGCTGTGCGTGCTGCTGCTGGTGTCCGTGATGCTGCTGCGGCTTAAGGGCATGGCTGGTCTTAGTACGTTGGGGAGGGGGCTCCGGACCCAGAGAAGGCTGTTTTGCTGGGTCGCTGCTGCAGCTGCGTTTACTCAATGGAGACCGTGCGTGCGTGTGCCCCAGACATTGAGCTCCCTTACAGCCCGAGCGGAGCACAGGAGATGCTGCTGCTGTGTGGCCGCTGCTGGCGCCAGTACGATTGCTGCTGCTGCTGCTGCTGCCGCTGAGGTTTTTATGCAGGTTGCTAGCGGGGCTATCACTCTGGACAGGGGGAAGGGATGGTGGCAATTGCTGTTGAGATGGAAAAACACGCCCAGACAGCCGGCGATACCCCAATCCACCACTGTCATGCTCCTCTGGATCTTTGTATGAAGGAAGACACAACGTGTGAGTAAAGAGCTGTTATTGCTAGTCCATGAACAGTGAGGTAAATGTATGAAGTGAGAATCCTGGCAGCTGAAGGGCTTGCGCCCTGTGCCTGTTGAAGAAGTACTGTTCTACACGGGCACGTCCGCACCTATGCCAGGTGACAATTATGTGTGCCGTCAAGGATATGTTGTGGCACTTGTGTCACAGGAAACCAAATAGATGCCTGGAGAGGGGCTAATCATCACTCGGCTACCGAAACAGTGTTGTCCTAAAATTGTGGACAGGGATGCAAGCACGCACCTGATGCCAATTCACGCTCTGACATGACGACCCCTTCAGTCAGGCACTCATGCACCTCCCAGCAGCAACTCTTTCCTCGGTTGCTTGTGTTGGCTTGTCCAGGGTGCGGTCCTGCCTGCGCTTTGGTGGGAAATCTGATTTTGCAGAGCCTCACAGGGAACAAGGGCCAGGTAGTGGCGTTGAAAGCCTCATCCCATGTACACTACACTTGTGTGGTATGCGTGTGCTTACGTGTGTAGCATATGTAGCGAGCGTTCTACGCAGCGAGCTCTTTTCAGGGAAACCCTACTAAACTTCCTTGCAGAAGGATCACACAAGTACCACATTACCTACCTGTGACCACATCACCTACCTGTTCCTGTGTGCACAGGTAGGTGCAAAACAACCCACTTCTGGCCTAAATGCTGTGCTAGCGTGTTGGAGAGTTTAACAAAATAAAAATTTTCGAATCCGAGAATGTAATTTCTGTGTAAGGTCCTGTGTCTTGCTATCTGGCATCTGTTTGCAATGGACCTGAACCTTGACAACTTGGGACCCAGAGCTCAAAAAGCAAAACCCAAACTTGGTCCTAAAGTCTCTGGGAGGAGAGGGCCACGCCCGCAAGCCCAAGGCACGTAGCTGCTTTCTGTCAGCACGTCTCCTCTTACAAGCTAGGCATAGTATGTGTCTGTCAAGAAAGCACAATAATCTCAGTCAAAATTTTCCTGTCACGTCAACGAGTTGACCGTTCTCGCTCCACAGACACACACACACACACACACACACACACACACACACACACACACACACACACACACACACACACACACACACACACACACACACACACACACACACACGCACACGCACACAGGCACACACACGCACACACACACAAACACACACACACACACAAACACACACACACACAAAACACACACACACAAACACACACACACACACATACACACACACACGCACGCACGCATACGCACGCATACTTGTACAAATACGAACAATCGGCGTAAGTGCGCAAGCATCACTCATATATACTCCCATCATCACACAAGCAAACCTTCCTTCCCATTCTGACTTGAGCATCTGATTGGTAACCTGCAGAGGCGTCCCAGCAGCAACCTGACAGCCAAGGCACCGCCTCACAACCCGCAACCCAAAACGATGCAGCAGCCGAGCCACCACTGCCCTTAGCACCTGAACCTCCTCCCCCTCCTCCCACCTCCAATGCAGTCCTAGCTCCCCCTGC
>Ga0307963_1003034_pt1 | contig 13283 bp, 6 predicted proteins | sample OrgLakmetagen594_FD_201829 | JGI IMG/M metagenome (GOLD analysis project Ga0307963, IMG submission 201829) | Saline water microbial communities from Organic Lake, Antarctica - #594 | ecosystem: Environmental > Aquatic > Non-marine Saline and Alkaline > Saline | place: Antarctica: Organic Lake...
CAGATGGGACGTGACCTCCTCAAAGTTGTAATAAGGGGGACCGACGCTTGAGTCTGCCCTCCACCCAGACCCAAGGAGGTCTGGTATATTGAGTATTAAGAGACATTTTCACCACAGCACCCACAAGATGCTTGAAGAACACGCAGCCAATGACAGGAAGCACCTTATACTCAAATGCTCATTTACACCTTTGTTTGCCTTGACTACCTGTCTGGCTCACAGATCCTCTTTGGTGCCAGCGCAAAGGCCCTGTGCCAGTCCCTGTGGCGCAGCTCGACACACCTGCCGTGCAGGCTGAAGCAGCTGCTCACCAAAAAAGTTGAAGGGGGCACCAGCAGCAGCACAGCTTCCCCCCCCTCGCCTTCGCAGAGCGTCTTGTCCACTCCGGATCTGAACCCAGCCTACAGAAGCTCTCCCTCCCTTGAGCCCGGTGCTTTTATGTCTCTGTGCTCCCCCGTCTCAGCTCTACAGCTCAGCAAAGCAGAAGGCAGCGAGCACACCCCCTACAAGGCGCACGCATGCGCCCTGTTCGAAGACACCGCTGATGGTGGGTGCTGCTCATGTAGACAGATGAATGATTAGAAAAGATATATATGATCCTTTGTGTGCATGTTATTCTATAACCTCACAGCTGCTCAAACAGAGAAGGCTGTACAGGATGTGTCACTTGCGTGATATTGTGACAGAGAAAGATGGTGCAGCAGCCTGCAAAGGGCAGCTAAACGGCGTGTCTGTCTTGAATGTTAATGGACATGCATAAACACCTGTTTGCAAGCATTTAAAGAATTTGTTACAAGAGGAAGCATCCCTTAATCTTTACTGCTCCCTCTTTCTCTGAAATTCTGATGCAGACACAAAAGCTCTGCTTGACAACAACAGCAGCGCTGTTGCCAGTGCGTGTCGGTCGGCACCTTTAAAAAGCCCTATCCCTGATCAAGACAGTCAGCAGGAGCGCCTCGCTGCAAGAAGGAAACAGCGTGCTGATGCACAGAGACATGCAGACGCTGAGCAAGTAGCCAAAAAGCAGCAGCAAAACGTGGCAGAGAATGAGCAGGGGGGGCAGGAGGAAGCGCAAAAGTTTGCGGGAGACGAGCAGGCAGGTAAACAGCAGCAGCGGCAGTTTGAAGTACTGGGCTCCTCCGAGGTAAGCCAGGCAGCCAATATAGTGGCCACTCCTGGAACACAGCAGCTGCAGCAGCAGCAGCATGAGCGGCACAAGGATGTGTCATGGAGCGGAAGACGGCGGAAGCGGTGGGAAGTTGGAGAGGCCGTGAAGCAGGAATCGGTGGGGAGTGTGAGGAGAAGGAAGCGTTGGGATGGCACTTGCGGGGAGGGGTTGGCTGAGGCAGCTCGGGTAGCAAGTGCAGCCCTTAATCTTGAGGCTTCAAATAAGGGGGAGGCCATGCAGTCGACTATGGCATGCACCAAGGAACAGGAACAGCAGCAGCAGGAGCAAGAGGCAGCAGAGAGAAGGTCTGCAGCAGCAGCACAAGTTGCACATGAATTGAAGCAGCAGCAGCAGCAGCAGCAGCAGCAAAAAGCGGAATTAGAGCAAAAAGAGGCAGAAAGAATAGTAGCACAGGCTGCCCTTGCGTCCGCACAACGGCAAAAGCAGCAGCAACTTGAGGAGGCAGAAACAGCAGCAACAGCAGCAGCAGCAGAACAGAAAGAAATTGAAAGAGCAGCAGCAGCAGCAGCAGCGGCAGAACAACAGGCTGCCCTTGAATTGGCATTACAGCAAGAGCAGCAGCAACGTGAGGAGGCAGAAAGAGCAGCAGCAGCAGCAGAACAACAAGCTGCCCTTGAACGGGCATTACAGCAAGAGCAGCAGCAACGTAAGGAGGCAGAAAGAGCAGCAGCAGCAGCAGAACAACAAGCTGTTCTTGAATTGACATTACGGCAAGAGCAGCAGCAACGTGAGGAGGCAGAACGAGCAGCAGCAGCAGCAGCAGCAGCAGCAGCAGAACAACAAGCTGCCCTTGAATTGGCATTACAGCAAGAGCAGCAGCAACGTGAGGAGGCAGAACAAGCAGCAGCAGCAGCAGCAGAACAACAAGCTGCCCTTGAACTGGCATTACAGCAAGAGCAGCAGCAACATGAGGAGGCAGAAAGAGCAGCAGCAGCAGCAGCAGCAGCAGAACAACAAGCTGTCCTTGAATTGGCATTACGGCAAGAGCAGCAGCAACGTGAGGAGGCAGAAAGAGCAGCAGCAGCAGCAGAACAACAAGCTGCCCTTGAACTGGCATTACAGCAAGAGCAGCGGCAACGTGAGGAGGCAGAAAGAGCAGCAGCAGCAGCAGCAGCAGCAGCAGCAGCAGAACAACAAGCTGTTCTTGAATTGGCATTACGGCAAGAGCAGCAGCAACGTGAGGAGGAAGAACGAGCAGCAGCAGCAGCAGCAGCAGCAGCAGCAGAACAACAAGCTGCCCTTGAATTGGCGTTACAGCAAGAGCAGCAGCAACGTGAGGAGGCAGAACGAGCAGCAGCAGCAGCAGCAGCAGCAGCAGAACAACAAGCTGCCCTTGAACGGGCATTACAGCAAGAGCAGCAGCAACGTGAGGAAGCAGAAAGAGCAGCAGCAGCAGCAGCAGAAGAACAACAAGCTGCCCTTGAATTGGCATTACGGCAAGAGCAGCAGCAACGTGAGGAGGCAGAAAGAGCAGCAGCAGCAGCAGCAGCAGCAGCAGCAGCAGCAGCACAACAAGCTGCCCTTGAACTGGCATTACAGCAAGAGCAGCAGCAACGTGAGGAGGCAGAAAGAGCAGCAGCGGCAGCAGCAGCAACAGCAGCAGGACAGAAAGAGGCTGAAAGAGTGGCAGCAGCAGCAGCTCTTGAGTTTGGACAGAAAGAGGCTGAAAGAGTGGCAGCAGCAGCAACAGCAGACCGAACTGCTCATGAGCTAGAGCAGGAGCTCAAAGACGCTGAGGCATGGGCAATATGCAGTCCAGGTTTAGGGGACACCTGTGAGAGTCCTGAGAATTGGCTGGGAAGCCCTGGTAAGGAAAATGCATGGAACAGTAAGTTGGTAGTGTGCTGATGTTTAGATGGGGACTTGATGGTACGGAGTTTGATGCCGACGTGAAGCGTTTGTTCAAGGAATGATGCTCACGACCTTGAATGGCCGTAATGAAGTGTTGTTAGCGTCAAACTGTTGACACGTGCATACACACATGCATACAAGTCAATGTTATCATAATTGGCTTCTTTGATCATGTTGGGAGGAGCTCCACCGACTTTCTTGTCAGCCAATGTTGTGGATTAGATCCAGCATGTCTCACATCAATCGTGAAGTGTACGTTCAGAGAAATATTGCAGGACAAATGGCACCTAAAAAGGTCACAAGGAGACGCATCTCCCAACTGCACGCTGCAGGTGCAAGTTGTGGTAGTATGGCTGCTGAGCCACAGGACGTCAGCGCAATGTCTCTGTCTCACCGGCATGACACTGGTGAGTCAGATTCATACATGATCTCAAATGGCGTGATGGTAATACTGCTGCTACGATTAGGGGGATCGATCAAATTCCCTAGCGTGACGTAAGCCAGGGTGGCTGGTTGGATTAGATCTAGAAGGAGCTCCTTTTGCCAGGAGAGTGACAGTGCGCAATTCTTTGATGTCTGTTTACAGCCCAACGACGCATCTTAAGTACTGTTACAGGGCTGGGTATGTGGTGTGTGGTATGTGGTATGGTTGCTTGGCAACACGATCATAGAACTGTGAGGAGTTTAATTCCGGTCTGATCTGTTTTTATTTTGCTTTTCACCCCATAGGCTTTATTATCTCTGATCTGTATTATTGTGCCTTTCTTTCAAACTCTTGCACCTGCCACATGGCCTACATGTGAAAATAGTAACATAACGCATCTTAAAAACTGGGCTAATAAAGACCCCTTGCAGGTAGAATTAGTTTTCAACCTTTGCACTGTACTGTACTTCAACGTATATAGGTATGGTCCAAAAGTCATAGAAGTACTGTTTTACGTGTAATTCCGTACCTTGAAGAGCACTGTATACCAAGTTTTAATAACCCTGCCATTTTTTGGCACCAGGTGTTTTTTGTTGGGCTGCTTGTTAGTGCGCTTCCCTTATTTGTGTTGTGTACAAGATTTCCTCAACAAACGCTCTGCCCCTTGACAGCAAACATTATATCTTTCAATTTCGACTACTTCATAAGGTTGAGCAAGCAGGATTAATTTTAGTTTTTTGCTGCAAGATGGCATGGTTACAGGTTACATCTTAATCAAATGACAGGCAAGCAAATGAAAGTTTGAAATGCAGATTTCATAATAGGATTGGTGTGCATCACAAGGTACTCACACATGTACACAGTACACAGCAACCTGCTAAACAGCTGCTACACCACCCGTGTTGCTGCAGACACATCTGTAGCTCAGCATCAGCAATCCTCAAAGCAGTCACAGAGGACTCCCGCCACAAATCTGCATTATTTGCACACCCCTGACCCTTGCACCCATGAGGAGGTCGACTCAAGCACACCAGAGCTCACACCACCAGGTGAGCTATGTTCTACGTTATGGTGCTTAATGATGCGTGACACGGCAAGCTGCCACAACAAGATTTTAGGACTATGAGGGGATCAACTTGCTCTGTGGTCACATTTGGAAGTTTTGACCGCTCAGCCAAAACGCTTCAGATCTTGTTGTAGTAATCTCACTGCCTGCAGAGTACCCATTTTAGGCATTGAGTACAATATGACCTCTTGGATATAATAAAGTGCGTCCTTAAATTTACCCAGCATCTGCATGCACAGTAATTTACAAAGGCTTGCAAAGGCGGCATTGATTTACAGTTGTCGGCAGTTGTGTGAGAAGTTAATTTCAGAAGGTGGCATAGACCTACAATCTGTGATCGCAATCAACACCTTATCATTTTCATCTTTCACGGCCTGTCTTGATGATCTGTCACTTGTGGATTGATGGAGCTTGAAATTGTGGTGCCTCCTTTTTGAGACATTTGCTTCTGCTTTATTATAGCTAGTATTCTTGCCCGTCTAAACATACACACACTCACGCACACAAACACATTACTTACACACAGGAGGTGTCATGGGATCCTGGATCGGGACTTCTGATGAGGGTTGCTCGAGTATGGATTGCTCTCCGTTCTTGACTGGCCCCCCTGGGCCTGTGCCTGGCAGCTGGTCTCCTACCACGCCACCACCTGCTCCATTGTTCCCTTCACCACATGACCATGTCAGTCCAGTTTGCATGCAGCAGCAGCAGCAGCAGGTGCAGCAGCACCTGCATCAAGAGCAAGAACAGCCTCCAAAGGTTGCAAGCAGCAGCAGCAGTAGCAGCAGTTCCAGCAGTGCCAGTACTGAGGAAGCGAGCTCGCACAGCAAAGAGGTTGAAGGGCCTCCTTTGGTGCCTTATCAGCATAAACTCTCCAGTACTGGAATCAGTAGGCGAGCCTTGTTGTGGAGTAACATGCACACAGGCTCTCAGTCTAGCCTGCCTTCTCAAACTGCCATCGCAGCCTCAGATGCCTGCCCTAGTTGCCCTTTAACGCCAGCAGCTAGGGGTTTCCTTCGCACTCCAGAGCCTGTGCTACGTGAACAAAGTAGCTTTGGCAGCAGCAGTAGCAGCGCAAGGGTGAGTCGTGAATTTGAGCACTTGGATGTCACAAGCTCTGAGAGGGAGAGAAAAGGGAGAGAGAGAGAGAGAGAGAGAGAGAGAGAGAGAGAGACAGAAAGGCTAGCTGTAAACATGACTACATTGTTTTTGTGTCTGAAGACTGTATAAAATTGAATGGATTCTATAGGAAAGTCCACACTTCCTTGCCCACACCTTTTTTGCACTAAGTAGATTGTAGGTATGCTAGCTTCATGACGGAACCGTTACACCTGCTTTTGCAACAGACTAATACAGGTACGACTCCTTTTGTGCTTTGTCCCACAACTCCTCGTTCTCACAAATGTCTTTGATTCAGGCCTCAGACGCATTGCACGGACCGTCTCCGGATGCTGCTCCATGCACCCAAGATCTGCTCAAGCTTTTAAGCGCGTTCTTGCATGGTACGTGCTTTTCGTTGCAGCAATTGTGCACAGTCTCACGACCATTTACAGCCGAATAGCGACCTTTGGGCATCTGGAGAGTAAGTACTTCCCAGAGTAAACTTAGTGCAGGTCGCAAGCCGGGCTTTCAAGTCAGCTTGCCACCCTCCTCATCGGTTTTTAATTCATCTTTGCAATGGAGGAACCTGCTCCTCCCCTCACTTGACATGTGGAATGGTTTCACTGTCAAATGTTCCATCTCTGAGGTTGCAACTTTCCCCCCGATACACCAGCCTGCCTCCTCTCTGCCCCCGCAGGCAACAACACCAACTCACCGCTAAGGCCTGAACATGCTTTGCATGCTGCCAACTCAACACAGACAGCACGCACGCCTACCTCTGGTGTGGGCCTTAACCCTGCGTACATGCTGGAGCAGATTGGGGTGGGGGGGATTCACATGGCCGAGGCTTTGGCGTGGCTTGTCCCTCACGTGGAGGGTCTGGGCGAGCCTGACGTGAATGTGGCGTACAGCTCTCCTGGTTGTGGTCCTAGTAGCAGGGTGGTTGACCAAGTGGGCGTGGGAGGAAGCACGGATGACCATGGGAGTGGTGATGGCGGAGGAGGAGAAGGAGGAGGGGAGATTGCAACAAAAGAGTGGCTGGTGAAGCAGTTGCTCCCTTACCTCTGCCTCTTTCCTCCTGGCACGCCAGAGGGAGCAAACCAGCAGTCTGGTGTTGCTGACGGCCAGGAGCAGGAGCAGCAGGAGCATGAGGGCGGATTGGCGAAAGGGGATCAGCATCAACAGCAGGAGGAGGGTCACGTCCCGGAGGATCAGGAGATGACCAGCAGCCCTGGGCTTTGAGCCTAAGAGGCAGAAAAGTTGTTGGTAGACTGTCTGACGTCTGATTTATTTTGCATGTGTCTCGTAACTGTAGTAGAGTCTTTCTTTTATATGCGCGTGAAGTATGAACGTAGGCTTGAAAGACAAAGCCGCTGTCGCTTGCACGGATAACAACCTGCAGCCTGATCCACCGTTGTGTGAGTTTATTCAAGGAGAAGTCCTGTATCAAATGTAGTGTTTACAGGGGGACAGCACATCATTTTGCATTGATTTTGTGCGTCCTCTAGACGGTGTTGATTGGCATGATTGTGCAGGGCACTGCTGTGAATACAGATTAACCTGCCTGTGCGATATCAATGATACGTTCTGTCAAGAATAAGAAACTGCATGCTGGACGCTGATAGCACACATTGTTGAAACATTGTTCCTTCTCAATGACAAAGGAGGGAAAGTGTACAGTGCTGTGTTCACCTGAAATGAGGATTGAAAAGCTCGTTTAAGCCACTAAGAGGACGCTAAGTCTCTTTATTTGGTACATATCTAGTCTCTGTGTTAGGAGAGCAGTAAAAGGGAGGTCTGTTAAAGGATGTCCGTGAACCTCTCAAGCTGACAAACACTTACATGATGCAACGCGAAGCAGGCAGTGGACATACACAGTCCTATGACGTCTTGACCTTATATTAGAATATTTAGAGTATTTTTGCAGATGGTCCATTGTGGAAAAATGGGCACCTTAGGATTGCATGCTGAGTTGTGTTTGCTCGGACATGCATTTGCTGTTGTAAAGCCTGGAGCCAGCACGTGGGGCAGAAGCTTTCCCTGTTCATTAAATTCTTGTCCCTGAATTTTAGCTGCTTATCCAGCCTGATGTGCTGGCTGCACGAATGAGGTATTTCAGCTGAATTGTAATACACCTGATAGGCAAACATGTTCTTCAGTCTTTCCCAGAGGATGCATTTTAAAATCAGGGAATGATGTAATCAAATCTGCCATGTGGCATTCTTACCCAAGCATCATATAATGTGTGGCCGCAACAAAAGAATAGAACCAGTGCTGAAAAAGGAAGAAGACAAAGCTCAAAGTGCACGTCCCTCTCTGCTAGCGTTCAGCAAGCCATGCCACCCTATACTACATCCATAATTTGAACAAACATCTCCTCATGACCTGAGAGAAATCTTCTTTTTGGCTGCCAGTCTGTCCTCCAAACCCTTGACCTTCCCACGTACATCTTGCAAACCTCCCACCAACTCATCCTTCACGCTGTGCACATCACTTGCATTTTCATTCTCTGGCTGAGCGCTCGCTACCCCTTTCTGACGGGCAGTATCAGGGCGCGTCCGGCGTAAATGCATTAAAATGGTGTCCAACCGGTCATCATCCTCCAGCCTGCGCAGGAGCAAGGGAATGCGCTAAGTAGGAAAATGAAGTATTAACCGAGCAAAACCCACGTTGTTCAGGGGAAGCGAGCCGATCCATTTCCTTACAATGGCAAAAGGTCCAGGCAAGGTAGTACATGCACTTTGTTTGTGCAGTGCATTGAGGTGCCTAACAGGGCAAAGTCTCAGGAACAACTACAGAGTAGTCGCACACTACAGGACAGGGCCTGCAGGAACAATGGCTAACATGCACAGCTTTTGAGCCTACGCAGCTTAGTAGTGAGAAAGACAACGGCTCACCACAAGCCATAAGTTTGGCTAATATGTAAAGGTCATTTCAAGTGAATCATGATTTAACGTTGTTTCCTCAGTTCAGATGCTAGTTTCCTACACCTCACCGCTTCCAGCCCTCATTTTATTACCTCCTGCCTTGTTGCCTTGTGTTTTGTTAGTGCATGCTGAAGCCTATTGCAATGCAACTCAGTCGGTTAAATTCTGACAAAGCTGAAATTTATTAAGCAGCGTCCAAGTGCAATGAGCTTGTCCAATCACGTGGGCTTATAAGAAGAACCCATTGGCCACCTTCAATCCATATTATTGGCATGTTTCTTTCACGCTCGTCTTTCTATCAAGCTGCACCTGGAATTGCATGGCCATTTTACATCCTACGAAGTCCGGAAGCTTAAAACGTCAATTCCAGGCTGACTTGCCTTGGGTGGCAAAACAACAAACAAAAAAAAATCGTGTGCAATGAACATGTTGTGAAAATTACCTACAACCAAGCCATAAAAGCGCACCTTTCTACCAGCCGCATCTCGTGAAGCTTGCGGTCCACAGATGTGAGTGTTTTACGGAGTTGTGTGACATCCGCAGTCCAGCCTTCCATGTCTTGGTACCTTCGACAAGAAGGGAGTGGATTCAAAATGTGAATAGCGAGTTGATTTGGAATCTTAAATACTTTGGGGTTGCTTTTGCTCATCCACTCTAGCTCAGGTGAAAAGGAAATCTCACTTCACATATCAAGCTATTGTATTTGTTGGCTCAAAGTGATGAGTAGGGTTGGCCAGAACCATATATATACGGTGCGTATACGGTATTTTTGGCAGGGAAATCACCATATATACGGTCATATACGGTGTATATATACGGTTCTGGCCAACCCTAGTGATGAGTCCTTATTCCTTCGTCTGATCAGAAATATTATTAGCTCAGCTCTTATTAGTAGCTCGCCACCTCAAGGTAGGCCTGCATCTGATTGACATCACTGCACACACATTTAGCACTTTAGAACACCACCACTGAGCTCACATTGATAACAATGCTCCTTGTCAAACCAACTGCGCGACTGACGTACCTCCGAATCTCCAGCTGTTTGTTTGCCTGCGTCATCCTTGCACACTTGTCTTCCAGCTCTGCCACGCGCCTGTCAAACTGCTCCTTCATTGCCCCATGAACAGAGGTGAGGTTAATGACCTCATCCACCTTGGTCTTCAGCTGCATGGCCGCAAAGAGTTGGTAAGCAAATTTAATTGTAGTGAGACGAAGCCGATAGACTAAAACGAGCTTGTTTAGATGCAGAACAATGATGGCAAGACTTAACAGTTATAGAGTGGTTTCAAGATTGTCTACGGCACACACATACACACACACACACACAAAGATAATAGCGCAACCAAATGCTTGCAGACCTGCTTCCGTAGATTGGCAGCCACATCTTCCACTTTTGCTTCAGCATGCTGTTTGACCTCACGAAGCTCCTTGTCTGCTTTGCGCTTTGCCTGGAGGTAAAAAGTTTAAAATGTAATTGTTAAAGGGGACTCACAAACAGTCTTTGTGCTGCTACTGACACAATAATTAATAAGACAGACACAAGACTGAATCAAAATAAGCGCAGTATGCTATGCAACATCACTTGTAACGTTAGGTATGCACACCAAAGCTGCACCTGTGGCAGAACTCACCATCAAGAGACCATTGGCTGCTTGTCTCCTCTCTTCCTGAAGCGCATTTTCTGCAGCCACAGCCATTTCCTCTGCTGCCTGCTTGTCTCTGCGTGCTGTGTTACAGTATGCACGGCATTCGCATTCGTCAGGTGCAAGAGTTTGTACAGCCGGTTTAGGTAAGGTGGTGGTGCTTGTTGAGGATCTTACGCATTATATAATATGACCATTATGCGTGTCAAGTGCGTGTGTCAAGAGAGTGCATCATCTTGTAATGCGTGTCTAGATTGTGCGTCAAGAGAGTGCGTCGCCTCGTAGTGCGTGACAAGATTGTGTGTCAAGAGAGCGCATAGTCTTGTAACGAGCTGAGAGTGGTCACCCATGATTTTGAGCAGCAATATGCTTTATACCTAAGACATGTAGCGTATTAAAACCATGAGCAGTTTTGTGCTTCGTGGTCAGGCCAGATCTCTTGGGCAATGCTTCAAACATATACAACGCTTGCACAATTTTTTTCTCGGGCATCAACAGAATCACGTACCTAAAATATACTCTTTTGTTGTCTGCCTCAGCTGCTCCTCTATATTCTTCAGCCTCCCCTCCTTGCTTTCTACCTGTTGTAAATTTGAGTCAAGGCGCAAGGCACTTAAAAGGGTCATCAGTGTCGAGAAATCAGCTAAGGCCTCTTCCTCCTTAGAGCGCTTCTTAACCGACCTCCTCCTTGATGGACCTTGTCGTAGACCCTTTGAGAAGGAATGCTTGCATGAGGGACAGCACCAACACTCAGGTGGGTGAAATTGAATAGCGGGGCAAAACAAATGAGGAGCCCTCACTTGAAAAGAACTTGCAAATCCAAAGGACATTGGGCCGTTGCTCATGCACCTTGTTCGCAGGAGTATTACCTGCTGGTCCATGTGTGCTCGGTGCGCTGCTTCCTCATACTCTCGGATGCGACGATCCTCCAGGAGGGCCGCGATACGCTCCTGAGCCAGTTGCTTCTGCAGAGATAGGGTGTGTGTGGGAGAGGCAAGGAGTAAGAAAAGGGAACAAGAGGAGCTGTTGGAGGATCCCTTTCTCCTTCTTTTGGGTGGTCCTATGCGAGCAGGAGCTGGTTCTGTATTCGTAAGGGGAGGGAACTTGTTCTCGAAAAGCACAGGGATGGTGCGCACCTGCGACATATACATCAGCGCTTATGGTGTTGTTTGTACCTGCAATACTCAGCACCATATGTCTTAGTTGATGCAGGAGGATAGACAGATGGAAAGATGGCCGTGATGATGGTTTGCGTTATCCTGGTTCTGCTGTGTTAAGCGGGCGGCAAAGTCTCCTTGCCAATAGCACAGCCACCAACCTTGCCACTAGCGACTAACATCATCAGCACGTGTTGGTGCCAATTTTTTGAGGTGAACATTATTTGAGATCCGCTAAGCACCAGCTCTATATTGCATGTGCACACAGGCAATAAACAGAAGGCTCTTCTGCAAAGCAACCCGTTCCTCCCGCCATCCATCAAGTAATGCAGATCATTGAACAACTTCCTTCTTTTACTCACTCCAGTCACGAATACAAAATGAGTATTAGTCTTACTTTCATCAACCCCCCCATGCCCCTTAACCTCAAGACATGCTGCTCGCGCTTCGTGCCTAGTTTAAAGGAGCATGTGAGGCACCCCTTTTGGGGTGGGAATCCCATCCCCTCTACTCTCTGGTCCTTATTCAGGTCGCTCACTATATACTCACCTCTTTAGCGCTCCGTCATGAAAACGCACCTGCTCGTTCAGCTGCGCCTGCAGGGACTCCACTTTGAGGAGCAACACGTCCGTGCTGTAGCCCTGTAGGCCGCCTGGGGGGTGGGCTGAGCTGCCGCTCCCAGGGTCCCTGCTGATGAGCTGGTGGATGCGCTTACGGTCCTCAATCTCCTGCGCTTTATAGGAATGGAGAGAAAGTATGCACACTGCTGCAGCGACGACACTGTTGCATACACCCGTCCTATCACAAGAACACACACACACATGCATACGCACACACACACAAACACACACACACTCAGCATCAGGAAGGTAGGGGGGCTATCTAAACAACTGGCCTTTTGGTTTTCTCTTACAAAGAGATAGTAGCAACTTGTTGGAGCTCGCAGCACGTCCAATTTGATCATACCTTGGTATGTGATTTAATGAGACTTGCTGTGTTCAGTGTGAAACATTTGAACTTCAGTTTTTGCAGTGCAGCAAATTTGATACGTCACTCTTCCTTATTGTGTCCTTCTGTTTTGTCCATCCTTTTATCATCTTAACAACAGTTCCCCGGTCCACTACCTGGATGGACCTAAATAGTGCATCTTACAATGCAAATGAAATAGGATGTTACTGCACAATTGCAATCTTATGCTACAAATTGACCAGCCGAGGATGTGGGTTAAGTTAATGAATGCTACGCACGATGAGTGCGGGACTGGTTCCTGAACTTTCACATCTGACCTACACCTGTACACGAGCCCTGATACAGATCTAACCTGCAACCGAAGCTCGTCGTTCTCAGCTTGCAATGTCAGCAGGCGCTGCCTTTCCTCAAACAGGAAGGCGTGGGAGTCACTCAGTGCCTGTAGGATTTGAGCAGACAACCGCAGGAAAAGGCATCAGGAGCCATGAGTTTTCTCGAAGGTTAGCACCTCAAGATCTTCTGGAAACACAACGAGCTGCACAAATCTAAACTGAGGCCGAGTGTGATTGTTGACTCCTGCTGAACCCCAATTGTGCCACACTCTTTTTCCTGCATTATATTTCGTGTTGGTGTGCTCACAAGAATCTAGAAGTCACAACCTACCTTTTGTAGCTCCCTAATTTCATCTGCTCGCTTCCTGTTCTCCCAATCTAGTCTGTGGAAGTCTGCTGCTTGTATCCCAGTTCTCTCTAAACTTGACAAAAGTGCATGCCTCTCCTGCTCAAATTCATCTGCATGTAGGGGTGTGTGTATGTGTGTGTGTGTGTGTGTGTGTGTGTGTGTTTGTGTGTGTGTGTGTGTGAGAGAGAGCGTGTGTATGTGTGCGTATTTGTGTGTGTGTGTGTGTGTGTGCGCGTGTGTGTGTTTGTGTGTGTGTGTGTGTGTGTGAGAGCGTG
>Ga0307963_1003036_pt1:0-5000 | contig 13278 bp, 15 predicted proteins | sample OrgLakmetagen594_FD_201829 | JGI IMG/M metagenome (GOLD analysis project Ga0307963, IMG submission 201829) | Saline water microbial communities from Organic Lake, Antarctica - #594 | ecosystem: Environmental > Aquatic > Non-marine Saline and Alkaline > Saline | place: Antarctica: Organic...
AAGGTGGGAGTGAAGGTGGGGGTGAAGGTGGGGGTGAGGGTGGTGGAGAGGGGGGGGGTGAGGGTGGGGGTAAAGATGGGGGAGCAGTAGGAGCAGTGGCGCTTGCTGTAGAACCAGCATACGAGAATGCACCGGCTCCGGCACCAGCACCAGCTCCTGAATTGTAAATAAACATGCAAGGAAAGGAGGTTGCAGCTATCTTCTTTGTGCAGTACCCACAAGATGCTAACCATATGAAACAAGGACAGCAATAGGCTAGAGTTGTGAAACCGTAATAAGGCTTGAGAAGTAGGGGGAACTCACCTGATAGTGAGATCAATTGCTAGAAATTGAAGGTTTGCGTTGGTCTTAAAGTTGCAACAATCTGGTTTTCATCTGTTCAGGACAAAATCTGAGCCTTGCTTACCAAATAAAACGCATCTTTTAACCCAAATCTACCTCTCATTATCTACGAGGACCTGCGAATTGCCTATTTGACCAGGGAGTACGCGTTTACTTAAGAGTTCACGCTCACCTGCACGCCCGCCCTCTGCTGCCAGCCGCTCTTTCATCATGGCTGCCATTGAGGGCGAACCATCTCCCAAAGGGGGGCGGGAGGTGGGGGGGGGGGGACCTGGACACTCGGGGCAAGAGGAGGGGGCGCCAGAGGCATCTGCAGAAGCAATGGCTGTAGCCGTTGCACCTCCGCTTGGGTTTGGAGGCCCATTACCTGGAAGTATGAGAACGATGGGTATAAGCGCTTTTGAGTGATGGACGGATTCATTTGGAAAGATTCAGATCATAAAATGCTAGACGAGGCAAACACATAAAAAGAAGCAGAATTGATCAAACGCAGGAGCCAACGGCCACATCACTCGTACTTGCAGGCGACGAGTTTGGGATGATGATGTACGTCGGAGGGGGGGGAGGAGGTGGCTCGGCTTTTTCAAACCACAAGAGCTTGCGGTGTGCCTGGGTGGAAAATTCCCTGCCTCCAATGCTGGCAGGGTTAAGAAAGGAGTGTGCAGGACTGTCAATGCCCATGCTTAACGGCACAGATCCTTGTGCTTCTGCTGCTGCTGCCTTGGCGCCATTGCTGCTCAGGACAAATACGAATGCCAGCAAGGCACGAAGCCGTGGCATCACCATTTCAAATATTTTTATTATTTTAGATTTACAACATCACGCACAAACTTTCTTGCACATGCGTTTTGGTGATCGAATCCTTTACTTTCGTCGAACTCTTCCTTTTCCTTCTTAACTAAACATTCAATTGATAAGAAAACTACGCAGGCAGTCGAGAAACCGAATTAGGAGCCACTTTTATCCAAAAAGTCCTCCACCAGAAAAGAACGAGAAATGGGGACCTAGAGGTCACAGGCTTGGCCTGGAACCAGCGGAAAGATTTAGTAACGGTCCTGGAAAAGGCGCGTCTGATTTGGACTGCGTAGTTGATTAGCGCTTATCAAGGACTGCGTGGGTGTGAGTTGCATGTACGAGCTGTTCAAACTGGACGTGCTATTCCTTTGCAAGAATTTACTGCAGATTTAAAGCATTTTTGGATGAGAGGTGTTTGCAGAGATGCTGAGTTGGTGGACCACAACATGCACAACAACACTTCTCATTCTTGGTTTGCCATTCCCTTTTTCTAGTAATGAGCGTATGCCGACCATTGTACCACGGTATTTTTATCTTAATCTGTCTATACATGTCATGCACAATGTCAGTAGACTTCGCTTGTGGGCGCATACTTTGAAAGTTCAAGTTGAGGCAGCAGCGTGGCTTAAAGATGGTTCTCGCGTAAGTGACCGAGGTAAGATGAATATGTTGAGAACGAGGTGCATGCTCTTTTATTTTGCCAAGACCATCATGTTTGTGAGCTGAGGAAACTTTTTTCCTTTCTGTTTACACCTTTTTTTGAGGATTTTTCTGCAGCCCAACCCTTTATGCTGCAACAGGTCAACAACCAACTTGTTCATGATTTCCTTTCTCAGCAGAACACTAGACTTTTTCTTTTTCTTTCTGAGCTTATGGATTTATTTGTGGCTGGCCGACACCAGTCAGCAGCCGATCAGCCAAACAATCTGGCTAAAGGTCCCCCCCCATTGTAATGATTGTAACCATTGAGTCTGTTTTATACGTCGTGTGGCACAGCCTTCAAAAACAAAGAACTGTAAAGCATAATAGAGAAATTTTACATGAAAACTTTGGCAAGATCACAAGTAGACATAAAGCAGTGGTGATTGCACATCGTTCATCTAGATCATTAAAGTTGTAGAAAGAAAAGGCTATGGTATAGGCTGACCAGCATCATGTGTATTTGAAACTTCGAACCAAGTAGGTTTTAGCAACAGACCAAGCAAGACACGTGTCAAAGAAATACGGGTACCATACAATACATTCACTGACACGTGAGTTTGGATGAACAAGCTATAAAACAGTGGCAACACTTATGAAGACAGGAGCACGCTGTTTACACGATCTCATAGCATCTGCAAAAACACAACACCGATTCGCAGATAGAGCTGTAAAGGGTTGAGTTCACATACACACACATACAGACACACATTCAAACGCTGCAGACTCTGTTTTAAGGTGTTATGTACAAAGGAGAGCACGACAACATGCAAGTCCTGCGAAGCCTAGCCGTGCTCGCATAGTGTGCGCGATATGAGCCTTGAGGCACTGTAAAGGAGAGCACAACAACATGCAAGTCCTGAGAAGCCTAGCCGTGCTCGCCTAGTGTGCGCGATATGAGCCTTGAGGCACTGTAAAGGAGAGCACAACAACATGCAAGTCCTGAGAAGCCTAGCCGTGCTCGCATAGTGTGCGCGATATGAGCCTTGAGGCACTGCACATGCACACAGCAAAAGCCGATGCTCATCACCGGGGCTCCTTCCGGTTCCCACCAAGGCCTGGCACTAGCCCTGCTAAAAAACTCCCACTTGAGTTCATCCCTGACATTACCCTGTCCAAGGAAAGAGTTGCCACAAGTGTAGAGTTCTGTTAGAAACAAACACAGAACGCCTGGTCGAAAGAGATGCAAACCTGGTATGAGGAAACTGGTGAAATGCGTGAGGAAAACAAAGACAATCAATGCTTGCAGGGGATCAGTGTCAAGCTGTTTATTTGTCAGATGTGTGTATGCAAATAGAAACATTGTGAGCTTTTGAGTATAAAGGGTACATGTACACGAACACGCACGCATACATGCACTCGCGCACCTTCACCCACACACGCAGACACATATGCATGGATGCGCACGCTCTCACCAACATACACAGGCACATAGGTAAGAAACACACACACTCCATAGCTATGCACACGTTTCTACAAATGGTGAAGGGGCGTAGTGTTACTGCCTGCGTGATTGTTCAATTGTTGAAGCCCCTTTGAAATTGCAGTTCTGTACGTGGGGGGCCACATATAGAGCACATGCATATACACATATACATGTACACACAAACGCGGAATAATACAAGTTGGGGTTGGTATGGGGGTGCGTTAAAGTGTGTGAGTAGGAAGACATGGCCTAAACCCACCTTGAAACCACAGACGTGCCAGGCACACGAGGAGCCACAAACAAGGCGCGTGCTGTGGCGTAGACCGTCGATTTGCCATCAGTGATCTGTGCTTCCATCCACATCTTGCGGCCATCTGCAACAGCAGCGTGCGCAACCAGGCGTACACTGTTTTTGTGTTAGGGTTTACAAACGAGTGTGAATGCTGGGTGGTCTCAAAAAGGGCGTTTGCGCGCCTACGAGTCGTGTGCCCCTAAGATTCTGTGTTACAATTTATGTTCACAGGAAAAAGGGAGTTTTTACAGAACTTGTACTGCCCTGTGACAGAAAACAAAGGCTGGTTGTGCAGTTGTACCATCGTGCTGGTACTGTCGGCCTGTAAGTCCGCGATTGAAAATTTCAGGTCATCAGAGGAGGGCTTCTCTAATGTTTTCTCAAAATAGTGAGCAAGAGCGGCTATGCGCTAAACCCTTAAGTCAAATGTGTGCAGCAACAGGTATAGTTATGTACCATTGGCAAAATAATGCTTCTTTGTGTAATGTGCTTTAATGCCTTCTAAATTTACACGCACAAAAGAGGCGAGGCTAGTTGCTTGGATTCAGGCATTTATGATGTCACATCATCAGCTTGGCGTCAAGTTGCCATATACGACAAGAAGTAAAGGCATTTTGGGTAGCATCTACGCATGCACGCACACAACCCACCTATGCTTTCAAGCTCGGTGGTACACAAGATGGTGGACCCTGCAGGCATCTTGTTTTTGTAGTCTACTTCTAGGCGGGCAGTGAATGGTGGAGCCTGCAAGAGGGAAAAAGGAAAATTGCCCACACAATGAATACTACTCCCTACATGAACGAAGGAAAAGGAGCTCCATAAGGGCCAGCAAGACAAACAGAGCGGTTTGATCCTTTACTCATGCAAAGTTTATGTCTGCACGGCACTTGATACCGAGAGGCATGTTGATAAGCTACACCTACAAAGAGCCACGCTGGTGGCGACAATTACACCCAGCAAAGGATGGAAAGATGGGCTGCATCTCACACTTTCTCATTGTCGCCAAATTAAAAAATGTTGATTTAACAGATGAATGTGCAATTTGAGTAACAGCACTAGATTTCTGGAAGCAAGGAAGGCATTTAATTAGAGAGAAAGAGGTAGCCTGCATGAAGAGGGTGTGTGTGTGTTAGGCCAAACACATGATACTCAAAGTGCACAAGCAAATACTTCAAGTTTGCACGCTAAGTTTGTAAAAAAGTGTTGCAGTAAGTGCGGGTAAAACAAGAGGAAGGGAGTGTACTGTGTTTGTTTATGTGTGTGCTTGCGTGTGTGCTGTTGCGTGTGTGTATGTATGTGGTGGGCCTTTAAAAAAAGTTAGGAAGAGCCTGGGCAGCAATTTGCACAGTGATTCAGATAAAATAGCAAGCTACACATGTTGCGCCAAATCTAGGTACTCTCACACATGCACATTAACAAACACGTACACGCATGCACATGCATCCG